>Ga0209099_1004747_pt1 | contig 10146 bp, 5 predicted proteins | sample AD_JPNHW2_MetaG_FD_184430 | JGI IMG/M metagenome (GOLD analysis project Ga0209099, IMG submission 184430) | Active sludge microbial communities of municipal wastewater-treating anaerobic digesters from Japan - AD_JPNHW2_MetaG (SPAdes) (version 2) | ecosystem: Engineered > Bioreactor > Anaerobic >...
GCCCATCCTGGCGCCGGTTGTCTCCATGGCCCTTTCGGCCGAACGGGTCCCGATGACAGGTTCGAGCATCTTCTCGCGGTCGTCGTGTTCGCGGGTGGAGGTCTTCGACTTGGAACGGGTGAGGAAAGTGAGCCAGCCGTTTTTCTCTTTGGAACTGGCAAAGAGTTTCACATCACGTTGACCGATCTTATCCTGCGAGACGGCATAATAAAGGTCGATCAGGGAGGTGAAATTCACTGCCTGGATGAACTCTTTGATATTCTCATGCGTGAACGGGATCTCTCCCTGCTGGAACATCTTCTCCAGCTTTTCCTTACCATCCCGGAAGTGACTTTTCTTCTCCGTTTTGATCGCCAGCTTGATATTGGTCCTGGCCCGGGTAGTACGCGCATAGGTAAGCCATTCCTCTTTCGGTGTTTGCTTTCCCGAGGTGATGATCTCGACCTGCTGTCCGTTCTTCAGCTGATAATTGATGGGGACAAGCTTTTTATCCACCTTAGCCCCGATGCAGGTGTTGCCGATCTCGGAATGGATGGCATAAGCAAAATCGAGAACCGTTGAGTTGGCCGGGAGGGTACGCAGTTCGCCATGTGGTGTAAAGACGGATATCTCATCGAGGAAGAAATATCCTTTCACATCATCAATGAACTGCAGGGCATTCTCATCCGGACTTTCGATCATCTCCCGGATACGATCGAGCCAATGATCCAGCTGGCTGCTGACACCCAGTGATTCCTTGTATTTCCAGTGCGCAGCATACCCGCGTTCAGCGATGTCGTCCATCTTCCGGGAACGTATCTGGATCTCCACCCACTGTCCCGAGTGGCTCATCACCGTTGTATGCAATGCCTCATAGCCATTGGCTTTCGGGATAGATATCCAGTCACGCAGCCGGTCCATATTGGGGCGGTAATGATCGGTGATGATGGAGTAAACCTTCCAGCAGTCGGCCTTTTCGTTTTCCACCGGGGTATCGATGACAATGCGGATGGCAAAGACATCATAGACCTCTTCGAAGGGGATCTCTTTCTTTTTCATCTTCTCCCAAATCGAATAGATCGATTTTTCGCGGGCCGTGATGGTGAATTTGAATCCCTGTTCGGTAAGGGCTTTTTTCAGGGGGAAGATGAATTTATGGATAAATCGTTTTCTGCTCTCGGCCGATTCTTTCAGTTTATTCAGGATGGAAGCATAGATCTCCGGGTCGGTGTATTTCAACGCCAGGTCTTCCATCTCGCTTTTGATCGCATGCAGTCCCAGCCGGTGTGCCAGCGGGGCATACATATAGATCGTTTCACCCGCCACTTTGAGTTGTTTCTCGGGCGGAAGCGCATCCAGGGTGCGCATGTTATGCAGCCGGTCGGCGAGTTTGATCAGGATCACCCTGACGTCGTCGGAAAGGGTGATCAGGATCTTTTTAAAGTTTTCTGCCTGAATGGAAGGCGAGTGCTGATCGAGGATGCCTTTGATCTTGGTCAGCCCGTCGATGATCGAGGCCACCTTGTCGCCAAACAAGCCCCTGATATCTTCGAGGGTGTAGTCGGTATCTTCGACCACATCATGCAACAGGGCGCAGACCACGGAGGTGGTCCCGAGACCGATCTCCGACACCGCGATGGTAGCCACGGCCAGCGGGTGATAGATATACGGCTCCCCGCTTTTCCGCCGCATGTCTTTATGAGCCTCCACCGCCATGTTGAAGGCCTTCCGCACCAACTGTTTATCCTGTGGCTGTTTGGGTTTATATACTTTTAAAAGATTCCGGTATAATTTCAGGATCTCTTTTTTTTCGGCTTCCGGGTCAATCTCGTACATTCCGTGCATCCTCTTTGAGCACAACAAAGTTAGGAAAAATCCGGGCAGGATTGTTACCTTTGTTCATCTCATTCAAACGCACCATCCGGATGCCTCTCATGAAAAGGATATTCTCCTTGGCCTGGCTACTCGGTTTCAGCCTGACACCCCTGTTGGTCCTGGCGACTCACCAACGCGCCGCAGAGATCACGTACACCCATGTCTCTGGGCTGACTTATGAGATCACCCTCATCTCATACACCTACACCCTGAGTCCTGTCAACGCGTACCGTGATTACCTGACCATCGACTGGGGCGACGGAACGACCAGCGATATTCCCCGGAAAAAGGTCATCGATCTTGATAATGACATCTCCTATAACATGTACAAGGGCCAGCATACCTTTCCCGGCCCCTCTTCCTATATCATCTCCTGCGAGGACCCTAACCGCAACGGCGGCATTGTGAATATCCCCAACTCTATCAATGTCCCGCTTTTTATTTATTCCGAGCTGGTGATCAACCCCTTCACAGGATACAATAACTCCCCGGTGCTGCTGATGCCACCCGTCGACAATGCCTGTGTCGGGCAACCATTTTACCACAACCCGGGAGCATATGATGTAGATGGCGACAGCCTCTCCTATCACCTGGTGTCCTGCTACGGCGCCATGGGTCTTCCCATCCCGGGCTATACCCTGCCAGCGGCCTCCGACTTCTTTACCCTCGACCCCGTCACCGGCGACCTGGTATGGGACAGCCCCACTGCCCAGGGAGAGTACAACATCGCGATCCTGATCGAAGAATGGAGAGACGGAGCTAAGATCGGGAGTATCCTACGCGACATGCAGATCGAGGTGGTGGCCTGCAACAACACACCACCCGTAATCGACCCGATCGCCGACACCTGCGTCGAAGCGGGCCGGCAACTTACTTTCTCCGTGCATGCAACCGATAACCCCAACGACCTCATCACCCTCACCGGCACCGGCGGACCTTTTATCCTGAATGAAAACCATGCCACGCTCTCTCCTTCTCCGGCCACCGGCACCGGCGATGTGACCGCACTCTTTACCTGGAATACCGTATGCAATCATGTCAAAAAATCAAGTTACCAGGTCTATTTTAAAGCCATCGATGACGGCGTGCCTGTTAACCTGGTCAGCATGCGTTCCATGAAGATCCGCGTCGTGGGACCGGCTCCGGAGAACCTGGCAGCCGTTCCGCTCGGCAACAACATCACCCTCAGCTGGGATGCCTATGCCTGTCAGAATGCCACCGGGTATCTCATCTATCGCAAAGCTGATTCTACCGGGTATGTTCATGGGTATTGCGAGACCGGCGTTCCACCCTACCTGGGATACCGGCAGATCGGGAGTATCAGTGATATCACCCAGACCACGTTCCTCGACAACAACGGGGGAACAGGACTCTTCCAGGGTATCCGCTATTGCTACCTGGTAGTGGCCGTTTATGCCGACAAAGCCGAAGGATACGCTTCCAATGAAGCCTGTACCCAGCTGCGACGCGATGTCCCCGTGTTGACCAACGTCAGTATTAATACCACCGATGTCGCCACCGGATCGGTGTACATCGCCTGGTCGAAACCGACGGAGATTGACACCCTCCAGGCACCCGGACCCTACAAATACAAACTGCTCCGGTCACGGTCCGACCTGCCTGTCTCCTTTACCGCTATCGATTCCACCGAAAACCTGAACGACACCCTTTACACCGATACGCTTCTTAACACCAGGGATTACGGATTCATCTACCGGGTCGACATCTACAACATCACACCCGGAAACCGTTTCCTGATCGGCTCGTCGCAACCCGCCTCCTCGATGTTCCTCACCATCAGTCCCACCGACGAAACACTCATCCTCTCCTGGAATAATGATGTTCCCTGGACCAACGACACCTTCGCCATCTACCGCCGGGAACCTCTCTCCGGCACCTTTGAGCTGGCCGGATACAGCGTCACAAACGCATACAGAGACAAGGGACTCCGTAACGGAGACGAATATTGTTATCTGGTAAAGAGCGTAGGGCATTACTCGGCTTCGGGTTTTATAGATCCCATTATCAACTTTTCACAGATCAACTGCGGGATACCGGTGGATAATATCCCTCCCTGTACACCCGACCTGAATGTCGCTACCGACTGCGATAAGCATCTCAACACCTTAAGCTGGACTTTTGCCGGTGACAGCTGCTCGCATGATATCTCGAAGGTCCTGATCTACTATGCGCAGCAGTCGTCGCAACCATTAACCCTGATCGACAGCATCCCGGGTACCGCCGATACCAGTTATACCCATACTCCTCCTTATTCCGTGATCGGCTGTTACGTCATCTGCGCGATCGACTCGACGGGGAATGTCGGCCCGTTCAGCGACACCATCTGTGTGCCGCCGTGCAACGCCTACCGGCTGCCGAATGTCTTCACGCCCAACGGAGATGACAAAAACGACCTCTTCGTCCCCTTTGACCCGACGGTGGCGGAAAAGATCAACCTGGTGATCGTAAACAGATGGGGCAAACAGGTGTTCCATACTTCCGACCCGTACATCCAATGGAACGGCGAAGATGAAGATACGGGACAACCTTGCAGCGACGGAGTGTACCTGTATGTATGCGATGTTTTTGAGCTAACGCTGGAAGGAACGAGGATGTACACCTTGCATGGATTCGTCACCATCCTCCGGTGATCATGAGATGCGATAATTTGTTATCTTTGCGCCCGTGAAAAACATCCGCAATTTTTCCATCATCGCTCACATTGACCATGGCAAAAGCACCCTGGCCGATCGCCTGTTGGAGATGACCAATACCATCTCGGCCCGTGATTTTCAGGAGCAGGTGCTTGACGACATGGACCTGGAACGGGAGCGCGGCATCACCATCAAGAGCCACGCCATCCAGATGAATTACGAGTCAGGAGGAGAGAAGTACATTCTCAACCTGATCGACACTCCCGGGCATGTGGATTTCTCCTACGAGGTATCAAGGGCCATCGCGGCCTGCGAAGGAGCTCTCCTGGTGGTGGATGCCACCCAGGGAATCCAGGCGCAGACCATCTCCAACCTCTACCTGGCCATCGAACATGACCTGACCATCATACCGGTATTGAACAAGATCGACATGGACAACGCCATGATCGAAGAGGTGAAAGATCAGATCGTGGACCTCATCGGGTGCGACCGGGCCGACATCATCGAGGCCAGCGCCAAGACCGGCGCGGGTGTCGATACCATCCTTCAGCATATCATCCACCGCATCCCCGCCCCCACCGGCGATCCCGATGCGCCGCTCCAGGCACTGATCTTCGATTCCGTGTTTAATTCCTACCGCGGCATCATCGCCTACTTCCGCATCATGAATGGAACGCTGAAGACCGGTGATCATGTGAAATTCGTCAACACCGGCAAAGATTACCACGCCGACGAGATCGGCATCCTGCAGTTACGCCCTCAGCCGCGTCAGGAGCTGCTGGCAGGCGATGTCGGGTACATCATCTCGGGGATCAAAACCAGCAAGGAGGTAAAAGTCGGCGATACCATCACCCAGGTGGACCGTCCCTGTGAAAAAGCCATCGCCGGATACGAAGCGGTCAAACCGATGGTGTTCGCCGGTATCTATCCCGTTGATGCCGACGACTATGAGGTGCTGCGCGATTCCCTCGAGAAGCTCCACCTCAATGATGCTTCGCTCACCTTCGAGCCGGAATCATCCGCTGCCCTGGGTTTCGGCTTCCGCTGCGGATTCCTGGGACTCCTCCACATGGAGATCGTCCAGGAAAGACTCGATCGTGAGTTCGATATGGATGTGATCACCACCGTCCCTAACGTCTCCTACAAAGCGTTCACGACGAAAGGGGAAGAAATGGAAGTTCACAATCCCTCGGGGCTCCCGCCCATCACCAGTATCGACCACATCGAAGAACCTTATATCAACGCCAACATCATCACCCGCTCGGAATACATGGGCGCCATCATGAAGCTCTGCATCGATAAGAGGGGAACGCTGAAGAATCAGGTCTATCTCACCACCGACCGCATCGAGCTGACCGTAGAACTCCCGCTGGGAGAGATCGTGTTCGACTTCTACGACCGGCTGAAAAGCATCTCCAAAGGCTACGCCTCTTTCGATTATTATACCTCCGGCTTCAAAATGGCCGACCTGGTTAAACTCGACATCCTCCTGAACGGCGACCCCGTGGATGCCCTCTCTACCTTGTTGCATCGCGACAACGCTTATGACTTCGGAAGAAAATTCTGTCTCAAACTGAAAGAATATATCCCACGTCAGCAGTTCGATGTCGCCATCCAGGCCGCTATCGGAGCCAAGATCATCGCCCGGGAAACCGTCAAGGCCGTCAGGAAAGATGTGACCGCCAAGTGTTACGGAGGCGATATCACCCGTAAACGCAAACTCCTCGAAAAACAGAAAAAAGGGAAGAAACGGATGCGCCAGATTGGTAACGTGGAAGTCCCTCAGAAAGCATTCCTGGCTGTCCTTAAACTGGATTCCTGATAAGATTGTAACATTTTTTTTCGACCTTCGTCTTATAACAAATAAAAAAAGTGATGTTATGAAGACAATGAAGAATTTTGTAGCCGTTGCCTTATCAATGGCGTTTATGTTTATGCTGACTTCCGCCAGTGCGCAGGATCAGGAAGAGAAAAAATGTGACCGCCATGAGAAAAGCAATTTCGAGGTGGGAAACGTAAAAGTCGAAACCAGTGACAACGACACCATGGTGATTTATATTCACAAAGGAGGTCATGGCACCAATTGGAATACCGTTCCTTTCTGCGGTTCTAAAAAAGGCCATTACAACGGGCATTGGGCAGGAGTCGATTTTGGATGGAATGGTTTCACGGATCAGGATTTCTCGATGAGTTTCCCTCCTGAAAACAATTACCTCGATCAGAACACCGCCCGCTCCATGATGGTCAACCTCAACCCGTTTGAGTTGAACGTTAACCTGATCGGCGACAAATTCGGCTTCACCTCCGGTCTGGGGTTCCAGTTGAGCAACTACTTCTTCGAACGGGATTACACCCTGTATTCCGAAGAAGATGTGCTGGAACCATTGACCATCATCGACCAGGATGGCAATGTCGTCAACACGAAAAAGAACAAACTCTTTGTTTCGTACCTCACCCTGCCGGTGATGTTTGAATTTCAGACAAACAACGAACACGATATAAACAGCTTCCACATTTCTGCCGGTGTGATCGGAGGTCTTCGCCTTCAGAGTTACCAGAAACAGGAGCTGACCGAATGGGATCAGACCCTGTATCAGATTGATCCGAATGGAAATTTTATCTCTTCCTTTGAAGCCGATCACGCCAAAAGGAGAATCCATGATTCTTATTACCTGAATCCGTTTAAACTGGATGCTACCGTCAGAATCGGATGGTCGTACCTGAATTTCTTCACGACCTATTCTCTCACCCCGATGTTCAAGGATGGCAAAGCTCCGGAGTTATACCCCTGGACCGTTGGCATCACGCTGGTGGGTTGGTAAGAGATTCAGGGCTGACTGAAAAAACGGTCTTCGAAATTTACCAGGAAAAGTCGTTTGGTGGTACGGGTCACGGCAGTATAGAGCCATCTGAGGTATTCGGCATTCATCATCTTGTCGTTCAGATATCCCTGGTCTACAAACACCGTGTCCCACTGCCCCCCCTGGGTCTTGTGGCAGGTCAGTGCGTACGCGTACTTGACCTGCAACGCGTTAAACCAGGGGTTGGCTTTGACCTTCTCGAGGCGGGCTTTGCGGGAAGAGAGTGACTGGTAATCCTCCATGACTGCCTGAAACAGCTTGTTGTTGTCTGCCTGCGGCAGGGAAGCTGATTCCGACATCAGGGTATCGAGTAAGATGACCACGTCCAGTTCCTTCTCTTCGGGATAATCAATAAACCTGACTGTGACTTCGGCAAAACGAAAACCATATAATTCCTCAATCTTACGGATCCGCATCAATTCCACGATGTCGCCGTTGGCGATGAACCCGGCCGATGATCCGGCCGGAAGCCAGAAATAGTTGTTCTTCACAATCATCAGATACTCTCCGGCGGCGATTTCCCCTTCGAGGTACAGCACCCGCCGCCGGATCTCCCGGTTGAAGAGGTTGGCCCGCTTGTTCGAGCGGCAGATCACCACGCTGTTTTCGCGACGGGAGGAAGCAAAGGCGGTATTCAGCTCATCTTCCAGTTCGGCGCTCCGGAGCCGCGTTACATCTGTATGACCGGAGAGATCGAAAAACGGGAAAGCAAAGGTCCCCGCCGAAATCTGTGTCCTGATACGGGTCGCATTGAAGAGAGCGCCCGATCGCATCGACTGCCGCACCACCTCTTTCAGTTCACAAGTCTCAATGCGGATATGGAACGAATGTTCCAGGTATTGCAGGTCCAGGGCGGGGCTGGTCGGCAAACCCACCGGTGGAAGCTGGGCCGAATCGCCGATCAGCATCAGCCGGCAGTTCTCTCCTGACCTGACATACATAAAGAGGTCCTCGAGCAGGTCCCTGCCCGAAAAGAGCTGCCCTTCCGACGTTCCGTGCTGGATCATGGAAGCTTCGTCGATGATGAACAGGGTGTTGCGGTGTTTATTCTCCTGCATCCGGAGTTCGATGCGTCCTTCCTTACCGGTCCATGCGAAATAGATCTTCCGGTGGATCGTGTTGGCCGGGCGATGGGTGTATGACGAAAGAACTTTCGCAGCCCGTCCGGTCGGCGCCATGAGAACAGTGCGGAGATTCAGCCGCGGCAACACATTGACCAGTGAGCGGACGACGGTTGTTTTGCCCGTCCCGGCATAACCGCGGAGGATGAACACCGCTTCAGGATCTTTCCAGGATATGGTAAGAAAACGCGAGAGACGATCCAGCAAGTCCTGCTGTCCGGCGGTCGGCTCATACGGAAATGACTGTTCCAGATACTTTCTGACGAACGAGGCATCCATTATTTATTCGTACCTGAGTGATTCGATGGGATCGAGGTTGGCGGCCTTCTGGGCAGGGATGATCCCGGAGATCAGGGCCACCACGAAACAGATAATCACTCCCAGAATGATCCACATCCAGGGAATGATGAAGGTGCTGCCGATGACCAGGGAAATGATATTACCAACCAGGATACCAAGCACGATCCCTAAAATACCACCTAACTGTCCGATCACGATGGCTTCTACCAGGAACTGATTCCGGACCATCATCCGGGTGGCCCCGATGGCTTTGCGGATCCCGATCTCGCGGGTGCGCTCCGTCACAGAAACAAGCATGATGTTCATCAGCCCGATAGCAGCACCGACCAGGGTGATCAAACCAATGATGGTCGCAGAGATCGTCACATACTTGATATTCTCGATCAACATCTTGGCGATGTCGTCACTCTTGCTGATCTCGAAGGTGTTGTCAAGGCCTACCGGCACTTTCCGGATGTTGCGCAACACGCTGGTGGCCTCCCCTATTCCCATTTCCATCTGGGTCTGGTTCTTGACAAGGACATTGATGGTGAACGACATATTCGGACGCGGAAAATGAACGCGTACGTTATTGAGGGGCAGCATGACCGAGCGGTCGCCGCTGAACCCCATGCTGGAGCCTTTTTCCTTCAGCACCCCGATGATCTTATATTTCCCCGGTCCGATGGAGATGATCTTATCGATAGGATCTTCGTGGTTTTTAAAGATGTCTTTGATGATGGCAGGACCAACCACGGCTACCATGGAGCCATAGAACACTTCGTTATGCGTAAAATTTCTGCCTGAAGCGATCTCCTCTCCTGATGTCAGGAGGTACTCCTCATCCACACCGTTCACCCGGGTATTGGGATTGGTTTTGTTTGAACCGTACTTGACGGTGCCGCTGCCGGTGGCGCCGGTAAAGACAGAGGTATAGGCCGGAAAGGTAAAGCGTTCCTTGAACAACTGAGCCTGGGCAAAGGTGATGGGTTCGAACCATGTCTCACGGCTCCGCTCGCCTCCCATGTGAACATTCATGGTCCGGTTGCGGATGGTGAAGGTGTTGGCCCCCATGGAGGTGAAATTCTTGGTCAGGTAATACTTGATCGATTCCGTGGCGGTAAGGATGCCCACCAGGGCCATAATACCAAAAGCGATGATAAGAACCGTCAGGATGGTGCGAAGGAGGTGCGAACGGATGGAGTTCAGCGAGATCCTGATATTTTCAGTGACAAGAGTGGATTTCATGATTCCTGGTTGTTTCAGATCTTTTTTCCGTACGACAGATCTCCTGCGTCGCCCAGTCCGGGTACGATGAATGATTGGGCGGTGAGTTCTTCATCCACGGCGCCAACCCATACATCCACGCCGTCCTTC
>Ga0209099_1004748_pt1 | contig 10146 bp, 5 predicted proteins | sample AD_JPNHW2_MetaG_FD_184430 | JGI IMG/M metagenome (GOLD analysis project Ga0209099, IMG submission 184430) | Active sludge microbial communities of municipal wastewater-treating anaerobic digesters from Japan - AD_JPNHW2_MetaG (SPAdes) (version 2) | ecosystem: Engineered > Bioreactor > Anaerobic >...
CTAAGAGCATCTATTATGGCTCGTGCTCCCAGATACGAGCCGCCTATGCCAATAACCACCACCAGTTCTGATAGAGCCCTGAGGCGCAGGGCCTCGTCGTTTATTTTTTTTATCAAAGAGGAGTTCAGAGTTTCTTCGGACAGGGTGAGCCAGCCCAGAAATTCCTTGCCGGCACCAAGCTTCTCTGTTAATAACTTGTAGCGTTTGTCAACTTCCGGTTGAAGGGTTTTCAGGTACCTCTCGTCAACGAATTTGCTAATTCTGGTAATATTAATTTTTATTGGTGCCATATTTTTTATAATTTTGGTGTGAAATTATAAAATTAAAATAAAAAAGAGCGGGATGAGCCGCTCTTTTTTAGAAACCAATAACCAATTATAAAAATCAAAATCTATTATAAAACCAAAAAAGAATAATAATCTGATACAGTATTTTTTTAATGCTGTAAAATTAATACAACCACGGCAGATAGGCTGTTAAGATAGGTTAATAATCGTTAATAATTGTTAAAAGACAAATTTTTCAGAAAAATAAATGAATAAAAAAATTATTTATATTATAATAATTTTGATGTCGGTGGCGGTAATAATTCTGTTTTCGATACAGTTTTATTGGATGCAGAATGCCATTGCCCTGAAGGAGGCCAATTTTTCGAGGAATGTAAAAGATGCCATGTCCAATGTAATTTACAAGCTCGAGAAACTGGAGGTGGCCGGCAAAATCCGGTCAAAGATGTATAAAAACAAGCAGGGGCAACAGCTTTTGCACACCATTGATTCCATCAATAATATTTATCAAAAAGCGATAGATGCCAGCAACGGTGACACCAACCGGTCGGACTCGGGAGGCGTGTCAAAAAATATTTTCAATGTTACCAGTGAGAAAATAAATGTTACCGTTTTGCAGGAACATACGGGCGAAATCATTAAAACCTATGATACGACCATCGTTTCTATACAAAAACGACTGGATTCGCCCAATCCCGATGCTTCCGTATTTTCTGACATTCCAGAGCTTTCTTATGGCATCGACAGCCTGCTGTCGAAAGATATAGAACACGTAAAATCCAACATCAATACTTATCTTGATAAAACAACCCTCGTCAACGATGTGTTTAACGAATTGTTCAACATAAAACACTATGATGCCATCGAGAACCGCCTGAATTTTATTATGTTGGATTCGATCATCAGCAGCGAACTGCGAGGTAGCGGTATATATGCCGATTATGAGTTTGGGGTGTACAGCCCCGTGCGAAATATCATGATAATAGAAAAAACAGGCCATTATCACAAAGAATTACTCGAAGAAGGTTATGCATTTAATATTTTTCCTCGCGACTTGTTTATGACTCCGGAATATATTATGATATTTTTTCCGCACAAGAGCCTGTATCTTTATTTGCAAAACTGGCCGATGATAATCATTTCCTTCCTGCTGATAGTTATTATCACATTTTCTTTTGTTTACACTATCTGGACTATATTTAAGCAGAAAAAACTGTCAGAGATGAAAAACGATTTTATCAATAACATGACACATGAATTTAAAACGCCGATTTCTACCATTTCGCTCACCTGCGAAGCGCTGAAAGATAAGGATATCCCAAAAACCCAATCAGGACTGGATAATTATATCAGTATTATCAGCGAGGAAAATAAGCGCCTGGGCTCAATGGCTGAAAAAATTCTGCAGACAGCCGTTATTGATAAAGGGCAACTGAACCTGCATAACGAACTTATCGATGTGCACAACATCATCGAAGATGTGATAAAAAGTATTCAAATCCAGGTGGATGTAAAAAATGGCAGTATCACAAAAAACTTCAAAGCACCAAATTGTTTTATCAAGGCCGATAAAACCCATATCACCAATGTGATTTATAATTTATGCGACAATGCCATCAAATACTCTCCCGATAAACCCATTATCAACATTTCTACCCAAAATATGCTCAAGGGAATCAGTATTGTTATTTCAGATAACGGAATCGGAATTTCTAAGGCCAACCAAAAAAAGATATTCGAAAAACTTTACAGGGTTTCCACCGGCGATGTGCACAATGTGAAAGGCTTCGGACTGGGTTTGCATTATGTAAAAACCATTGTAGAAGCTCATGGCGGCCATGTGGATGTTGAAAGCGAAATAAAAAAAGGGACAAAAATAAAGATATATTTGCCGTTTTAATTCAATTAAAAATTCTTTTATGACCATAAAAAATATTAATGTGCTTTTGGCTGAAGACGATAAGAATTTTGGTGAAATGCTGAAAACCTATCTTACCGCCAAGGGATATAACACCAAATTGTGCATAAATGGCGAAGAGGCCCTGACCGAATTTTTGGCTCACCCTTATGACTTATGTGTTTTTGATGTGATGATGCCTGTCAAAGATGGCTTTACCCTGGCAAAAGAAGTGCGGAAAAAGGACAAAAAAATACCTGTCTTGTTTCTTACAGCCCGTTCCTTGTCGGATGATATACTGAAAGGGTTCCAGATAGGAGCCGACGACTATATCACCAAACCTTTTAATATGGAGGTGTTGCTTATGCGTATAAATGCTGTACTGCGAAGGGCGGGCGGCGGCGCTAAAACGGGCATTACCGGCAACACTTTTCGTTTGGGGGATTATGTCTTTGACCACAATAGGCAGGTGCTGACTATTTTGGGAAAGGAACAAAAACTAACCTCAAAAGAATCGGAATTGCTGAAACTCTTGTGCGAAAACGCCAACGACCTGCTCGACAGAAGCATCGCCCTCAAAGAAATATGGCACGATGACAGTTACTTTAATGCCCGCAGTATGGACGTATATATTACCAAACTCAGAAAATATCTTAAAGAAGATGAAGGCATTGAACTTATCAATGTTCACGGTACTGGTTTTAAGCTTGTCGGCAATATCGAAAGTATCTGAAATGCATAATATTTTTTCAGTTCCCGCAAAATGATTAATTTTGCACCCCTAAAACATTAAAATGGAAACAATGACAAATACACAGATCCCATACAAAGTTGCTGATTTAAAGCTGGCTGAATGGGGAAGAAAAGAAATAGAAATAGCTGAAAAAGAAATGCCCGGGCTGATGGCATTACGTGAAAAATACGGACAGATAAAACCCCTGAAAGGTGTCAGAATATCGGGTTCGCTGCATATGACCATACAAACCGCCGTGTTGATTGAAACCCTGGTGGAGCTTGGTGCCAATGTGCGTTGGGCCAGTTGTAATATTTTTTCTACTCAGGACCATGCGGCAGCAGCCATTGCTGAAGCCGGAGTGCCTGTTTTTGCATGGAAAGGCGAAAGCCTCGAAGAATATTGGTGGTGCACCCTTCAGGCATTGTCTTTTCCTGATGGGAAAGGTCCCCAATTGATAGTTGATGATGGCGGCGATGCTACATTGTTTATTCATAAAGGATATGCAGCCGAAAACGACTCAAAAGTCTTAGATAAGAAGGCAGAAAGCCATGAAGAACAAGTTATTCTGAACCTGCTGAAAAAAGTATTGGCCGAAGAGCCACAAAAATGGCATCAGGTGGTTAAGGAATGGAAAGGAGTTTCGGAAGAAACTACCACGGGAGTTCACCGCTTATACCAGATGATGGAAAAAGGCGAACTCCTGGTTCCAGCGATCAATGTAAATGACTCCGTTACCAAGTCAAAATTCGATAATCTTTATGGTTGCCGCGAATCGCTGGCTGATGGTATCAAACGTGCCACAGACGTGATGATCGCCGGAAAAGTTGTGGTAGTTCTTGGTTATGGCGATGTGGGCAAGGGCTGCGCCAAATCAATGAGATCATACGGTGCAAGGGTTATTGTCACCGAAATTGATCCTATATGTGCGCTGCAAGCCGCAATGGAAGGTTTTGAAGTGGCCCGCATAGAAGATGCGCTGAACGAAGGCAACATCTATGTTACCACAACCGGAAACCTGGATGTGATTACCGTGGAGCACATGGCAAAAATGAACGATCAGGCCATCGTGTGCAACATCGGTCATTTTGATAACGAGATACAGGTTGACAAACTTGAAAAATTCCCAGGGATTAAGAAAATTACTGTAAAACCCCAGGTGGACAAATATATTTTCCCCGACGGGAAAGCCATATTCTTACTGGCCGAAGGCCGGCTCGTTAATCTTGGCTGTGCTACCGGACATCCCTCCTTTGTGATGAGTAATTCGTTTACCAACCAGACACTTGCCCAGTTAGACCTCTGGAAAAACAAGGATGTTTACGAAATTGGTGTTTACCGTCTGCCAAAATACCTTGATGAAGAGGTCGCAAGGCTGCATCTGGAGAAGATAGGGGTGAAGCTGACGAAACTATCGCAGACGCAGGCCGATTATATCGGTGTTCCCGTTGAAGGGCCTTATAAGGCTGATCATTACAGGTACTAAATTCTATCTAAACGAAAAGCAATAGTCTTACTGTAAGTGTATTATCTTAATATTAAAACCGGATATTTGAACAATACCCGGTTTTTTAGCTTATAGTTTATAACTTTTCTGATTAAGTGTTCGCATTTTAAACAAAACAATATATTTTTGTTCTTAATCAGATACGGATAAAAGTTTTTTTATGACTCCAAAAAAATCAGCCAACGAACGCACTTTTCAGGGTGAACTTTTTAAGATAATCGAACGGATTATTACTCAGGAAAAGGAAATTCATTTTGAGAAAATTACTCAGGAGGAAAATATCGGTGTGGGACCAAAACAGCGATTTGCCGACGGACTGCTGTATTCAAGCGCATTTAAAAACCGCCGTGTGCTTTTTGAGCTAAAAAACACAAGTTGGGATGCAACGGATGAGGATTTGGTTGATGTTGCAATGCATAAAGCTGGTGATGCAGGCATAGAATATTACGTATGCGGAACACCCCGCCAGTTGGTTATTTTCAAAACTTTTGAGCCAAATACTACTATTTACGAAAGAAAGAAGAAAATATACACCATATCGAATGTTAAAAAAGATGATGAGGTGCTTCTTTCCTCCTATGAGAAGATTATTTATCCCGAACTGAAAAAATTTCTGAAAGACCTCAGCGATCTCATCAACGATTTCAGGGAAATTACATGGGACAGCATTGATAAGTTTTTTATTAATAAATTATCAGCATACATACTCGAAGCTAGCGCTGAAATGTTTGAAGCCATGTATGAAAAAGTCAGCAGCGATAAAAAGCTGAAAACTGAATTAAGAGAATATTTGCGAAGTCAGGATATTTTCAACGTCAGCATGAACTTCGATTTAAGCGATATTTATAAAATCTGCCAGCTTTCCAATTATCTGTTGTACCTCAAAATAATGTTCTATTCATATTTGCAGAAAGAGGTACCTGCTTTGAAACTGAGACCGTTGCAGATTCCTGAAGATAAAAAATTGCTCAACCAAACATTGCGCTCGCGCTTTGATGATGTGCTTCATCACGATTTTGAACTGATTTTCTCAGAAAATGTTTTAGACAAATTTGAATTCGAATCTGCTTACATAAAGGTTTTAAAAAACAATATTGAAACCATCAGGCGTCTTAATTTTAATGAACTCAATGCCGATATTATTGGAGCTATCTATAATACGCTTATAGATAATCAGGAACAGCACGACCGCGGACAGCATTTTACCAATACTTACGAAGTGGATATTGTGAATGCATTTTGTATTAATGAAAAATCAAAATTCATTTTTGACACAGGTTGCGGAGCAGGTACTTTTCTTGTCAGGGCGTATTACTTTTTAAAATATTATCATCCGGATCTGACCCATGAAGAATTGCTCGAAAGGTTGTGGGGAGTTGAAATAGCTCCATTTCCCGTATTTCTTTCCACTATGAATTTGTCGCTGCTGAACATCAAGGCATTTGATAATTATCCGATCATCATACATAAAGATTTTTCTCAGGTTACCACTAAGTATTCAAAACACGGCTATTTTCTGAACGAGAGCAAGGCTTTTAAGGTGAAAAATATTGATGGGAAAATATGTGACGTAACAATTCCTTCTTTTGATGCTTGTGTGGGTAATCCGCCATATATACGTCAGGAACTCATTGAAAATAAAGAGATATGGAATGACCTCGCCGGTATAGAGCACGGGATAAAAAAAATTAACCAGCAGAGCGATTTGTATGTGTACTATCTGATGCACACCATGTCCTTTCTGAAAAACGGCGGGCGTTTGGGCTATGTTGTTTCCGGTTCATGGCTCGATGTGTCTTTTGGAGCAGGTTTTCAAAAATTTTTGTTAGATCATTTCAAAATTATTGCCATAATTGATAATCAGAAAAAAAGAAGTTTTGAAACCGCTTCAATTAATACGGTAATTTTAATTCTTGAAAAGTGTGATGATTCTGTTGAACGTGAGAATAATACAGTGCGTTTTGTGCGAGTTTATAATCACTATGAGAATATGTTGGGAACGGAAAATAACGGAGAACGTGCGATAGGCGCTATAAAATTCGCTGAAAAGATTGAGCAAACTCACCAAATTACCAAAACCAATGATTATAGTATCAGCGTTGTCAAGCAAAAAACACTGGAAAATGATTCCACTTTTGAAGGCAAATACGAAAACGGTCATTGGGGAGCTAAATACCTGCGCTCGCCCGAGATTTTTGAAAAAATGCTTTCGGTAGGCAAAGACAGTTTTATAAAAGTGAATGATGTTGTTGACATCAAAAGAGGTTTTACTACAGGTGCAAATGAGTTTTTTTACTTAATTGACCATTCCGATGCGGTATTTAGAATGCCCGACAATGAATACCTTTATACGTTTGGCGTGGAACGCAAAGAACATAAAAACTTCTGGAAAAAATACGGATGGTACTGGAGCGAGTTGAGGAACCATCATTATATCATCGAAAAATTTTATACGAGGCCACTTTTTAAAACACAGTCGGAGGCCGACAATCTTGACGTTAATTTATCGAACCTGAAATATTGTGTATTGATATGCAGCGAAAGTAAAAATGAACTGGCACGCTTGCGAAGCAAATTGCTTGAATACATTGAAGAAGCCGAAAGCAAACAATTTGAATTTAACAAACGGCCCAGTTGTTCGGGACGAAAAGAATGGTATGACCTGTCGGCCTCAGCAGTAACGGGTGATTTTATTTTTCCTTCAAAAATAGGCGAACGCTTTCGCCTGATTGATAACCGTGATGCAAAAGTATTTTGTGATAAAGTAAATTATGCGATAAAAGTTAAAGAAGACTTTGAAGAATATTCTGATATTATTTTTTTGATTTTAAACAGCATTTCATTTCGTTTTATGATCGATTTGTTTTCTCGTCAACTTACTGGTAGCCAAACATTGAGCGATGTAGATGTGAATGTTGTAGAAAAAACACTGATCATTAATCCTGTTTTGCTTAAACAAAAGAAGAAAGAGTGCGCACAAATTTATAAATCATTGAAAGGGCGGGAGCAGGGTACTATTTTTGAAGAAGTAAAACAGCCCGATCGCAAAAAGCTGGATACCATTATTTTTGAAGCATTGGGATTAAACGCTTCTGATGTGGATATTCTTTATAACGAAGCCTGCAAATATATTTCCGACAGGAAAGAAAAATCAGAATCACTGAATACATCGAAAATCAAAAAAAAGCTCACTTATGATGAAGCCTTGCAACTGGTGAAAGAACGTTTTAGCGAGGTGAAAAAATATAAAGACCTTATTAAGAATATGGATTGCAATAAGTTCTTTATCCCGGAATGGAAAGCAAAATATCCAAAAGACAGTTTTGGTTCGATGAACTTGTTTGAATCATATAATGTATATTTCACAGAAGGCAATAAACAGAAAATACTTAGTTTTAGCAATTCTGCACAACAGATGTTGTTTGAATTTTTAAATGTTTCGCTTGATGTTAAAGGAATAAAAATGGAAATCCCCACCGAAGAATCAAATTGTAAAGAAGTTTTAAATATTTTAAAAAAAGATTTTACAAATTATGGCCCACAAATTAAAAACTTTCTCAAAATAAACCGATGTAAGGCAAATTATGTGAGCATTTACAGAGATTTACTTTTATCTTGATAGAGGAAATATTTTTAAAATTTCGGAAATTTGACAAATTCCCATTTATAAAAAATTGCAAAAATTATTTTTATAAAAACCTTATGTCGAAAAAGCTATTTCAGTTTATAAAAAACTCGCTGCTTGTGGCTTTTATCTCGCTGGCTTTTTCGTGTGCCAACATCGTTTCGCCTTCCGGAGGGCCAAAAGATTTTACCCCCCCGAAAGTAAAAACCACCGTGCCGCCTAATTATTCTACGGGCTTTTCCGGAAGCAAAATAAAGATCACATTCAATGAGTATGTGCAGCTCGAGGACCAGGCAAACCAGGTAGTGGTCTCTCCTCCTTTAGCGGAAGAAGTTGAATTTAATATCAGCGGCAAATCAATAATCATTAACCTGCCCGTTACCCTCAGAGATTCTATTACCTATTCCGTCAATTTCGGTACTTCCATCAAAGACCTCAATGAAGGAAATCCGCTAAACAATTACGAATTTGTTTTCTCGAAAGGCAATGTCGTGGATTCTCTGAGCATACAGGGTCGCGTGTATGATGCGCTGTTGCGCGATGCACAGAAAGGTGTCCTCGTCATGCTCTATGCTGCCGACGATGATTCCTTGCCCATAAAATCCCAGCCCTTGTATCTGGCAAAGACGAACGCCGAAGGCAATTTTGTGATTGGTAATATTAAAAAACAAAAGTATAAGATTTTTGCCCTCAGGGATATGAATAGCGATAGGTTGTTCAACCAACCCACAGAGGCCATTGCTTTTGCCGATAGTATGATTACCCCGCAATATATTTCAAAAAAATCTGATACGACAAAAATTAAGGCGGATTCTTCTGCACAGGCAAAGGACAGCATCTTGCCTGTGGAACCTGTGCGCAACACTATTCTCTACCTGTTTACACAAAAAGATACCAGCCAAAAACTTTTGAAAGCACGTTCCGACGAATATCGTAAATGCAAATTTATTTTTAAAAATCCGGTAAGGGATTTGCAGATTATTGTTACAAACAGACAACTACCTGAAAACTGGAGGGTTGATGAGTATTCTGCCAGCAAAGATACCCTGGTATGCTGGTTGAAAGATCCTGATATAGATACCCTGAAAATGATTTTTAAGGATAAGGGGATAGTATTTGATACGGCAGAAATTGCCCTGAAGCCCAAACCGTCCGACCAGCAAACTGTTAAGAGACCTTCGGGAAAGGGACTGACTGGTGATGATTGGAAAAAAAACAAGGTAACATCCAATGTCTCAGGAGTAGGACAACTTCCTTATTATCTGCCTGTTAGCTTGCGCCTGACAAATCCCATCGAAAAAACCGATTTTACCAACATACGTCTGGAAGAAAAAATGGATAGTATTTATAAGGAAATCATTCCTGATGCAATTACTGAAGATAGTTGTTCAAAACGTTTATTTTACATTAATTATAAATGGGTGCCTGAAAAATTGTACCGCCTGCTTGTATTGCCAGGCGCTTTCACCGATATCTATGGACTTGAAAACGACTCTCTTGTGGCGAATTTTTCGGCCAATAGCCCCGAAAATTACGGCCGCTTGTTATTTTCTCTCAAGCCAAATGAAACCGGCTTTTCTTATATTGTACAGCTGTTAAAAGAAGATAAGTCATTCATCGAACAAGGGCAGGCGCAAACTAAGGGCCAAATTGTTTTTGAAAACCTGGTCCCGGCTAATTACCGGATTCGTGTAATAAAAGATGAAAACAACAATGGCCTGTGGGACGAGGGTGATTATTTTCAAAAACGACAACCCGAACCGGTGTATTATTTTCCGCAAGTAATAACCATCAGGGCAAACTGGGACACAGAATATGAGTTTGTATTGTAGTTTATAGTGTTGGTTTTTAAAAATTTAGCATTTGAGGTAAAATAAATATTAACTTTTTTTAACATCATTTCAAAATAGGTATAAATTTGCAAAAAAATTATGCCATGAAAATTTCGCACATCGAACACATCGGAATCGCTGTTAAAAACCTTGAAGACAGTATCAAGTATTACGAAAACGTGCTGGGTTTCAAATGTTATGCTATTGAAGAAGTGACAGAACAAAAAGTGAAAACAGCTTTTTTTATGGTGGGACAAACCAAGAT
>Ga0209099_1004751_pt1 | contig 10143 bp, 6 predicted proteins | sample AD_JPNHW2_MetaG_FD_184430 | JGI IMG/M metagenome (GOLD analysis project Ga0209099, IMG submission 184430) | Active sludge microbial communities of municipal wastewater-treating anaerobic digesters from Japan - AD_JPNHW2_MetaG (SPAdes) (version 2) | ecosystem: Engineered > Bioreactor > Anaerobic >...
CACATTCGTTTAATTCTTGCGTATAATCTGCTACCCCTCTAAAAGGACACGATACATGAAATTCAAATCACTTATATTCTTCCTTCTACTTACATTTGGTTTTGGAGTTGCTCAAGGGCAAAACCGGGCATGGCGTGCTGCCGAAGATGCTTTCAACAGCATGCAGTACAATCTGGCGCTCACTAAATACAAGAAAGCTCTCTCTAAAGCGAAGGTCAAATCTGACAAGGAGAAAATTTCTTTTCAGATGGCTGAATGCTACCGTATTATCAATAACACAAAAAAAGCCGAGCCTGCCTACAAACGATTAGCCGCCTCCAAATCAGGGTTTGCTGATAAAAACCCGCTTGTATATCTTTACCTGGCACAGGCCATGAAATCCAATGAAAAATATGCCGACGCCCAGAAATATTTTGAGAAATACGAGGAAATAGTACCGGAAGACCCGCGCGGAAAAAATGGGGCCACATCCTGTGAACTGGCGCAGGAATGGCTCGATAACCCGACAAAGTTCCAGTTGAAGAACGAAAAAGTACTCAATTCCAAGGAATCGGACTTCTCACCTACATACGCTGACAAACTTTACAATACCATTATCTTCACATCCACACGGGAAGCCTCAACCGGAAAACTGCAGGATAACTGGACCGGACAGAGTTTCAGTGATCTGTACATTTCGAAAACTGATCCTAAAGGTGCATGGTCAACCCCTGTGCTTCTTGACAATGACAAGGTCATTAACACCGAAGCCAATGAAGGCAACCCGATGGTTAACAGCAAATTCAACCAGTTGTACTTCACACGGTGCGGCAATGAGAAAGGCACACTTCAGGGCTGCCAGATCATGGTTTCGAGACGTGCCGGGCGGTCATATGGTGACCCGAAGCCTTTAAGTCTTGGAGGTGATTCAACAACGGTTTTCGGTAATCCTTCCATCAGTCCCGACGAACTCACGCTCTTCTTTTCCAGCGATCTGAAGGGCGGACAAGGCGGCAAAGACCTCTGGATGGCAATGCGCAAATCGCCTAACGACAATTTTGCCAAACCTCAGAACCTCGGACCCATTGTGAACACCCCCGGCGATGAAATGTTCCCCTTCCTGCGCAACGATACCACCCTGTATTTTGCATCAAATGGCCACCCGGGCATGGGCGGACTCGATATCTTCAAAACGACATACAGCAACGGGCAATGGACGGCTCCCGTAAACCTGCAGTCGCCCATGAACTCCGCCGGCGACGATTTCGGGCTGGTTTACCATCCTGAAGAAGAAAAAGGCTTCTTTTCATCAAACCGTAAAGGCGGCAAAGGCAGTGATGACATCTACTCTTTCGTGAACCCGCCGCTGGTGTTCACCCTTGCAGGAACTGTAAAGGATGACAAAACGCTGCAATTTGTACCCGGAGCTGTGATAAAACTTGTCGGCTCTGACGGGTCATCTGTTGAAGCCCGCACCGATCAGAAAGGATATTATAATTTCAGCAAGACGCAGATCAGTCCCAACACCACTTATGAACTCGTTTGCAACAAAACCAGTTATTTTAACAAAAAAGCAAAGGAAACAACCGTAGGGCTTGAAAGCAGCAAGGATTTCATCATCGACTTCAGGCTTGAGCCTATTCCTGACAAGCCGGTCGTTCTGCCCGACATCCTTTATGACCTCGCCAAATGGGACCTCAAACCGCAGTACCAGGATTCGTTGCAGGGTCTCATCAGGACGCTCGACGAAAACGAGACCATTGTTGTGGAGCTTGCATCACACACCGATAACCGCGGCACTGACGAAAGCAACGATATCCTGTCGCAGAAACGCGCCGAATCGGTCGTTAATTACCTGATTGAGCGCGGTATTGATCCCGACAGGCTTGTTGCCAAAGGCTACGGTGAAAGAGTACCTCGCACACTTATAAAGGACACAAATAAGGACGGTTTCCTTTTCAAAGCAGGTACAGTGCTTACCGGTGCTTATATCGACTCGCTTGATGGCAAACCCATGCAGGAAGCGGCTCATGCGCTGAACCGCCGCACTGAGTTCAGGGTGCTGAGTAAAGACTTTGTCCCTAAACAGCAAAACAAAGCCATCACAAGCCAGACACAGAAAGTGAACATCCAGCTCAACCCTGATGACAATGTTGTTGAGTTTACCGAGAATCCCGATCAGACCATTTCTTTCCAGGCGATTGTTAACGGTTACACACTCAGCATAACGCTTGGTGAAACTGACGGACTGACTTTCTCGCTTGACCAGGCACTCAAACTGCTGAAAGAAGGTGCCATTGGTAAAACCGATTTTGCCGGTGATGCCGAAAAAGTACTAGCCAACGGAAGTATTGCTGATAAGTCGCTGTTTAATGTTGCTGAGGTAAATATTGCCAACAAATCAGCCTTCGACCTTGAAGCGCAGGTAATGCAAAAGCAGAAAACTGCCGTACTGATTGATGCAAAAACGCTCAGCCGTTTTGGCAAATACAAAGTGGATAAGGAAAAGAAAGTTATCGTATTCGATTAAAAACCGGCAAGTGCCTTCCGATCTCAGATACAACCTCCGCGGAGTAAGCGCTTCGAAAGAAGACGTTCACAATGCCATCCGGAATATTGATAAAGGATTGTATCCCAATGCTTTCTGCAAGGTTATTCCCGACCTGCTGGCCGGTGATCCGGATTACTGTACCGTGATGCACGCCGACGGCGCCGGCACAAAATCAAGCCTGGCCTACATTTACTGGAAAGAAACCGGTGACCTCTCTGTTTGGAAAGGGATAGCGCAGGATGCCATTGTGATGAACCTCGACGACCTGTTGTGTGTCGGTATTACGGATGAAATATTGCTCTCATCGACCATTGGCCGCAACAAAAACCTGATACCGGGTGAAGTAATCAAAGCCATCATTGAGGGTACCGAAGAATTCCTGGCCAGGATGCGCTCACTGGGAGTAGGCATATATTCCACAGGCGGTGAAACTGCCGATGTGGGTGACCTGGTGAGGACTGTAATTGTAGACAGTACCGTTACAGCGAGAGCCAGAAAGTCGGAAATCATCGAAAACCATATCCAGCCGGGAGATGTGATTGTAGGGCTGGCCAGTTACGGACAGGCCACTTACGAGGAAACATACAACGGTGGTATGGGTTCAAACGGCCTGACCTCGGCACGGCATGATGTGTTCACTCATGACTATGCCTCTGAATACCCTGAAAGTTACGACACCAACCTGCCGGATAACGTGGTTTATTGCGGCACACTAAAGGTGACGGACGAAACCGAAGTTCCGGGCATGGATGCAGGCAAACTTGTGCTTTCCCCTACCCGCACCTATGCACCGGTGATCGCTGAAATCCTTAAACATTACAGGAGCGAGATGCATGGCATCATTCACTGCAGCGGCGGCGCTCAGACCAAAGTCCTGCATTTTATTGATAACCTGCATATTATCAAGGATAACATGTTCCCTGTGCCTCCTCTTTTCAGGATGATACAGCAGCAGAGCGGTACTCCCTGGCGCGAAATGTACCAGGTTTTCAACATGGGACACCGGATGGAATTATATGTCCCTCAGGAAGTTGCCAATGGAATTATTAAGATATCTGAAAGTTTTAATATCCCTGCTCAGATTATCGGGCGATGCGAGGTTTCAGGCAAAAAAATGTTAACAATAAAATCGCCTGAAGGTACCTTTGAATATTGATTGATTGATTGCCAGGCTGATGAAATAGTCACGTTGCAACCGGTCAATATTTGAATAAAGATCGCTGAAGGTGACTTAAGTTTGGCCGTTTACTCATTTCCCGCCTTCACATTAAAACACTACCTTTGCAGCGTAAAAAAAACACTGCACTACCAATATGTTAGACAAACTCGAAGCCATATATCAACGCTTTCTCGACCTCGAAAAACAGATGGCCCAGCCCGATGTGATGTCGGACATGAAGTCGTTTGTCAAGCTCAATAAAGATTACAAAGAACTCCAGCCCATCATAGCCGCTTACAAGGATTACAAAACCCTTATGAACGGCATCGACACCGCGCGCACTATCCTCAGTGAGGAGAAGGACCCTGAACTGCGCGAATTCGCCAAAGAGGAACTCGACTCTATGCTCGAAAAGCAGGAAAAGATGGAAGAAGACATACGATTGATGCTTATTCCTGCTGATCCGCAGGATGGCAAAAATGCCGTTGTCGAAATCCGTGCCGGTACAGGTGGTGATGAGGCAAGCCTTTTTGCCGGCGACCTTTACCGTATGTACACCCGCTACTGCGAAACCAAAGGCTGGAAAATTGACCCTGTAAGTGTTGCCGAAGGGACTGTTGGCGGGTTTAAGGAAGTGATTTTCGAGGTTAAAGGCGAAGGTGTTTATGGCCTCATGAAATATGAATCGGGTGTTCACCGGGTTCAGCGTGTGCCGGCTACCGAAACCCAGGGCCGGGTGCATACTTCAGCCGCTACCGTGGCTGTACTTCCCGAAGCCGATGAATTCGATGTAGATATCAAACCCAACGACATTCGCAAGGACACCTACTGCTCTTCGGGTCCCGGCGGGCAAAGCGTGAATACCACCTATTCTGCTGTAAGGCTCACCCACATTCCCACAGGAATTGTGGTAGCTATTCAGGACGAAAAATCGCAGCTTAAAAACCTTGAAAAGGCAATGACTGTATTGCGTACGCGAATCTTTGAAATGGAATACCAGAAGTACCTTGACGAGATTTCGAAAAAGCGCAAGACAATGGTATCGTCGGGTGACCGCTCTGCAAAAATTCGCACATACAACTATCCGCAAAGCCGCGTGACCGATCATCGCATCAACATGACCGTGTATAACCTGCCTGTTTTCATGGATGGTGACATACAGGAAATGATAAACCAGTTGCAGCTTGCCGAGAATGCTGAAAGACTGAAAGAAGCGGTGGAGTAATAAATTGACAATTGACAATTGATCCCGATAGCTATCGGGATTGAAAATGAACAACCTGCTTGACATGCAAAGGCTCTTACGAAAGGGGCAGATGGACAATTGATCCCGATAGCTATCGGGATTGACAATTGATCCTGATAGCTATCGGGATTGAAAATTGAAAAATAATACTGAAAACAAGTCAACTATTTACCTTTAACGATTAACCAATCCAACATCTAACATCTAACATCTAACATCTAACTTCAAACAAACCTCCAACAGCCAACAGCTAACAGCCAACAGCCAACAGCCAACAGCCAACAGCCAAAAGCCAAAAGCCAACAGCCAACAGCCAACAGCCAACAGCTAACAGCCAACAGCCAACAGCTAACAGCTAACACCCAACACCCAACACCCAACAGCTAACCCCCAACATCTAACACCATGAACCGGAAACAACTCTTTGAACTGATTCAACAAAAAAGATCATTTCTTTGTGTCGGGCTCGACAGCGATCTTTCGAAAATCCCCGTCCATCTGCTTCAGGATGAAGACCCTGTTTTCGCGTTTAACCGGCAAATCATTGATGCCACGATCGATTACGCTGTTGCCTATAAACCGAATTTCGCCTTTTACGAAAGCCGAGGCATGGCCGGGCTTGAAAGTCTGAGGAAAACCATGGACTACCTTGAGCAGTTTAATGACCAGGTGTTTACAATTGCCGATGCCAAACGGGGCGATATCGGGAATACTTCGGCACAATATGCCAAGGCCGTTTTTGACAAAAACACATCCGGTTACAGTTTCGATGCGGTAACCGTGGCTCCTTACATGGGAGAAGATTCTGTAAAGCCTTTCCTTGATTTCGGCGGCAAATATGCCATTATCCTGGCTCTCACTTCAAATAAAGGTTCCGACGATTTCCAGTTGTTCAGCGATGCCGGCGGCAAACGGTTATTTGAACAGGTTCTTGAGCGCACCCAAGCCTGGGGTTCATCAGATAATATAATGTATGTTGTGGGCGCCACCAAAGCCGAAATGCTTGGTGATATCCGGAAAATCGTCCCCGACCATTTCCTCCTTGTTCCCGGAGTTGGCGCCCAGGGCGGCAGCCTGACCGAAGTGGCAAAATACGGAATGAATTCCACCTGCGGGCTGCTGGTTAATGCATCACGAAGCATCATTTTCGCATCCAACGGAACCGACTTTGCAGAAAAAGCAAAGGCAGAGGCTGCTTCCATGCAAAAAGAAATGGAAAACCTGCTCAGTAATGCAGGGCTTCTTGCATAAAAATGAGATTGCATTAAACTTTTGATTGTCAATGCGAAAGAAGATTCTCATTGCCATAACCGTTATCCTTACAGCGGGAATCATCATTTGGTTCCTTCTGCCTCGTTATATGCAGGGCGCCCTTTTGTACCTGAAGCCGGGGATTCTAGACTATAATATTTTCGAAAACAGAACGGTAAACAATGGCAGCGTCATTCAATGGCCTGTGGATGAGAAATATAATGCAATAAAAATCAGCAGTCAGGCGCTGAATGAAATTGAAAAATACAAGACCGTAGCATACCTGGTTATAAAGGACGGTAAACTCCTGCACGAGGAATACTGGGACGGATGGACTGATACCACCATCAGCAACTCTTTCTCCATGGCAAAAAGCATCATTTCCCTGCTTATCGGGTGCCTGGCTGACGAAGGGAAACTCTCACTCGACGATACTGTTCATAAATATATCCCTGAATTGCAAGACCAGCCCGATCATCCAATCCTGATCAGGCACCTTCTGAGCATGAGTTCAGGCCTCGACTGGGATGAAAGTTACAGCAATCTCACCTCTGTCACCACCGAGGCATATTACGGCGATGATATCACCCACCTGGTAACCTCGCTGAAACCTGATGAAGAACCCGGCAAAATCCATCGCTACAAAAGCTGCGACACACAGTTGCTTGGTATCATTGTCGCCCGTGTTTCGGGAATGAGCATCTCTGACTATGCTTCCAGGAAAATATGGCAACCCCTGGGTGCCGGCTCGCCCGCTTTATGGAGCCTCGACAGCAACAACGGCACTGAAAAAGCCTATTGCTGCTTCAACAGCACTGCCAGGGACTTTGCCCGCATCGGACAGATGGTTCTCGACAGCGGCATGTTTAACGGCCAACAGGTTGTTTCAAAAGATTATATCCTTAGAGCCACCTCTTCTGCTACCACGCTGACCGACGAAGACGGCAAGCCTTGCGAATACTATGGTTACCAGTTCTGGCTGACTGATTACAAGGGATATCAGGTTGTTTATGCCCGCGGTATACTGGGTCAGTATATTTTCGTCATCCCGTCACTTAACACGGTAATTGTAAGACTCGGCCATCAGCGCAGCGATATTTACAAAAATCACATCCCGACCGACGCGCTTGTATATCTTGAGGAAGGTATCCGCCTGGCCGGTTCACAATAAAAAAGCCGGCAGAATCCCTGCCGGCTCCTGGTAAAAATCATCATCTAGTCGACTTCTGTAACCCAGCCGAAAGTATCGGGTTCATCGCCATATTGTATGCCAAGCAGCATCCTGTAGAGTTTTGAGGAGATTTCACCTGCTTTGCCGTCTTTGCAATATTTGAATTCATTACCTGTTGTTCTGTCAACAATGCGGCGGATGGGTGAAATAACGGCAGCTGTGCCACATGCACCAACTTCATCGAATTCGGCAAGTTCCTCGACAGCAATTTTGCGCCTTTCAACTTTCATACCCAGGCTTTCGGCCAATTGCATAAGGCTCTTGTTGGTAATCGACGGAAGTATTGATTCGGAAGCGGGTGTGACATAGGTATTGCCTTTAATTCCAAAGAAATTGGCGGGGCCTGCTTCATCAATATACTTTTTCTCACGGGCGTCGAGGAACAATGCTGATGCAAATCCTTCACGGTGAGCTCGTTCGCCTGCCATAAGGCTGGCTGCATAATTGCCACCGACTTTGTAGCGTCCGGTACCCAGGGGAGCCGCACGGTCGCTGTCGCGGGCTATCTGGATGCTCACTGGATTAAAGCCTTCCTTAAAATAAGGCCCTACCGGTGTGACAAAAACAATGAAAGTATATTCATCGGCGGGCTTTACTCCTACCCTTTTGCCCGAGCCAAACAGCAACGGCCTGATATACAGTGATGCACCGGTTCCATAGGGTGGCACAAAGCGCCGGTTGAGCCTTACTACCGAAAAAATCGCTTCCTTAAACAATTCACAGGGGGGGACTGCCATCAGTAAACCGTTGGCCGAATCCTGCATGCGTTTTGCATTCTCTTCCCATCGGAACAGCCTGATTTTCCCATCTTTACCCATGTAAGCCTTGAGCCCTTCAAACGACTGCTGGCCATAATGCAAGCCTGTTGCCGCAATATGAACCGGCATATATTCCGAGTCCGAAATCTCGAGCTTACTCCATTCACCTTCATGATAGTAAGCCCTGACGTTGAAGTCTGTTTTCAGGTAGCCGAAAGGTAGCTTGCCCCATTCAATGTCTTCCATGATGTCAATTTTTTTGTGATATTATGAGTGTTTTGGTTCTGAAGTGGTCGTTTTCAGGGTAATAAGTGCTCAGCCGGCAGATATCACATACAGGGCGAATTTATAAATAATTATTAAGTGAAACCCTGAAAACTTATGAAATTTGAGGAAAATCTTCTGTCACATAATCAGTTCACTTTGTGATAATTGGCTAAGACGGGAAATTCCCTGACCATTTCCTGATGGTGACGCAATAAAATCAGACATACAAATCGCCGGACAACATTCCAAAACCAAACTTCAAACCTGAAACATCAAACATCAAACCCGATAGCTATCGGAAACATCAAACCTGAAACATCAAACCTGAAACATCAAACATCAGACATCCTCAGACCCTGTGCCAAATTGTCACATTTCCAGTACTGGCATATGCTTTGATCAAGAGAAGCCAAATTTTAAACCTATGTCTATGCAAAACGGTAAGATCAACGTTCAGACTGAGAACATTTTCCCCATTATCAAGAAATTCCTTTACTCCGATCACGAAATTTTCCTGCGTGAGCTCATTTCCAATGCAGTTGATGCAACTACAAAACTGAAAACGCTGGCTTCGATGGGCAAACTCCAGGAAGATCTTGGCGATACTACCATAGAAGTTTCGGTAAACGAAAAGAAAAAGACACTCACTGTTAAAGACAGCGGCATCGGCATGACCGCCGAAGAAATCGACAAATACATCAACCAGATTGCTTTTTCGGGTGCCGAAGAGTTCCTGAAAAAATACAAGGGCAAAACTGAAGTGGAGCAGAGTGGCCTGATCGGACATTTCGGACTGGGGTTTTACTCTTCATTCATGGTTGCCGACAAGGTTGAAATCCGGTCAAAAACCTATAAGAAAGGCCCTGGAACAAAAGCTGTACGCTGGGAGTGCGACGGGTCACCCGAATATAAAATTGATGAATGTGACAAAGCCGACCGCGGTACTGAAATCGTGCTTCATATCTCAGGCGATTCGAAAGAATTCCTCGAAGAATACCGAATCCTCGACCTGCTGAAGAAATACTGTAAATTCCTGCCGGTACCTATCCGTTTCGGAAACGAAAAAACCTGGGAAGCGTCAGAAACTGAAAAGGATGACAAAGGCGAACCCAAACAGGTTGAAGTGGAAAAACCACGCATCATCAACAATACCAGCCCGTTGTGGAAACAAATGCCCTCAGGCCTTACTGAGGAAGACTATAAAAAGTTTTATCGCGAACTGTACCCGAATACTTTTGAGGAGCCATTATTCAACATTCACCTCAACGTTGACTACCCGTTTAACCTGACCGGTATTCTCTTCTTCCCCAAAGTGAAGAGGAACTATGAAGTTCAGCGCGATAAAATACAGCTATACTGCAACCAGGTGTTTGTCACCGACTCGGTTGAAGGCATTGTCCCGGACTTCCTTACACTTCTTCACGGAGTGCTTGATTCGCCCGATATTCCGCTCAACGTATCGCGCAGTTACCTGCAAAGTGATCAGAACGTGAAAAAGATTTCCGGCCATATCACAAAAAAAGTTGCCGACAGGCTTGAAGAGATTTTCAAGAACAACCGTGAAGAATATGAGAAGAAGTGGGATGATATCAAGTTATTCATCGAGTATGGAATGATTTCGGAGCCTAAGTTCAACGAACGTGCTGAGAAATTCGCCCTGTTTAAAGATACTGAAGGCAAGTTTTACACCTTTGATGAATA
>Ga0209099_1004752_pt1 | contig 10143 bp, 12 predicted proteins | sample AD_JPNHW2_MetaG_FD_184430 | JGI IMG/M metagenome (GOLD analysis project Ga0209099, IMG submission 184430) | Active sludge microbial communities of municipal wastewater-treating anaerobic digesters from Japan - AD_JPNHW2_MetaG (SPAdes) (version 2) | ecosystem: Engineered > Bioreactor > Anaerobic...
TAATATCATTAGCATTTCTAATAACGGAAGATAAAAATTCATTTAATTCTATTAAAGCAGTATGCATTTCTAAAAGATTTGCGTTTAATCCACCCCAAATTTCATTGATTTGCTCTTTTTGACGAGATAATTGATGATAATTAAAAATTGTAGTATATTCCGGTGAAGAAGATAAGGAAGGAAAATTGGGAAGGGAGAGATCAAATTCTGGCTGAGCTGAAATCCATTCAAAAAATTTCTTCATCGCAGTGCTAGGTAATTCAATATTGATAAATTTGGTTCGTTTAAACAGTTCTAATTGGACATTTAAAAAACATGGTATCTGTTTTGGAGAAAGTGATATTGCAGTCCTAATAAATGCGGCATCTATTAACTTTTTCTTTTTTCGGGTCTCTCCTGGCGTAAAGGATTGTTCAATATTAGTCGGATTGAATAGGTCGGACAATTTCCCCACATCAGTTCCTGAAGTAGGTGCGAACTCAAATTCAAGGTACTCAATCAAATGCTCTCGACCTTCAAATAACTTCCCAGAATTAGTTATAAGACAATTACTTCCAATAAGATGTTTTAATGAGATATTATCATCTGTGTCCGACCTGAATTCAAAGTATGCTGGGTAGAATAAATTAGTTTCGATTGACTCAGATTCCTTGTCTTTATCATCGAGACGATCGGGATCATCATCGTAAATTTCACCATCGCTTACGGTAAAGGAAAAGAAAGGATGTTCTCTATTAAGTCGTTGAAGCAAATAAAGTGCCATTTTATGCCAAAAAAATTGTCAATAAAATTTTTTATCAGAAGCTAATCTACAAAATTCATCACGGATTCCGCAAGTTTTTTCCTGTCATCAGTTTCAATGCTCTTCAGGTACTTTTGAGTTGTTGTAATGCTATTATGGCCAAGCTCATCCCTAATTGTTTCTGGATCAACTCCTTCTCTCAGTAACTTTGTGCTGAACGAGTGTCTTGCTGTATAGGAAGTCACTTTTTTATCAATCTGTACAGCGGTTTTTGCCCTATCAATGTACTTGTTAACCATCTTTGTCACTTGCTGAATTTTGGCTCTTTGTTCATCTGGCATCATTCCTTTCTTCAATAGTGGGAAGATGAATTGATCATCATTGGCTGGTTTCTGGCCCCAACGCCCGATTATCTCATTGACAAGCTCCGTGATTTGAATCACAATCGGAGAAGAGTTCCTGTTGGTCCTGGTAGTTTTGGCTCTCCTGATTATGATGGTACTATCCTTGATATCGCGGTACCTAAGGAGGCAAATATCCTTGATATTTATCCCATTACACATGTAGGAGAACCACCAGAGGTCAAAATAAAAATGTGCAGTAGTTCCGGGAGTGGGTTTGAATGAATAAAGGGCCTTTAGGTCCCGATCCCCAAGTGCTTTCTTAACATTGTTTGGAGAAGGAATGGTGTACAGGTCAGCCCCAGACCCAAAAGGATAAATATCACCCGAAATCTCCGCGTTTTGAATAGCTCTGTTAAAGATTGTTCTTAAGCTTCGAAGATAGATACCTACCGTCGTTTGCGATTTGCCGCTATCCAGCATCCAGTTCTCGTACTTCTTAAGAAATGTTGAGGTTACATCAGAAAAGGTCAACCTCTCAGATCCAAAATAGGTTTTAAGCGAATTTTTTGCGCATTCATATGAGGAGGCTGTCCCAAGCTGGCCCGTACCTTTCAACTGTGTAATATAGGAGTTAAAAGCAGGGAAGACCTCACCCTGCTTTCCGGAGTCAATAAGGAACCGGCGTTTGAACTCATCAAACGAGAATGACTTCATGTTCTTAATTATTTTCATGGCCTTCTTTTCGACATCAATCAAATCCTGACCAAGTACCTTATATTCCTGGCGGGATTTCTTTCCTGTTGCCCGCTCGAAATCGACTTCCGTCAGATAAAACTTCGTTTTAAAAAGTCGTGTTTTTCTTTTGTAGGTCACCCTTAGTTTAACTGGATAAAGGCTATTTTGATTTTTCCAGCGTGTGTCAAGGTATATCGCTGTGGAGGCGTTTAACTTTTCTTCAGAGTTCATGTTTTTGATTTTATCGGGCAATCAAATTTAGTCACTTGCAAACAATTTGCAAAACATTTCGATTTAAAGTTCATTTTTGATCGAAAAACATCAAGTTAGTAATAGCCCATAAATACTACTCGTTTGGGTTAATTTTGGTGAGCTTTTGATAAGATCGGTAAAGGGAAAGTGTATGACTGTTAATCAGAGGGTCGCAAGTTCAAGTCTTGCAGGGGGAGCCAAGATAAATGCGAAATGTGAAACGCGAGGTCCGAAATACTTCGCACTGCACAGTTCGCATTTTGCGTTTAAGACTGATCGATTTCCTTGGGGGAATCAGGGATTAGGATCAAAAGTTTCGGAGCAACCGTAAAGGAAAGTGCCCATTTGGGCAGGAAGAGTCATTCAGGCCTGGTCAACAATCAAATGCGAAATGTGAAACGCGAGGTCCGAAATACTTCGCACTGCACAGTTCGCATTTTGCGTTTAAGACTTTTTACTTGGACCTGGCTTCTCACTGCACATTTTGCGTTTAAGTGACTCGTCGAAAAGCCTCCTGAGGGTGGCGCAATTTGGCCCGAAATAGTCATTCCGACGCCTCGAAGAACACAATACCTCCAATCACAATACCTTCACCTCAAAAGGCCGGCCATGGGAGCTCAAGGCTGTTTTTGAATGTGGTAAAAACAGGGAGGATGCCATGAAAGTTGAAAGGTTCATTAAAAAGCAAAAATCCCGGAGTTTGATCCTGAAGTTGGTAGAAGGAAAGGAACTCTCAGGAGAACTTGCTCAGTTGGTTAGAGTCCCGCACGTGCGGGATTAATCAGAGGGTCGCAAGTTCAAGTCTTGCAGGGGGAGCCAAGACAAATGCGAAATGTGAAACGCGAAGTCCGAAATACTTCGCACTGCACAGTTCGCATTTTGCATTTAAGATCTTGACCATGCCTAAATAGCGTTGACCGTTTTTGAGCAATGTTTAACAAAATTGAAAGTGAGTCATCCAGTTGCAACTAAGATGCTTAAAAAAGCCTGATCATCGCCAGCGATCCTGTCGAAACAAGGATCCAGAGTATCAGAGCAGCCAGGAAAGGCTTCCATCCCATCGATTTTACCGAACTAATACTCATGCTGTTTCCGATCAGGAAAAGGGTCAAGGCAAGACCTTTTTTGGCAGTCAGGACAGCCCCGTTCGATAAAGGTTCAATGGCCGGAACTAATGTGTGTATCATCATGGCAAGGAAGAAGAAAAGTATGAACCAGGGGATGCTGATTTTACGCGAACTGCTCCTGAAAACCATCGCTGTGAAAAGACTCAGCGGGATAATCCAAAGGGTACGCACCAGCTTTACCGTTGTTGCTACCTCCAGAGCCTGGTCTCCGAACTTCGCGGCCGCGCCTACTACTGAGCTGGTGTCATGTATGGCTATTGCTGACCAGAGACCGAACTGTGTCTGGGACAGATGAAACAATTTCCCAAGGAATGGAAATATCAGCAACGCCAGGGAATTCAGGAAGAATATGATGCCGAGCGAAACAGACATCTGCTTCTCATCGGCCCTGACGAGCGGCGAGATGGCCGCAATGGCACTGCCACCGCATATAGCCGTACCTGAAGACAGCAGGAAGGACGTTTTCTTTTCCAACCTGAAAATCCTTCCAATCAATAGTCCGGCGGCAAGGGTCAGCGAAATCGAAATCAGGGTCACAAAAAAACCATCACGCCCTGCACTTGCTGCTTCCTGTGCATTTAACCCAAATCCCAAACCCACTACCGAAACCTGCAGCAGCAATTTCATATACTTCCTTGTGTAACCGGCAAATGGATTTCCGGCGATCAGAGAAACCATTAAGCCGGTAAGCAGCGCAACAGGCGGATCGGCAAAAGGACTCAGCACGAATATCGCTGCTAAAACGAACACCACCCTGGCAGGGAATGCAGTAGTTAAAACCGGAGTTGTCATCATTGTTCTGAATTGTGACTGCAAAGTTCACAACCCCGGCATTGTCAGACCAATCGTAAATGGTTATGGATTATAACCCGCGGTTATGGAAGTTCAGCGTAAAATTCATGAAGAGCTCTGCCAGCCCTTCTGATCGGCCCTGCAAATGGACGAATTCAAAGGTCCTTTCGACCTGGAGACCTTCAATATCGATCACTTTCAAATCGCCGGCTGCAATTTCCTTCGCCACCCCTCTGACAGAGACAAATCCCATGCAGTCAGCATTTGCCAAAAATGTTTTGATGCTTTCGGTACTCCCCAGGTGCATCGTTATATTCAGATCGGAAAGTTTGATCTTGTGCTGTTTCAAAGCATGTTCAAAAACCTCAAGGGTTCCGGATCCTTTCTCCCTTAACACAAAGGGAATCTTCCTGAGTTCCGGTAAACTGATCTCATCATACTTTGCCAGCCGGCTCCGTGTACTTACCACCGCGACAAGCTCATCTTTTAGAAAAGGAACATACTTCAGTTCGCGGTTTTGCGTCCTGCCTTCTACAACACCAAGTTCTATTCTGCGATTCAGCAGGGAAGCTTCAATACCACGCGTATTATCGTTCAGCATGGTAAGCCTGATCTCCGGAAACGATCTGTAGAACCTGGCTAACAAAGGCGGCAACACATACTGGGCAATGGTGGTACTTGCCCCCAGGTTGAGTGTTCCGCTGAACTTTTTCTTTAAAACACTCAGCTCGAAATCGATCCTGCGGTAAAGCGACAAAATCTCTTCGGTGTGTTCCAGCAGTATCCTGCCCGCCTGAGTAAGTACTATTCGGTTCCCTTTTCTTTCAAAAAGGCTAAGACCCAATTCTGATTCAAGTTCCTGTATGTTTTTGGTGACGGCAGGCTGCGAAATATACAGTGCCAATGCAGCTTTGGTAAAACTCAGGCTTGTAGCTACCGCATGAAATACTTTTAATCTGAAATCTGCCATGTTATCAATGATGTAAAAACCCTTCCGGAGGTCTCTGCGCAGATTCAAAACAGCGTGCAGAGGAAGCATCCGGCAATAGGAAATTTCCTTAGTGTGAAATTAACTCTAAAACGACTTGGTTTGAACAAATGCTGAAAAATGGTTGCTTTTTTAGGTGAAAGCTCATCATTCCCTTTGAAAGGAGAAGTTCAGCAAACATTTGCCCCATTCGTTTTAAACAGCAAACACCCGAAAAGATCAAGAATAACCTTATCCATGTTTTAGTACAGTTGTCGATGTGCAAAAGTGGTGCAACTTTGACATCCCCTTTCGATTTTGCGTGTAAGGCCTGCTCACTTTCAGAGCTTCCTCCTTCAGATAATCCCCAATGTCCCGATCCGGGATTTTTCCTGAACAGGGATTTGTAATAAGATATTGATAACCAATACAGATTCTTATGTACATTTACCTGGTGATCAAATCTCCCTGCCATGAAGGTTCCATGTCGCCAATGCGCCATCATCCTTGTTCTGATTCATGCATTCATCCTTTTCCAGGGGAAAAATGCATTTTCCCAGAGCTTTCCACCCATTGAGATAACGATTCATGATTCTGCTGAAACGGAAGGATATTATTTCTTAGCTCCTTATGCCTCCTCGCCTCCTTATAGTTACACTCACCCCCAACTGATCCTGGACAGGCTTGGGCAAATTGTCTGGTATAGAATCTTTTCGGGACCTCCCTCAACCACGACCACCTATGATTTTAAAATCCAACCGGACGGAAGGATGACCTATTATTCAATCGCCAGAAAGAAATTTTTCGTAATGGACAGTACTTTCATGATAAAAGATTCGCTGGATGCAGCGAACGGGTTTGAAATCGATGTTCACGACCTTCAGTTTCTTCCTGATGGGCACTACCTTTTACTGGCCCTGGAAACCCGTACGATGGATCTTACAGGATATCCATTTTTCGGTATTAACCATACGATGCCCGGAAGTGCCAATGCACAGGTCAATGGGGTGGTGATTCAGGAGTTTGATGAAAATAAAACACTGGTGTGGGAATGGAAGGGACACGACCATTTCGCCTTTAATGATGTGGATCCCCATTTTCTGTTCAATCCCAACAAAGTGGACTGGACGCATGCCAATGCAGTGGAACTGGATGATGATGGGAACATTCTTCTTTCCTGCAGGCATTTTAACGAGATCACGAAAATAAACCGCCAAACAGGAGCTATTATCTGGAGACTGGGAGGGAAACGAAACCAGTTCACTTCTCCCAATGATTCGCTGGATTTCAGTGGTCAGCATGATATACGAAGGATCAGCAACGGACACATTACCTTGCTGAACAATGGAACAAATAATGAACCCCCGTTAGCCCGTGCACTGGAATTCGCGTTGGATGAAACGTCAAAAACAGCCACCCGGGTTTGGGGTTATTCATACAATAACGCTGTTTACAGCATCGCTGTCGGAAGCCACCAGACGCTGTCCAATGGCAATCACCTTATCGATTTTGGAACAATACCGGAAGGATATCCCTGGTTAGTTCTTGTTAAACCCGATACATCCGTCGCAATGGAGATCTCTTATGCAGGATCCTATACAAGTTACCGGGCTTTCTGTTATGACTCCCTGCCCTGGGAATTGCCCCGGCCTTTGGTTGACTGTTATCATTCAGGGAATGACTTTTTCCTGGAAGCCGAACCCGGCCATCCTCAATATCTGTGGTCCACGGGAGCGACAACCCAATCGATTCCGATCACAGAACCCGGAGAGTATTGGGTTTTTGTTCCTTATGGCAAAGGATTTGTCAGTTCCCGGCACATCGTGGTATCCGATATTTCCAACCCTTGCCTCTATCTACCAGTAAAAGAACCTGTTGAACAACCATTATTGACTGTAAGCTGCGTTCCCAATCCTGCCCGGGATCGGATCACCATTCTCTTTGACCTTCCGGCAAGATCAGAGATCTCCCTTGATATCCTGGATCTGGCAGGACGGGCAAGGATTACCATCCCCGGTGTTGTTTATCCCTCCGGCAAAAACCAGATCCCCGTCGACATTTCCCGGCTCATCAAAGGCATCTATTTCCTTCGATTCATTGCCGGTCAATCCGTTATTACCAAAAAGATCATCGTTGATTAGCCCTGCAGCGCACTCCACAATTCGCATTTTGCGTTTAAGACAGAACGGTTTTTGGGGGATCAGGGATTAAAAGCGAACAAAACGACTCACTGGGGATTATGCTAGTGATTGGCGAGAAAAGTGATAATTTTACCATAGGATTGGTTTTTATGACTATTGAAAATTACTCCTTTCCGGGGTAGCTCCAATCCCTGCTCTTTTCTCATGAGAATTTATGTTGGACGGATGTGAGACCGTTTCATTAAAGCCAAAGCCATTATGGTTAAACTACCCCAAAGCATCTTAGCTAAAGCTTTTGGTGGTGAGTTGGTCCCCCGGTATCCGAATGATGAACTATCTATCTTACTGATTGACTGTTTTTTGACTTCATAAATAATATAAAAGGTAGAAATAATTCACTTTTAAGTAAAATTTAGTATCTTTGCCAACCCTAAACGCAAATGAGATATAAACTTGTCAAGCTTCACAGCTTAAGTGGAAACAAAGCATCTATATATTCGATCGTTCAGAATGACGAAGATGAGTCCTTCCTTGATAAGTTTATAAAAGAGAACGAAGATTCATTTAAAGGTGAAATAAAAGACATCCTAATGCGTTTGAGGGCAATAGGAAATAAAACCGGTGCAAGAGTGGATTTTTTTAAAACCTTTGAAGGTCGCCCTGGAGATGGTGTATGTGCCCTGTATGATGAACCTGATAGCAAGCTCCGGCTGTATTGTATCCGGTATGGGGCACAAATAGTGGTTTTGGGCAATGGGGGACCTAAGTTTAAAAGCATACGTAAACTGCAGGAGGATAAAAAACTTAAAGATGAAAATTCCTTTGTCGTGTGGCTTTCCAAAGAAATAACTGACAGAATAAAATTAAGAGAAATAACTTATATAAACGATCATCTTGACTTTTCAGGCAATCTGGAGTTTGAGGATGATGAAAGGAGCTAAAATGAAGATCTTTTCAAGCAAATTAATCGACGATATTTTGGATTCGATCGAACCTGTTGAACAGGCAAAAGTTGATGCAAAAATGCTCATAGCAGCAAAAATTGCCGATGCCATGAAAGAGAAAGGCTGGCGAAAGACTGACCTTTTAAAGGCCGTGAAGAAAGAAAATCCGTCCATAATTACAAAATGGCTTTCCGGCACTCACAATTTCACAATGGACACACTTGTCGAGCTGGAAAATGCATTAGGCATTAACCTGCTGAATATTGCCAAGCCCGAAATACAGGTGGTAACCTATTATCAGTCCGTACATCAAGAGTCTCCAACAACTTGTAATGATGATTTTCTAGTGGAATTGTTGAAAAATCCGAAAAGGCCTGTTCCGACCAATTCTATACATTCCAATCCGAAAGCATTCAGTTCATATAAAGTTTTTGCGCAAGCATGAAAAAAAAACAGGAAATACCCGTGACTTTTCAAATCAAAGCAGTAGAGCTGATCGATTATTGCCTGAATGTTCCTTCCAAGCCTTTACCCACTGAAATGGTTTATCAATTCGATATAAGCTTGGAACATCGGCCAGATCCTGAAAAAAACATTTTCGCGGTCGTCTGCTCGGTAACCATTTTTAATGAAACCCGAGAGGAATTATTGGGGAAATTGCGGTCGGGATGTGTTTACCTGATCAAGGACCTGGGACAGTATGCAAATACCAGCTCAAAAGTCATCGAGTTGCCCGAGCCCATTGTTACTGCCCTGCATTCTGTCTCTATATCGACAACCAGGGGGTTGATGTTTTCGATATTCAGGGGGACATTCCTCCATAATGCAGTCCTCCCGATAGTTGATCCCACTTCATTCGTGATGCAGAATAAATAGAATGTAAAGAGTATAAAGAAGCATTAACGTCATCAAAATGGATCTTTGATGAATACCTTGTTAGTAACAGGATAGAAATTCCATTTGATCAATTGGATGTTGAGTCCTTGAGCACTATTTTAGGTGCTTCTTTTAACCTTGCGAAGGCTATAAAGAACGGTTAACCTCTTGTTTGGTAAATTGGTTGCTAAAATGGCACTTAATGTTCGAAGAAATCCACAATATTGACCTCAGGTTAGATCAAATTCCCTCTATTGAATCTGATTATCCCGCAATCGCTGAATTTGCCCTGACATTTGACGGAAATCGTAGAACTAAGGATATCGCATTGTTTGCCAACAAAACAGCAGGTGAGTTTCAAAGTGACCCGACTATTTTATCCAAACTCAATTTGACCGAACTACGTACCTGTTTGTTTTATGAGCAAAGACGATATCATCATTTTGGAGAAGACCCACTGGGTGGAGATCGGGATTTCATCAATCAACTACTATTGAAAATTGTAGAAAAAGTTAAATTACAACAAACCGGCTGATTATTTCAGACAAAGTGAGCTACTTATTCCGGAGTCCCCTGTTTCAGAAAAAAGAGAATTGTGAGATACCTAATAATACACACTTAGGACGTAAACGTGAAAATAGGATTTGATTTACACCCAGTCATAAGGCTGAAAAATACCTTCGGTCTTTTTAAAAATAATAGTTCAAAAAAGGGACAGACTGTTGCTGTCCCTTTCCGTGTTAGTTACTTTTACAGTCTAGATATCTGCTAATAATAAAGCTAGGATTAATGGCAGTAAACCTAACACTAGTACCAAACTGGACCAATCCTCATCATTGTAGAAAAGGATCCTGTTGTTAGAGAGCAGATTGATTACTACTCGATCTTCCCTCTCTTTTTTAATTACACTCATATAATTTGATTTTTTTCTATGGGGGTTAAATTTTGCCATAGACCTTCACAAAAATAATATGTGAAGGAGGCCTTTACCGCTTGAATTTTTTAACACCCAAAAGGGATAATTTGATAACTGCCTCAGGTACTTTTTGTTAGAGTATGATTATTTAAAGTACGAAAATACCCGAAGTTTTTTATTTGATTATTCCGGGCAAAGTCGGCCACTTATTCCGGACTAAACCCGGCCACTTATTCCGGTGTAAAGTCGGCCAGGCATTCTGGAGCAAAGTCGGCCACTATTTCAAAGTGCAATTGGGTTGATAAAA
>Ga0209099_1004754_pt1 | contig 10142 bp, 5 predicted proteins | sample AD_JPNHW2_MetaG_FD_184430 | JGI IMG/M metagenome (GOLD analysis project Ga0209099, IMG submission 184430) | Active sludge microbial communities of municipal wastewater-treating anaerobic digesters from Japan - AD_JPNHW2_MetaG (SPAdes) (version 2) | ecosystem: Engineered > Bioreactor > Anaerobic >...
GCATTTTACTACTATTCGAAAGCCTTACTCCTTTCTCATGAATATCATGAGGAAAAGGTGAAACCTGAGATTTTCTACAGGTTGGCAATGTTATATGAAGATGCAACTGACCTTAAAATGTCAGCAATTTACCTTGATTCCGCGTTGAATTCAGCCCGGAAACTGAATAATTATGAATGGATTTCGAATTCATATAATGCTCTTGGTGATTTGAAGTTTTCTGTTCTCGATTCGTTTCATGCAAAACAATTTTTTGACTCTGCATACGCGATTGCGACCAGATACTCATTACAACAGCAATTAGGGATTTCCTTAGCCAACCTGGCAAAGTTTGAAAAGAATTCTGAGGAAATAGTGGAAAAGCTCAACTCTGCTGCAAGAATCCTGGATGGGACCCATAGAAGTGGCAGAGAAGTTGGGATGATTTACGTTAATTTGGGATATGTCTTTTCAGATCCTGATTCTGTCCTGAAATACTCGGAACTAGCTGTTTCAAAAGGTATGGAATTCCATTCACCTGAAGTGCAAATTGCGGGATATAATAATATGGCTTACAGTTATCTAGAGAAAAAGCAATATGACAAGGCAGAAGAGTGCTTAAAAAAATATGCTATTCCTCTGGCTCAATCCACCCAGGATTTTGATTGGTTGGCAACACTTTACGATACTTATGCGGATGTTTATAGTTCAACAAACAAACATTTAGATGCTTTTTTAATTGAACGACAAGCATTACAATGCAGAAAAAAAGCTGATGAGGCCAAATCACTTGAACAAGTCCAACTACTTTCTTCTTTGCTTGATCTAAAGAACAAGGAACTTCTAATTCAAAAAAAAGAAAGTGAAATTCATCAAAAAGATAAAGCAAATCGTGATTTATTATTTTGGGGTTCAGCTATTATTCTCGTTCTTTCTGGAATTGCATCCATTTTGATTTGGCGTCAGCAGAGAAACAAGATCAGGATTCAAGGCGAATTGATCCTTTCAGCAAAACGGTTGATATCGATGGAAGAGAATCTGAAAAGTAGGGTGTCCATGGAACTGCATGATCTTGTGACACCATTTTATAATTCAATGCTACAACAGCTGGAATTGGCAGGTATCAATAATGCAAGGGTTGAGGATGAAATAAAAGCAAAAGTGACTGAGTTTGTAAAAGCATTGAGGGACATGTCACACTATATGCATAGTAATTTTCTAGAGCAACTTACGCTATCTGAATTGCTCAAGGGTCTTTGTAATGACTTCAGCAAGACAACTTCCCTGAATATTAAATTTTCATCAAATGTAAATGACAAGTTTACCAATGAAGTAACCATTCACTTGTATCGTGTTAGTCAGGAATTATTGGCGAATGCTTTTAAATATGCCATAAATAGTAATATCACAATTAGTTTGACAAAGGATCAAAAAACACTGTTTTTAATGTATGCTGATACAGGCCCCGGGTTTGACGCATTTACACAGAATAAGAGCGGAATTGGAACCAGAACCATTATGGAAAGAATAAAGTTGATTAATGGAAATGCGATATTGAACACTTCATTGGGCGCAGGAACTGAGTGGACAATTACTGTTCCCATTATGACAACATAAAATATAAAATATTTTCGCGCATTGATACGACTCTTTGTAATAGAAGATCACCTTGCCATTGTGCTTTCAAGCTTGAGGTTCATGTTCAGGCCCAAACGCGATGGTATTGAAATAACAGGATCCGCCAGAACTCCGGAAGAGGCTGTTCAATCAGCTGACCCTGCCTCTTTTGATGTATTCATACTTGATCTTTTCCTTCCTGACCTTCAGCCGGTAGATAATATCAGGATGTTGAAAAATTATTTCCCGGATAAAGCAGTGATTATTCTTACAGGTGAAAAATCTTCGGCCTGGAGCAATAAGATGAAACAGGAAGGTGCAGCGGCATATATTTCAAAGGACTCTTCCCGTGAGTTGATCGGGCTATCTATTAAGAAGGTTGCATCTGGAGAACATTTCTTTATTGAAGATTCATCCGTACCTGACCATAATCAATCAAAGGATCCTTATGCTAATGATCTGACACCCGTGGAGTGCAAAATTGCAAGACTTCTTTCCCGAGGTTTGACTCATAAGGAAATCGCCTGCCAGATGGGGATCAGCAGATCAATGATCGAAAAGATATTAAAACGCCTTCGGATTAGATATCAGGTAATCAACAATCTCGAGCTCATCCGGATACTTACCACAAGCAGATCCCTTTGATCTTCTCCTTTCATAGAGTAGGTCTGGTCACCTTTTGGGTGACCTAATTGGTTTTTATCAGACTGATTATCATCACCTCTTGTTTTAACTGGTCTTCAATCATTACACATTTGTGTATCTATCAGATACACAAATGATACCAGAGGATATTCAACCTAGTATTCTACCTTTACTATGATATTTTTTGAGTTGTATCCCTTTAAAGTTCTAATCATGAAGAAACACGCATTACTGTTAATTCTTTTAATGATTTTCATAGGAATTACTAACTGTTTAGCGCAACACTTGCCAACTTATCCAATTCCATCCTACAATGTAATTGTTGATCCTGCTGCCAATTTTACTCAATCATTGCAACTAGCAAAGAATGAAATTCCCAAAGAAAAAAGAGGAATAACAGTCAAAATAAGGCAAGTTTCTCAACCATGTGACTATTCTGCAACAATCTGGTTTTATACCTTAGATCAAACAACCATTCTCGGGCCATATACATTGCAATGCGGAGAGTCGATGAGGGTCGAAATTGATGAACGCGAGTGGGGCGTTTTGGTGCAATCAGATGATGCAATAATTGTTGACGTTTGGTACGACTGAATTTTTGAATCCTTTAGTTTACTCTCGATGTAAATCAAGTTTTTATTCTTTATCACTAGTGTCCGGTTGCATTTTTGATAAAGCTTGTATCAAACAGTATATCAACATATAGTAAGCGTTCTTTGATTTTTTGATTTGAATTTCCTTCGACCTTTGCAAAAACAAGGTTGGATGAATAAAGGAAAAACGGTTTTTTGCCCAGTTGATGTCATTTGTACCGTGATATGAGTTTGATAAATGCGTTCCGCGATACAATATTGATTATATGGTTCAGTGTGTCATGTGTCGGCAACAATTCCTAGTGATGTGCTTTGCTCATCTGACGAACAAGGAAAGCCTTCGTGATATTGAATCCTGTTTAAATGCAGTACCTGAAAAACTATACCACGCTGGTATCCGACAACTCATCAAGAGATCGATACTATCAAATGCGAATGAAAACAGAGACTGGAGGATCTTTGCCGACTTTGCCCAGGTACTTATCCCTGAGGCTCTTCACTTTACATTAACGACAATGTCTTCATGGTCAACCTAAAGAAAATGGCCTATGCGTTTGATACCACTTCGATTAAACTTTGCCTGAGCCTTTTCCCATGTGCAAAATTTCGTCAGAACAAAGGTGCAGTGAGATCTCATACGCTTATGGATCTTCGTGGTTCGATACCGACCTTCATCAAACTTACCGATGGCCTTTGTCATGAAGTCAACGTTTTGGATGATCTGATCTTTAAACCGGGAGCCTTTTATATAATGGACCAACCTTTTCTGGATTTTGATAAGAAAGCCGGGCTCATTTGTGATCAAACTATCCGTCTAATAACTTTCTATTCGGCTAAAGATTATCCCGACTTATTGCGCAGAGTGAAATTCTGTGAGAAAGACAGCGGGCGGCCCTTGATATTCCTTAAAAAACTTCAGAATCTCAGCAAAAACGTAACCAACCTTTACAAAGAACGATGGAAAATCGAATTATTTTTTAAATGATAAAACAGAATTTACGAATTAAAGTATTTTACGCGACAAGTAGGAATGTCGTGTATTTGTAGATATGGACTGCCATCTGCGTCTACCTTTTTCTTGCAATAATTAAGGCAAAATTGAACCTTAAAATCGGCCTTCATACGATGTCTCAGATTTTTGAATTTTTTGTTTTTAATAAAAGCCTATATATCTACTGTTTAACGATAATAAATTAACTGAATTGCAAACTGAATTTTCTAACCAACTGATTTTGTTTGAGTAATAACCAGACAGTAGTGAGATTGCTTTTTTATCTTAATTAAGGTATTCTTAACCTACAAGCTTTTGAAAATCACTCGTTGAAGTAAACGATCTGTCTTTGCATGTAAAGGACAAAGAGCCCAATAACATCAAACTGTTGCAGCGACTATAGTAGAATTGCATTAGAATAGCCTAAAAATTTTCGATTATAATCAAGTATTCACAAAAAGAGGAGGTCATATGCGAAAATGATCAAGGATTTTAGTACCAGAGATCTGGTATATCACGCTGTTTTAAAGGCGTTAAATTAGAGAATTAATAACAAAATTAACAATTGTATTATGAGAACCATTTATCTTTGCATTCTTTTGTGTATGTGTTCCATAATTGGACAATCACAAAAACAATGGGTTACCTTTACGAATAGTAGACCAACAAAACCTATCGTACAGGTATTAACATCCAGCAATACAAGTATTCGTTATGAAGTAGAGATCCCCGGAATGTACTTAGACACAATACTTATTAACGGACAAACTTATCAACGGCTATCATTGCCTGGTGGGCAAAAATGGGGGAATCCAGGTTATCCGGAAATTCCTGCTATTGGGAAAATGGTAGCTATCCCTGAGAACAGCACCTATACAATAAGTTACTCCCTGACAGATTCTCTTGTTCTTAATGGCTATTCAATTTGCCCAGCCCCCTATATTGTTGAAGACACCTCAGGTGGGGATGCATATTTGAAAGAAGAATTCATCAAAAATGATTCGATTTACAGTACAAACCAGTTTTTTCCTGTGAATACATTTGATACAAGGGATGGGGGATACCTCAGAAATCAAAAAATCTTAAACATGTCTGCCTTCCCGTTTAAATATAATCCTGTAACTGGGCAGTTAGTTGTTTATACGAGGTTTGAAGTGGCGGTTCAAATTGGGAATCCACAGAATGCGGATATCAATGTAAATAATGGTTTGTTTAGCCGCTTATCACAAAGTACGTTATTGAACTTTGAAAATACAGATCAGATACAACCTCCTGCTCCTCTGCCATCTCCTAAGCCAGGAACTGTCACGTGGATGACCCTTACTGATCCATCTCAAGCAAATAATATTGTAGCTGATTATTTGTTTATTACGGATGATCAGTTCTTCAATCCTCAGCATAGTATATCCTTGCAACGATTGGCAAATCACCGAGCAAGTTTTAATGGTTTTGATGTTGTCATTGTTAGTGTCCAAAATATTCTTGGGTTAAATTTCGCATACGATCCGCCAATTAATTCCAAATGGATTTCAGAACGTAAGATCAGAACCTTTATAAAACAGGTTTATGATGGACAACACGCAGCTCATACTTATGATGGAAGGTTAGCTTTTATTTGTCTTGTTGGAGATGCCAGTATTGATGGAACTGATTCGGGAGTACCAACTTCCTGGGATCCAGATCCTACTTGTACACCGGGGAGCCCCACTCTTTTTTGGGCAGCGAATGATTATTATTACTCCTGTGTTACAAAAGACAGCAATAACAAGTGGGATCTTCTGGGAGATATCTTTATTGGACGTTTGTCGGTTGACAATGAATCCGATCTATCACATGTAGTCAGTAAAACAATGCACAATGAAAATGAGTATTGTTTTGAAGACTGGAAAAAAATCAATACACTTGCCTATGGTGGCTCTTTTACTGGAGCTGACCCGATCAAATCACATAAATATTTTTGCGAAGATCTACCCGATTGGCTTAATTCAATTTACAATCCAGCGTACTCGACAACTTTAATTGATGCTACGACTGGTCAAGGCTTATGGAATGAAAATTATGTGAATTTTTTAAACAATACAGGTGCCAACATTGTGTTTCATTTAGGACATGGTCAGACAGACGCTTGGTGCCAAGGAGGTAATTGTTATCAAACCTCACTAGGCGCCCTGACGATTAATTATAAGAAAGATAATTTGGCAAACAATGGAAAATATCCTTTTGTTATCTCTCAATCGTGCTTTACAGGTGCGTTTTCCGGTGCTAATAATAGTGATTGCATGGCTGAATCAATTATACAATATTCAGCAACAGCAGGCTATGTTGGGTATTTAGGATCCTGGAAAGCTGCAGGAATGGATTATACAGCACCTGGCGAATTTCCCAATTCATTACAGGAAAAAATCATGGGAGCGATTTATATAGATTTGTCTACCATTTTGGGAGAAGCTGTTTTAGAGGCAAGGATTGGAGTATGTGATCCAAACTTTGTGTCAAGCTATAATCCATTTCAATTCCAGCATAATTTGTTTGGCGATCCTGCCTATAACCTCATGGCACCGGGGTACGAAATTACCCAAAATAAAACTTTACCCTCTCCTTTGCCCAGCCCCCAAATAACGGAAATTAGCTCTCCAATTTATGTTAGAAGTGGGGTAACATTGACACTTTCGACTAATGCAGCGCTTGAATTTTCGGGAAAGGGTCAATTAATTATTGATGAGGGTGCTACTTTAGAAATAGGAGATAATGTAACGATCAAGGGTCAAAATTCCACAAACCGAATACTTATTAATGGTACTTTATGTGGGTTGGGTGGAAATAGCACTAATCCTATTGCCATTAATGGTCTTACACTTGAGTCACTTGATGGAACCACATGGGCAGGTTTGGAGTTTTCGAATCCGAATCTGACGCTAAAAATGAATGGTTGTTCTATTTCTAATTGTGGTATCTCAGGTGAATTAGCCGGATTTGAAACAAGAGCATCTGGTACTTTTACAAATTCAAGCCTTCATTTTAGCCCATCAGGGTTAATTGTTGATGGTTGCTCTTTTAATACGACAGATATTCTGGTAACGAATTATGAGGAACTGATGGTGAGTGCACAAATTTTAAATTCATCATTCCAAAATAGCCCGACAGATGCAGTTTTAACTCTTGAGTATTATCCGAATTTTACCATTCAGAATTGTACAATTACCTACGATCACGGAAAAGGAATTTATCTTTCCTATTGTGGAAATGGTAGTAGTCAATATACTATTGAAAATAATGCAATCCAAAAAACCGGAAGTTCTCAGGATCAAAGTTGGGGGATAATGGTATATCAGTCTTTTGCCGACATAGAAAACAACGTCATTACAAATAACAGGTATGGAGTGTCAACATTAAATCAAAGTCAGGTCCGATTAATAGGGAATCCGAATGCAACCTCAAATTCTGGAACCCAAAGGATTTTCTATAATTATCAAAACCAGGTTAGATCTGCTGACAACAGTTTCCCCTTCTATTTCCATTATAATATTCTGAAAAATACTCCTTCGGGGAGCACTTATCTTGTTTATTATGATCCTGCTGTCCCTGAACCTGAGCCAATTGACAATACATTTGATGTAAGATGTAATTGCTTTGATAATTCCACCCCAACACCTCAACTTTATCCTTCCGGATGGTACCAGTGGACTATTTGGTGCCCTCCATCTTTATGTCAGATTGGCAGTTCTGCTGCTGATGAGTTCGCAGCTGCTTCGCTTAGTATGGAAACCGGTGATTATACTGTGGCAGAAACTCAATTTAAATCTGTCATTTCGAATAATCCCGGATCATCCTATGCTAAAGAATCGGCAAAAAAACTCATTTCATTAAAAAAGCTTTCGGATAAAGACTTTACAGGGTTGAAAATGTATTTTGATACTACGACTGCCCTTCATGCTGACTCTGTAACAGATCATCTTGTTTACCGACTTAAAAATAAATGTGATCTTGAGCAGGAGAATTTTACACAGGCCATTACCTGGTTTGAAAATGACATAATGAATCCGGCATCATTGAATGATTCAGTTTATTCACTTGTTGATCTAAGTAATACTTATATGGTAATGCAAGGTGATTCAAACCTGAAATCTTCCCTGAATAATTATACGGGCTCGCTCAGTCAGTACAAGCCTAAAAATGCTGAGGAATATGTGTTACGGAAAGCCGATTGGATTAAACTGTTATTCAATGACAAGGAGATTAATGAAAATGAAAATGCTCCTGATCCTCTGAACAATGGTTACATCTTGCAACAAAATACTCCCAATCCGTTTAGTACTACTACTCAATTGTCTTATTCCCTTCCCCAAAAGTCAGATGTGGCCTATGTTGTCACCAATATGCTTGGACGTCAGGTGGTAAAAGAATATCTCAGTACTCAGGAACCTGGGCAATATACAATAACTATTGACCTTACAGGGAATCCGGATGGAATTTATGTCATCGTATTAGTGGCAAATGGTAAAGAAGTTAGTAAAATTAAAGCTGTAAAAATTCATTAAATATTCATCCAAAACCCTGGGACTATTTTGTCCCAGGGTTTATTAATACTTATCAAAATGAAAACACTTTCCTTCCCTTTTTTGATTCTCTCAACATTAATTTTATTTTTGGTAATCAGCCAGGCTGATGCTCAGTATACTAACAGATATTTAACCCGCGGTGCTGATACCGCTGAGATTTATCTTTTATGCCAATGGTATGCTGATGACAACCATATAACCTGGACTGGCATATTCCATTCTAACGATAATGGAGAAACATTCTCGGTCCAGCGAAAGACCAACTTATTGGTTGGATTGGGACCTATTTTTGGGGATCCAACACCAGGTATTATATACCAAATTCCCTTTATTGGAGCGGATACTCTTGGTATCAGTTGGGACTATGGAAAGACTTTTGAAGGAAAGTATTTTGATGAGATCTATAAATCAGCTGCTGGTTGTATACCTGGGGAAATTTACATACGGAGCTTTGATTTATACCATAGTTCCGATTTCGGGGACACCTTTACTTTTCAGTCTTCAAATCCTGATTACATTGAAGAGGATGTAGGTACTCTCCCAGGAGAATTATATAGCATAAATAATTTTAATGGCACTAATCCATTACAATTGGCATACAGCAATGATTACGGGCAGACTTTTACTATAAAAGACGTTACTTTTCCCGGGAATATTACGTTTTTTGATGATTGTGATATTGATCGGGGAACGGAACCAGGGGAGCTATATTTTCTGGTATGGATTCATTATGATTCTATTGCATTGTTCCATTCCTTTGACTATGGCCAGACGGTTACCTTTCAAACTTATTTTCTACAGACAACAGATGAAGTTTTCTACACGGCAGGACGCACTCCGGGAACATATTATATCATTCGGCGGGAGATTTGTGGAACACCCCCTTGCTTGCATTCATGCTTGTGGGTCAATTTCAGCAGGGATTACGGAGTTACTTTCACTACCTATTTCCACGATCTGGACAGTACCTACACCGGGTTGCCCCGGGAAATATCATTGCCGGAACTCAAGGTTTATCCGAATCCCGCTAAGGATCAGGTGACTTTTCAATTCAATGAGGAAGTTCGTAACGCTGAAACGCACCTCTGTGTTTTTGACCTGGAAGGGAAGTTGATGGATGAGAAGTTGATCGAACCCGGAGAGCGGGAGATCATCCTGGATACAAGACGATACGCTCCCGGCATTTACTGCTATATGCTTAATCAGGCCACACCGGGGGCACAAGGGAAATTTGTCATTGTTCGTTGATCGGAGAAATGGGATGCTTGGCCAAACATCTGTATATCTGTTGCCTAAAAATCTTAAGGTATTTGGGAAGACTGGCAAATGTAAGAAAAGAGGTAATGTTTTTGAGGGAAAACATTTGTTTGTGGAAATTTTTATACATGATATAGGAATCGGTTTTCGTTGTTAGAGAAAATCTCCTCTTTGGGAGAAATTCTACTCTCTTTTTTTATAAAATTTATTTTGGATGGTTATTCTCTTCCTTAAAAACGATATTTCTTTATTAAAAAAATTCTAACGATATGAATAATTATGGAATAAGGAAAGATATAGTCTTGCATATTTTATCAAATAACTCAAGGCGTGAGATTAAATACTTCTCTAAATATGCATGTAAAAGCCGTTATGCAGAACGGTTTGAAAATGAAAAAATACCAGATCGAGAAAACATTAGGCCTTCGTTCTTTCATGATACGGATAAAATAGTCCATTCCTTGGTTTATACAAGGTACATAGATAAAACGCAGGTATTTT
>Ga0209099_1004757_pt1 | contig 10140 bp, 10 predicted proteins | sample AD_JPNHW2_MetaG_FD_184430 | JGI IMG/M metagenome (GOLD analysis project Ga0209099, IMG submission 184430) | Active sludge microbial communities of municipal wastewater-treating anaerobic digesters from Japan - AD_JPNHW2_MetaG (SPAdes) (version 2) | ecosystem: Engineered > Bioreactor > Anaerobic...
TTGTCGTTTCTTTCTTTTGCTGGCGTAATACTCTTTCAGATCAATTTCTGGTAATAGCAATGGTTCTTCGTTATGTTCAGTTAGAAGGTGCTTATTTATTGAATTTTTGGTGTGCTTTTGATGGCATTTCAAACATTCGGCAGTGTTGTTATCAATGAAACGAAAATTGGGTGTTAAGGTCTTTTTTACAACATTTTTTTCAATTGCTTTTGTAGCCGGGCTGGGGTGGGGTATTTTATTTTCAATGGAGCCAGAAGTATTAGCATGATCGTTGAGTCCTGGGACAATCGGACCTCTTGCGGCTGTGCCCTGTTGCCGAATTGCTGAAATGAACTGTCTTTCATTGTAAGGCAATTCTCTTTTTTGTATGTCTGTGAGTTTGACATTTGTGAAAGAGTCTGAAAATCCTGTGTTGTTTGTAAAAATTAAATGGTTTTTTTTCAGCAAAAACAAAGAAAATTTTGAAATAATAGTATTTTCTTCAGAAAGGCCAAAGCTGCGTAGAATTATCTCACCTTCACTCGTAATTTGCCATGTACAATGTTTTTGATTTTCTAATCGAGAAACAATGTAAAGGGAACCCCCGTCCTTTTCATGAATAACTGGCATTTTATCCTCACAAATGTTTCATAAATTCGTTTTTTTTCCCGTCGTGAAATATAAAAATACTAACAACTATTGGAATGTCCGTCTATGGCTAAGCATTTTTTTGTATAAAGCAAGTTGCGAAAATTTTAGATATGCCATTTTACTTGTTTTTCAATTTTTTGAAGTTGTTTATTTTTACCGTCAGGTCTAATGACAAATTCAAGATTGCAGGGGATAGTATTTTCTGGAGCTGGAGAAGAGGCTACTGCATTGTGAATCAAAACAATGTCTCCACGATTGGAACCCAATATATTTCCAGGGCTAACTTGAGAGGAAATGACACCAGAAATTTGGCTATATTTTGGATCAAGAAAAATATCTGTTGAAACTGAACTACCAGACTTTTTGGGAATTGATTCTCTGGAAGTCCAGAAAGAACCCGACACTTCTAAGCTTTCGCTGTTAATCGTTATGCATTCGTGCCTAAATGGGTATACAGCTTTTGCAATTAGCGGAAGTGAGTCCTCAAGAATAATTGAACAAATGGAATACAAATTAATTGCTATGAAAAGGGAATCCTCTTTTTTCACAATACCTTCAAGTAAATATTGATTAAACTTTTCAGACTTCGATTCAATTGCGTTTCTCACTCGAAGCAGGATTGGCTCATCATTAAAGCTTCTTGCCTCGATTTTTGAAAAATCGGGCTCATTCGGAGCGTCTGGACCAGAACCAGAATTTGCTGCTATTGCTTCGATCCAAAAACGTTTTTCATCCTTTTTGAAATGAAAATCAGGACCTTTTGCCTGGAATGGCTCTAGATTTACTCCATTGCTAGTAAAAAAGGTCCATAAATACATCTCCCAGAATCGCTGCTGGAAATTCCAGCAAGCATCTGTGAGGAAATTTTTGTCGTGCTTGCCAGCATAACTAACGTAGAGTTTCTCAACATAATCTTTTCGGCATTTGTTGCTTGGGAGATCGCGAATATTCTTATATGCAGCGCAGCAATCATTATTTTCTAGAAAGAACATAACTATATCCTTTGATAGTCAGCGGGTATTTTATTGTCTTAATTTTGTCCGAAATCTGCCCTCATTGTCCTATTTTGTCTTGAAAAAAGGCTGTCTAGCCCGTTCATGATCGACCTGCCACGCCTGAAAGCGGTTGGCACTGGACTTGCCTTTGGTTATGATCGTCATGGCCTGTGACAATCGATTTCAGGCACACTGTCGAAGGCGCCCAGCCCAGGTAACTTTTTAATAGTATAGTTTCAACTCCTCTATAAATCCACTTTGTCGCCGCAAAGTTGCATTGCGCCTGTATTGTCTTCATTTGTCCTGATCTTTTTACAATAATTTTCAAGACCGCCAGCAACTTTTCTTTTACCCGCAAAGCCGGATTTGGTGTGTCTTTTTTTGTCTTCAGCTGATTCTAACGCAAGTCGTGAGCGGAAAAACGAGACGGGCGCGGGTGTTGCGCAAGCAAGACCCGTGATCCGGCCGGTTTTTCCGCCTCGACGCAAATGTTAGACTGGCATAGTTGTGATCGAATTTTTTGCATTTTATTGTCTTAATTTTGTCCGAAATCTGCCCTAAATCTGTCCTCATTGTCCTATTTTGTCTTGAAAAAAGACCGTCTAGCCCGTTCATGATCGACCTGCCACGCCTGAAAGCGATTGGCACTGGACTTGCCTTTGGTTATGCGATCGTCAAGGACTGTGACAAACGATTTCAGGCACATTGTCGAAGGCGCCCAGCCCAGGTAACTTTTTAATCTATACTTTCAGTCCACTATAAATACACTTGTTCACTGCAAAGTTGCATTGCGCCCGTATTGTCTTCATTGTCCTAAATTGTCTTCATTTTTTCAACCATTCAATGCCACTAGAGCTTCTTCTGCCGCCTGTAGAGCCGGATTGTGTGAGTAGATTTTGTCTTTGTCTTCAGCGGGTCTAACGCGAGTCGTGAGCGGAAAAACGAGACGGGCGCGGGTGTTGCGCAAGCAAGACCCGTGATCCGGCCGGTTTTTCCGCCTCGACGCACTTGTTATGTGCTTTCTAAATTCATCAATTTCATTAACATTTCGGCGGCTTTTTTAAAGTTTGAAAATTGACCTTGAAGTTCAGAACTCCATTTTTCTCCATGAAACAAGTTGTTTCTTAATCTGAAAATAATGATTAAAGCCGCAGTTAGATTGATTTTGTGTGAGGAATCTTTGTTCTTCAACATCCTTTCCACCTCGCTGGGTGAACCACTTCTTGATAAATAAAGTAAATGGTATTTTTCTGTGTGGCTTTCGCCCCGAACATACCTATCTCTTAAATATTCTACATAGTCATGGAGTTCGATCGAATCAATTTTTCCGTTTTTTTCCAACTTGTTCACAAAAGACCTAAGGGTGCTTACATTAGCCCTGCCATTCAATTTTGTTCCTTCAAAAAAACTCCATAGAATGGAAAAGTCAAAAATTGCGATTTTATCTTCGTTGGAAAGTCTTCCAAATGCCGGAACTTTATCTCCCAACCAAGTCAATACGCTTGAATCAATTTTGAATTTATTCATAATTAGCTATTTTGTTGCTGGTTATGTGAAATCCATGTATTTGGGGTTGAAAATAAAACCAGATTGTTTTTCCTTTTGTGGCACAAAATAATCGTGATTAAATGAAAAAATTTCAATTCTATCTTCTTGAATAACATGAAGGTGGTTTTGATAAAAAATTGATCTTGGGAAAACCCTCCAACGCAAAATTGGCCCAGGGATGGTAAAAGAAGTGTTATCACTTTTTAAAACGAACATTGCATTCTCGCATTCAACAATGTTTCCAAAAAGAGCTGAACCACCGTTGATAACCTCACCTTTCCATGGCTCTATTTCTATCTTCTTTGCTTCGGAAAACCAACTTTTGGCTTGAGAAGGCTTCCCAACATTGTATTGACTAAACTCTGAATAAAACAAGCCGCTTGAGGTTGCTCTATAAATTTTTTCATTGGCACCCCAAGAAAGGTGGCTAATGTTGCATGGTTTAAAAATTTCATTTTCTTCAACAATTTTTTCAAACTTACGTGTTTTCTTTCCATTTTCTAACGACCAATAAAAAGCTGCAAGAAAGGAATCAGAGATATCTGATGAATTAAAGATGCTTGAAAAATTAAAATTTGAAAAAAGGGAATGTCTGTCAGAAATTTGAAATAAATTGTTTTCAATTCTTCTTGAATCTTCATATTCAAATTGTTCGAAGTAATCTTCATCGTCGTGATTAAGTTGGTATTCGAAAAGACCTTCATTTCCAGCTGAAAGAGAAAGTCTCTTGCTAAGGGCTTTTATTGATAAAATTGGACAGTCCCAGAGCTTCCTGGAATTGCGATTGACTGGATTCTTGTTTTTTTTATTAATCTCTGTAGAATAAAGACCATCATCTAAAACCGTGTAAAGAACTTTGTTGTAAATTTCGGAATCAACATGCAAGCCTTTAATGGGAGATGCCATCGTCTTGACAAACTCTTTTGGAATGTCTGACAATTCAAAGTCTAGAGGCTTTTTGGAAAGCTTTTCAAATTTTCTTAAAATCAACTTTTTTACTTCAGAATCGCTTGAAATATCCTTGTCAAGATAAAGCAAAGATCCTTTTTGAAAGGCACACTTAATTGCTAATCGTAAAGCATCCTTAACATCAAGATTGTTAATAAACTGATCCCATTTTATTGTATGAATCCTGCCGTCTCGATCCCAAAGAAACAAATTGCCTTGATAGATCTGGGAGTCCCAAAAGTTGCCAATAATTGTTATCTTTAGAGGTTGCATTTTATACCTCTCAAAATCTTGGAAATATGGTGTGATTTGATCACACCCAATTTTTCCCAAATGAGTAAAATTTCAACGGGTGGTCGATCTTGGATTTTTCTTCTGTAGTCGGCAGGATATCCATGAGATTCAGCATTCTCATTTATGAATTTGCCAAAATATAAGTCTTCTCCATGAAAATTTACACCAACTGGTCTAATTTGATTGGCTTCCAAAAAGTGAGACCACGAGTAAGATTCCTTAATCCAAGAGTTATTAATTGAAAGTAAAAAAATACTGAATTCATCATCGTTGGTTATTTGCCAAACACTTTTATCAGCAGTCGGTCGGCCATGATGATATGGGACAAAAACATAATAGGAATTACCATTAATTTCTCTACGATTATTGATTGTTTCTGTCACTTCAAATTATCCTTTCACATTTGCTTCTGTAGGGAACTACGCCTAATAGCCTGGAACAGCGTGTTCTAAGTTATTTATCGTAATGACTATTGCAGGAATTTGCTTTTTATAAGTCGTAAAAATGCAGAATTTCTTGCGTCAGCATCAGATACAACTGCGTCAATGTCCCAAATGAAAATTCCAATAGGGAGTTTTTTCTCAGGATTCTTGCTTATAACTACATTTGTTTCTTTATAATACATTTTTCCAGACGAATAGAGTTCCTGAAATTCCCCTGAAAGATGCAGTTCTAAGTCCTCATTAAACTCAACTATGCCGTAATACCAAATTCTCTGAATTCGATCTTGGTAATATTTCATTAGCTTTCTTGCTCTTTTCTCAAGCTGGGTAACAGTTTTCATGTTATCTTCTAATGAAATACCTCGTTTTTTCAATTCAACTATCACCACGTCAAAATAGTTGCTGGTTTCTGGATTATTAGAAAATACAAGAGCAATGTCAGGTCTATCGTCGTCTCTTTGTGTGTGGTCATCTGATGTAATAAACTTGATCAAATTCCCTATTTCTACATCGCTGAGAATGGTTTCATAAGTCATATACTTATCGTCAAGTAACCAAGCATTGTTGCGATAAAGGTCGTTTTCAATGTTGGCTTTGCGAAACTGAGTCTTCATCGTAGCAATTAAACAATGAAGTTCTGCCTCAGTATTTGATTTAGAAGTCCTTTTAAGCTTTTCTATAGTCATCTGCCGGAAGAGTATATATTCGGTTAATGCTCTTGATGAAAGCTCTAATGATTTTTCATATTGTTCATCAGTAAGATGATTAGCCTCAAGCAGTTCTTTTTGAGCCTTAAAAAACTGTTCCTGTGCTTTTTTAAGCACATCCGCTTTTGAAATATAGCCTATTGTCTCGGCATTAAAATAACCTGCCAAGTGTGGAAACCTGTTCACTAGATTATTAGAGGTTTCTATGTTGCGAACTCTAACCTGTGGGATTCTTTCTTCAATTATTGAAGCAACTTTTTTTCGAAAATGGTAGTGGATCTTTTGAAGATCTAGGTCTGGTATCACAAGACTTTGTCTTGACGAATCAACTTTACCAATGAACCAGTCGGAGTACAATAAAAACACCATTTTGTAGCCATCTGGCTTATTTTCATCTGCAATAATGTCTACTTTGACTGTTCTATTGTCTACAGAAACAGCTGCAATCAAGGATGTCCGATTAGGAGGCACTATTTCGATTGAATAATGCAGAAGAAATTTGTCTATAAGTGAGATTTGACAATCTAATTCGACAACTTCGAATACCGGAATATCATCATTTGTTAGGACTTCATTTACTTTGTTATTATCAATTTCGGATGTAATAGAAATTCTAATCTCTTGCCCCTGCTCATTGAGTTGGAAAAGACGCGAGTAAAACTCTTCGAGAATTCTTTGTTTTAAATAACTCGGTTGTATGAAAGTGTTTGATCGAAGCTTCGAAAGGGTATAGCCACTCATTTTTAAGGTTGTTCCGATGCTTGGAGCATCAACCAAAGTTATCTTTGAATCTTCTTCATCAAAGTTTTCGGTAAAACAAAATTTTCTTTTTTTCGTTTTTTCAAAATAGCTAATAACTTTAATTTCACTAAAATAGCAGAGAAAAACTAGCCGCCCCAAACCTTTGTGAGAGTCTTCATCCACATCAAAAAGATTGGAAAATTTTCTAAACCTTTCTTCTGTAAATCCTTCTCCATTGTCGCAAATTTTTATTTCAATGGTCTCTGGTTGATTATAGGCCTTAGCTGTAATGTGAATATCTATTTCATTTGATCCGGCATCTAGTGAATTGGCAATCGCTTCAAAATAAACCATTTCAAAAGAAGAGTTTCCAAAAAACTTTTTCACTGCCTGACCAATCTTGACCTTCATTTAAACCTTTCTTCCTCGCTATCTTGTTAAAAGGCTATCTTCATATTGTATGGAATTTCTTTCATTAAACAGGTTCTCGAAAAAGAGTCAGAGAACAATTCCATAGTATCATCAACTTAGAGAAATTTCATTTTTTGTTCTTTTTGCACATAACGCGAGTCGTGAGCGGAAAAACGAGACGGGCGCGGGTGTTGCGCAAGCAAGACCCGTGATCCGGCCGGTTTTTCCGCCTCGACGCAAATGTTAGAATTACGCAGTTGTGATCGAATTTTTTGCATTTTATTGTCTTAATTTTGTCCTAAATCTGCCCTAAATTTGTCCTCATTGTCCTATTTTGTCTTGAAAAAAGACCGTCTAGCCCGTTCATGGTCGACCTGCCACGCCTGAAAGCGGTTGGCGCTGGACTTGCCTTTGGTTATGCGATCGTCAAGGACTGTGACAAACGATTTCAGGCACACTGTCGAAGGCGCCCCGGCCAGGTAACTTTTTATTCTATACTTTCAGTCCACTATAAATGCACATGTTCACCGCAAAGTTGCATTGCGCCCGTATTCTCTTCATTGTCCTAAATTGTCTTAATTTTTTCAACCATTCAATGCCACAATAACTTCTTCTGCCGCCTGTAGAGCCGGATTGTGTGAATATTTTTTGTCTTCAGTGATTCTAACGAGGGTCGTGAGCGGAAAAACGAGACGGGCGCGGGTGTTGCGCAAGCAAGACCCGTGATCCGGCCGGTTTTTCCGCCTCGACGCAAATGTTATGCAGTTTTTTTATCTAGTATTGAGTTTTTCAAAAGATTTTCGCACAATTGATTAAGGCTCAAATTTGATTGCAAAGCTTTTATGGATAATAGTTTGTGTAGTTCTTTATTTACGCGAAGCACAAATTTTCCTGAAAAATTTTTATTGGTCGTTTCTTCCGGTAAAGGAATTTGATCACTTTCATGGATCTCTATCCATTCATCCAGAATTTTGCAAAGCTGTTTGTAGACATCTTGTTCATTGTCTCCATGGCAGCATGGCCCTAGGAATCCTGGAATAGAACCAATGTAACAATTGTCTTCATCTGACCACTCAACTATTTTCAGGTATTTATCCTTTTTTTTCATTTTCCTGGACCTCCTTAACCATCTTTTTAACTTCCTTTTCTTGATAGGGCTTTGCATCATCACCGAGGTTGCCTGAAATTGTAACTTTTGCACCCGAAGGGTGTAAGAAATTACGATGGCTTCCTTTGCCCCCGCGGTCAACAAAGTCATTTTCTTTTAAAATTTTTATGAGCTCACGTATTTTTAGCGGCATATTAATATAGTATCAAATTGATACTGTTTTGTCAATTTGATCCAAAATTTGTTCTACTTGTCTAATTTGTTTTGAAAAGACCTGTCTAGGCCGTTCATGATCGACCTGCTACGCCTGAAAGCGGTTGGCACTGGACTTGCCTTTGGTTATGCGATCGTCAAGAACTGTGACAATCGATTTCAGGCACCCTGTCGAAGGCGCCCCGGCCAGGTAACTTTTTAATCGTATCGTTTCAACTCCTCTATAAATACACTTGTTCACCGCAAAGTTTCATTGCGCCTGTATTGTCTTTATTGTCCTAAATTGTCTTAATTTTTCAATCATTCAACGCCGCTATAGCTTCTTCTATAGCCCGTAAAGCTGGATTGTATGATTATTTTTGTCTTGAGGCTGCATAACGACGGTCGTGAGCGGAAAGGGCCGACGGGCGCGGGGCTTGCTCCGCAAGACCCGTGAACGGCGGTCATTTTCCGCCTCGACGCATATGTTAGGCGGCTTTGGCTCTCTTATTGACTTTATTTTCTGCTTTTTTAGTTTTTTTTGAATAGAATTCAACAAGTTCATCATCAGTCATGGATTTTGTTTCAAGATATAGACCATCCCTGATTTTTCGAACTATTTCTACGCACTTTAAATTAATCTTTGTCATTTCTTGCGACCTCCATTGGGGAATAAATCTGAATTTGTTTGTATCCCATCTCGATGTTTACAGAGTTATAAAGCAAAATCTTGTCAAAACGAACAATATGCTTAAAGTTCCAACTAACCAGAACATCAGCATTTGCGTAGGTTGCAATGGCAATATGAAGAAGATCATTGGCAAATTTGGGCTTTAAAATGGCCTTTTTCAAATAAGAATTACGAATATCCAGAATTTCTTTATTGATAGGTATTATTTCTGGCTCAAGTTTAAGAAAATCCTGAAATTTTTTCTGTATTTCCAATGGCGCATATTCAATTTCTTTTTCAACAACAATTGATGTTAACGGTACAAAAATTCCATTTTCAAAATTTCGAAAAAGCGAATTCGACCATTTTTCAAATTCAGGGTCGAAACATCCACCAATTACTGATGTATCAACATAGATTCTAATTTTTTTCACGTTCAGCCCCTTAAGGTATCTCGGTCATTAATTTTCTTCGTTTCTTTTGCCTTAATTTGTCTTAACAAAGCTGTCTAGCCCGTTCATGATCGACCTGCTACGCCTGAAAGCGTTTGGCACTGGACTTGCCTTTGGTTATGCGATCGTCAAGGACTGTGACAAACGATTTCAGGCACATTGTCGAAGGCACCCAGGCCAAGTAACCTTTTAATATTATACTCTCAAATTCTCTATAAATGCACTTTCTTCACAGCAAAGTTACATTGCGTCTGTATTTTCTTCATTTGTCTTAATTTTTTTCAACCATTCAATGCCGCAATAATTTCTTCTGCAACCTGTAGAACCGGATTGTGTGAGTATTTTTTGTCTTTGTCTTCAGTGGGCCTAACGTCTGTCGTGAGCGGAAAGGGCTGACGGGCGCGGGTCTTGCGACTGCAAGACCCGTGAACGGCGGTCATTTTCCGCCTCGACGCGATTGTTAAACTTGCTCTCATATTTTTGATTTATTTTTCATTAATTCTTCGATTAATTCTTGTTTTGATCTTATTCTTAACATGTATTTGTGCATTGTGGAAATGAAAAAAACATGGCCGGCCGAATTACGAATCGGACTATTGCGCCAGAAAACGACTGGCACAATGCTTGTCATTTTTTCTGATTCGCAAGTGATGTGCCACAAAAGTTTTCTGGCTCATTGCCAGCGCACCCAGGCCGATTGTCCTAATTTTATTCTTCATTCTTAATTCTTCAATTCTTCGTTTCACATTTTCGTTGGCCAGCAAGCATCTACTTTAGCTGATCACTTTCGATGGCATATTTTTCTTATTTTGAGCTGGTTTAACGACGGTCGTGAGCGGAAAGGGCCGACGGGCGCGGGGCTTGCTCCGCAAGCCCCGTGATCCGGCGGTCATTTTCCGCCTCGACGCACATGTTAGAATTGAGCAATTGTGATCGAATTTTTTGCATTTTATTGTCTTAATTTTGCCCTAATTTTGTCTTCATTGCCTTATTTTGTCTTG
>Ga0209099_1004758_pt1 | contig 10140 bp, 4 predicted proteins | sample AD_JPNHW2_MetaG_FD_184430 | JGI IMG/M metagenome (GOLD analysis project Ga0209099, IMG submission 184430) | Active sludge microbial communities of municipal wastewater-treating anaerobic digesters from Japan - AD_JPNHW2_MetaG (SPAdes) (version 2) | ecosystem: Engineered > Bioreactor > Anaerobic >...
TTTTAATTGGTGTTGTAATTTTATGGAAATTTATTTTACCAAAACAAAAAGTTTCTGCGGCTTGGTGGAATGATAGTTGGCATTACCGACAAGCCATAGATATTTCTTCTCATACTACGGCTGAATCTAATGTCTACATTACCACATCAATCAACATCGGTAGTACCGCTAAAGCTCAAACTGATGATGGTGATTTTAGATTTATAGATAATAATGGTAATCTTCTTGATTATTATCTTGTTTCTGGTGTTGGTACTACTTCTATTACTTTCCATATTTTAATTCCCTCTTTCCCCGCTGGTACTTCTACTATTTATGCTTATTACGGTAACTCTACTATTGAAAATGGTTTTTCTAGTGCCGATTTTTCTACTCAAGCCAGTAATTACACCATTGGTTCTTTATCTAGTGAAGAAGTCGGCGGCGGCCCAATTGCTTATTGGAAATTCGACGAAGGCATCGGCACCACCGCCTACGACTCGGCTAATAATCAAAATAACGGCACAATTTCTGGTGCTACTTGGAGTGATGAATCACAATGTGTTTCTGGAAAATGTTTAGACTTTAACGGTACATCCAATTTCATAAAAATAAACCAATCACCAACTTTTAATTATCTAAAAGAATTTACGATTAGTTTTTGGATAAAACACGACGGTACAAATTCAGATAATTATATTTTTTATAAAGGTAGTGGTGGTCCATATGCTGTTAATATAACTGGCAATACAATAAGTTTTAATTATTGGAATACATCAGGGACAAGAACTAATGGAATAGCCAGTGTTACTGTTTCACCAAATCAATGGCATCAAATTACAATAACTTTTAAAGAAAATGATATTGCTAAAAGCTATATTGATGGGAAATTAGCCAATAGTACTGTTATATCTAGCTCTATCGCAACAAATACTACAGATCTATATTTTAATACTTATAATGGCACTAATAACAACACTTACAATGTAAAAGGTGTTTTTGATGAAGTTAAAATTTATCCTTATGCCCGCACCGCCGACCAAATCAAACAAGACTATAATTCACGCGGAACTTTATCCGGTTCCAGTGCCAATTTAGGCATCCAATCCTCCACCGCCCCCGATCTAAATTCCTCATTATTTTCTCATTGGAAATTTGATAATTCACTTTTTAATTCTACTTCTACTGGTTCAACCGCAATTGCTCCATTAAGCGGAACTGCAAATTACACTAGCACTGGTAAAAATAAACAAGGATTAGATTTCACCCAACTCTATACTGGAAATTTTACTTATGTCAGTGGTAATACTTTTCAAGACTCGACTAAAAATTGGACTACAAATGAACTAGTTGGTTACCAATTTGCCACCGACTATACTCCAAACAGTCAATATTGCCAAGGAACTATCACCAGTAACACTAGTACAACTATTACTTTTTCTGGATCTTGTTCATCTTGGTCTGGGAATAAATATTATCGAATCAAAAAATCAATTTATATTAGTGCCCCATTAACCGGGCACTCTACTAATGCTATTACTGCCTCACTTTGGTTTAAAAGTAATACTTCACAAGGCAATAGAATTGCCAGAATGTCAAACGAAGCTTTTCATTTCACCATAAATGGAAATAATATATCTACAGGAATTAATACTTATGGTGGTCATATTACTTACACTACAACTAATGCTAATGATCAAAAATGGCATTATATGGCTATTACTTACGATGGTAGTACTGAAAAACTTTATTATGATGGAATTGCAGTTGGTTTATATTCAACCGCCACTACTGTAATATCTAATGGTTCTCTAACTCTTGGATCTAGAAATGATGGTATGCAAGAATTCTTTAACGGTTCTATTGATGAAGTCAAGGTTTACAACCGCGCTCTCACTGCCGACGAGATCAAACAAGATTATAACCAAGGATCAGCAATTTCTTTTGGATCTACCAATCAAACTATTGGTGGCACCACCACTTCTTTAGATTATTGTATCCCTGGTGATACTAGCTATTGTGCTCCCCCCGTCGCCGAATGGAAAATGGATGAAGGAATTGGCACAAGTATTACCGATACATCGGGCAATTCCAACACTGGTACTATTTATGGTGCCACCTGGACTCAAGGAAAGATAGGAAGTGCCTTAAAATATAGCACTACAAACGATTATGTTTACATGTCATCATTAAACAATAAATTTTCTGGTAGCGGCACGGTGTCTATGTGGGTTAAATGGACTGGTTCTGGTTTCGATTATTTATTTGACCATAATGAACATAATTTTTTAGCTTTTACAGATGTTAATGGTATTAGATTTTTTCCAAATTATGGAGCCGATTCTAATGATAGTTTAATAATTTCCAATATTTCTTGGGATCAAAATTGGCATCAAATAACTTTTGTTGCCAATGATACAACTAACCTTCTTCAAATATATTTTGATGGTATTTTAAAGGGATCTTCTAGTCCTGATTGGTCGGCTGCTACAGTAAACAATTTTACAATTGGAGCTATAAGTAGTTATCGTTCTAGTTACAATTTTCAAGGTTCTATTGACAATGTCAAAATCTACAACTACGCCCGCACCCCTGCCCAAATCGCCTACGACTACAATAAAGGTGCTCCAATCGGTTGGTGGAAGTTTGATGAATGTCAAGGCAACACTGTTTATGATTGGAGTGGTATTGGTAACACTGGATCTATAAATATTGGACCAAATGGTACTCAAAATTTCCTCGGCACTTGTAGCGTCGGCACTTCCGCCGCCTGGACCAACGGCGCCACTGGAAAAATCAATTCCTCTCTCAATTTTGATGGAAGTGATGATTATATAAACCTAGGTACAAGTTCACCTGCATTTCTTTCAACTCCTACTAAAAGCGTCACTGCTTGGATTAAAGTTACTGGTGGTCAAAATACTTGGCGAGCAGTTATTTCACACGCAATATCAGGTTTTTTTCATTTTCAAATTCAAACTAGTAATAAATTAGAAGTTTATTTTTATGGACCAGGTAAAAATGCAACATCAAATACTTTATTTAATTCAGCAAATTACAACAAGTGGTTTCATATCGTAGGTGTATGGAATGGTACTTACGCTATTATTTACATTAATGGTATTGAAGAAAATAGAAGCACTGCAGGATCAGGAGCAGTATTAGCAGCAACATCCAATGTATATATTGGCGATGGTTATCAACTTTCACGACACTTTCCTGGTCAAATTGATGATGTTCGTATTTACAACTATGCCTTAACATCGGAACAAATAAAACAACTATATAATGGCGGAGCTGTAAATTTTAATTAAAATTTTAATTTGATTTTAATAATTTTAAGCTGTTCTTGTTAAACTAACTTAGTGTCCAAATTTTCTTATAAATCTCTATTAATTATTTTCTCTCTTCTTTTAATTGGTGTTGTAATTTTATGGAAATTTATTTTACCAAAACAAAAAGTTTCTGCGGCTTGGTGGAATGATAGTTGGCATTACCGACAAGCCATAGATATTTCTTCTCATACTACGGCTGAATCAAATGTTTATATCACTACCACTATTAATATTAGTTCCGCCACTAAAGCTCAAAATGATGATGGTGATTTTCGATTTGTTGATCAATCTGGTCAAATTCTAAATTATTATATTGTCTCTGGAGTTGGAACTACCAATATCACTTTCCATGTTTTAATTCCCTCTTTTACTGCTGGATCTTCAACTATTTATACTTATTACAATAATTCTACTGCCGATGATGGTTTCTCTGCTTCTGATTTTTCTACACAAGCTTCTAATTACACTCTTGGTTCTTATTCATCCGAAGAAACCGGTGGTGGCCCAATTGCCTATTGGAAGTTCGACGAAGGTGTCGGCACCACCGCTTATGATTCTAGTAGTAACAAAGTTAATATCAATATTGGAACATCATGGAATCAAAATGGACAGTGTATTTCTAATTCATGTTTACAATTCGCGAATGGTAGTAGTAACTATTCTAAAATATCAGACTCATCTAGTTTAAACTTAGGAGCTAACGATTTCTCAATCAGCGTCTGGGTAAAAATTAACAATGGTTTTAGTGGGCGCGGTACTATCATTCAAAAAGGTAACGATGTTACATGGAGTAGTAACCCACCTCAATACGGATACTGGTTGACCGCCTACAATAGTAAAATTTATTTTTATATAGCCGATGGAAGTAATTTTTTAAACATCTCCTCTGTAAACAATTATAATGACGGGGTTTGGCATCACATTGCAATCGTAGCCAACCGAAGTGATACATTAAAAATGTTCGTTGATGGAAAATTGATTTCAATAGTTAACATGTCATCCATTGGCAATATTAACAATAATTATTCTCCAGGAATTGGTTGCTATCAAGGATCAGCTTCAAACATTCTAAGCGGATCCATAGACGAACTCAAAGTATACAATTACGCTCGCACTGCTGCTCAAATCAAACTTGATTATAATTCTCGTGGTTCTTCTAAAGGAACTACCGCTAATCTTGGTATTAAATCCTCCACCGCCCCCAGTCTTTCCTCCAAATTAATTGCTTATTATAAATTCGACGAAGGCAGCGGAAATAAATTTTATGATTCCATTACAAACTATGTCGCTGGAGCTTCAAGTTCTACTGCACCAACATGGCAAAATAGTAATCAATGTTATAAAAATAAATGTTTATCATTTAACGATAATAGTGGGATATCTTTAGGAAACGGATCAAATTTAGATTTTTCAACAGGAGATTTCACTATAAGTGTTTGGATTAATCAGACTTCTTCTGCTAATAATAAAAAAATTATTTTTAAAGGAAACCCTTTTTGTGATACATGTATCGGTGGTTACACTTTATTTACTCATGCTGGTGTTCCCCATTTCGATGTCAATTTAACTACTGCAAGTGGTGATACTTTTTCAACATATAATAGTTCTCTTACGATAAACGACGGTAAATGGCATTTTGTTGCTGGTCAAAGATCTGGAGATAAAATTAAACTTTTTGTTGACGGAAAATTTATTAGTAACACAAGTCTTTCAACCGGAGCAACTATTGTCGATAATAGTAGTTTTTTTTATATCTCTGGTAATTCTCCCTATTCTTATGATGGTCTTATTGATGAAGTTAAAATATATAATTCCGCTCTTACTGATGATGAAGTCAAACAAGATTATAATCAAGGATCGGCAATTTCTTTTGGTTCCACCTCTCAAACCATTGGTGGAACAACCACATCACTAGAATATTGCATTCCTGGCGACACTTCTTATTGTGCCTCCCCTGTCGCCGAATACAATTTTGAAGAAAACACCGGCACTGTCGCTAAAGATACCAGTGGTAACAATAATAACGGCACCATTTCCGGCGCTACTTGGACCACTGGTCAAAACAATAAAGGCGCCGGATTAAATTTTATTGCTAACCAATATATAAATATTTCTACTTTATCGCCAACCATAAATAATAAATATTTAACCATAGAAGGTTGGATTAACTTTTCATCACTTTCTGGAGTTCAAAGAATATTTTCTATTAGTGGTTCTAATCCTATGATTGGAATCACATCAGGAACATTATTTATTCACACTACTACTTCAACTGGAAGTGATAATAACATTCCATACACAACTTTACCCAACAATTGCCAAACTAATTGGCATTTTTTAACTGTAACCTGGGACACATCATTAGCTTCAAACAACATTAAAGTCTATTGCGATGGTGTTAATTTTACTAATGGAACTCTAATAAATGGACTCAACGGCACATTTAATATAAATAAATTATTTATTGGATATAACAATAGTAATCAATCTCTTAATGGCAAAATTGATGGTGTTAAAATCTACGACTACGCCCGCACCCCTGCTCAAATCGCCTACGATTACAATCGTGGCGGCCCAATTGGTTGGTGGAAATTTGATGAATGTCAGGGTTCTATTGCTAATGATTCTTCTGGTCTTGGCAACACTGGTGTTATTTCAATAGGTCAAAGTGGAACACAAAATTCACTCGGAACATGTCAAATTGGTACTTCAGCAGCTTGGACTAATGGTGCCAGCGGTAAATACAACAGTTCGCTAAATTTTGATGGAACAGACGACCGTGTTTATGGTTCATTTACCGCCATAGGTATTACCAAACCATTTAGTATGTCTATTTGGTTCAAAACATCTACCACCTTTGGATACCAACCAGGAATTGCATCTCTTGGTTATAGTCCTGTTATAGTAATGAAAACTGATGGAAAAATAAATGTCTGGTGGTATGATGGCTCAGTTTGGCCAGGAATAGATTCCCTTCAAGAATTAAATAATAATATTTGGCACAACGTAATTTTATCTTACAATGGAATCACCGCTAGTTTGTATATAGATGGTATTTTTCAATCTAGTTTAAATTCAACTATAAATGCAGTTTATTCTGGTTTTGATATCGGTAATGAACATAATGGTGGTTATAAATATTTTAATGGTCAAATAGACGATTATCGTATTTATAATTATGGACTAACTCCAGATCAGATTAAAATCCTCTACAACAACGGCTCCATCAACTTCCAATAACCTATAACTTTCTTCAGTTACATATTTCACACTCTTTTTTCTAATAATTAATTGCCAACAACTAATTACTAATTTTTTCCTATCCTCAACTAAAAAATCAGCATTTACTATCCATTAGCAATCAAATTTAAAATCTGCTAACAAAAACCCAGTTTAATACATCAAAAATAAACATTTAAAAGCATTTAGACTCATTTCTCAAGCTAAAAACTATGTCTTATAAAAGTTAACTACAAATCCTTATCTAAAAGTCACCATCAAACTCTTACCTAAAGCCGCACCATTAATAGTAGCCATCAATTCATACTGTTTAGCCACTGTTGAACTTAGTTTAAATGTCACTTTGCCTAGATTATCAGTTTTACCAGTTTGGTTACCTAAACCGCTCAATTGAACCTGTTTTCCCGCCACTCCTTTACCATCGCTATCCACTGCAAATACATTAACCACACATTCTTCTTCCCCATCCGCCTTAGCCATAATTTTTTCACCAATCATAAAAGAGTTGTTAACTGAAACCTTAGCCGCCGCGCTCGCTTTACTAACAGTCGTTAAAACCTTTGGAACCACAAAACTGGCTAGATAAAAAATAAAAAAAGCTGAAACTAAAAAAACACTTCCAATGAGTATGAATTTCTTTTTTGTAGTATTCATCTTAGTAAATAATAACACGAAACAAAAAAACAAGCATCAAAACCCCTCATTTAGCAAAATTAGTCTAAAAGTGCTAATCATTTGAAAAAGAAATAAATTTCGAGAAGTTAGGCACATATAGCAGTTTTTTAAAAGCTAAAAAATCCTTAAACTACTCTTCTAAAATTTACTTAAACAAATTAATGGCAAAAACAGACCAAATTATCACTTTATATCTCCCTATATATCAAATATATTCATCTTTTATAATATTATTTTTAAATTTCTTTATCAAAAAATAACTATTAAAAATCAATATTAAGAAGTAAAAAAGTGGCTTTAATCAACCAAATAAAATCATCTTTCCATCGTAAAAGTATATCAATTAATATCTTTTAGAATAAACCGCATATCTCCGCAAGTCACCTTCCATTTAAACTTTTAACTTTATACTTTAAAAACTAGTCTGATATATATTGATAGTACCTGTACCCACCGTGTTATCTCTCGTGAAACTTGACGAACTTTTTACTTGATGAACTTTTTACTAATTTCCTACTATCAAAACATATCACCAAAACACTAAAAAATGGCCTATTGACAGCCTTTTTCTAATAGTAGATATTATTATTATATTAATAATTAATATATATAAACCATGTATAAAACATATAATTTTGAACCTAAATTTTTATCACCGCAAAAAAAATATGATTTTCGTCAGACAGCTGAAAAGCTAGTTCCCTTTTTAATTATTGCGGCAACCTTTGTTTGGCTCTGGAAATAGGTTCTATGACTGCCCCAATCTTCATTTCTTATCAAAACTGGCTTCTATCAAAATCATATTCTGATGCCACCATTCGAAATTATCTTACTGACCTTCGAAAATATTTTCTTTTTACCAACCAAAGCGAAGACCAACTTACAGATCAAATTTTTGATCAAGACAACCTCATCTCTTATTTCCAAAATATTAATCAAGATCAAAACTATAAACGTTTTCTTGCTTCACTATCTAAATTCTTTCAGTTTGCCTTAGATCAGCACCTAATTTCTGAAAATCCTTTTTCTAACGCTCTTAAAATCCAACCAGAAACCAACCTCCAAGAAGTTATTGATCAATATCAGCAGCAACTTGAGGCTAATAAATTTTCCATTTCCACTATTCGAAACTACATCAACGATATCCAGCAATTTATTAATTGGACAAAAAGTGGATCTAAATAATTTATTTAATCAATCCAAGTTCAACCAATATGCTGCTTTTCTAAAAAGCACCCACCTTTCTGATGCTAGTATTCAACGTAAACTTTCCTCTCTCTCTTCTTTTCAGAAATTTTTAACCAAAAAGAAATTTTTATCACCAGAACAAAATACATCAATCAAAGCAAAAATAACTTTTAAATCCCCTACATCTAAAAACTTTCTCCAATCGACAATTTATAATCTAAAATCTAATTTTCTTTTTCGCTACCTAGCTATTTTTCTTCTCTTCATTATTGGTGCCGGTCTCGGTTTTACTCTCTATCGTCAAGCTTTTCTTCAATCTCAAAAGAATCTAGCTTATTCCACTGCTGCCGCCCCAGTTACTGGTGGCCGTTTTTTATCTTTTCAAGGTCGTTTAACTGACTCTGACGGTAATCCTATAACATCTTCCACTGGTATTATTTTTAAACTTTACAATATCGGTACTACCGGAGTCGGTACCACTCTTTATACTTCAGAGTCTGGTAACAGCAACACGGTTGTTCCTGACACCAATGGTATCTTTTCTGTAACTATTGGTAAAAGCCACGGAACCACTATTCCCTCAAATGTATTTTCTGAAAACTCTGAGGTCTGGCTAGAAATCACCGCTGATGGAGAAGTGATGAATCCTCGCCAACCAATTGCTACCGTTGGCTACGCTTTAAATGCTGAAACATTACAAGGTCTTCCACCATCTGCTAGCGGTCTAAAGAATACAGTGCTAGTCATTGATGGTTCAGGTAATATAAATTTAGGTGAAACTTCCCCTACTATTAAGTCGACTTCGGGCACAATGGGAATTGAAGGTCAAGCTCTTCTTTTCACTGCTAATAATGGCTTGTCCACTGCCAATATTAAAATTGATACTTATAATCCTAATGGTGCTATTCAATTAAATACCACTGGTGATGGTTCCAGTAACGCTATTGTTGCCACTAATTCCAACCTATCTGCTGGTAATCTTTTTTATGGCCAAATTGGTAATGATAACCGCGGCTACAATTTTATTGATTTCCAAAATTTTGATGTTGGCACCAGTAGCTATGCTTCTCGTTTCTCTGTCGATTCCTATGGTAATACCTTTATTGGTGCCACACTTAGCACTACTAATTTAGCAGTTGGATCTAGTTATTTAGTTAGTAATCTTAATTCTGATCTATTAGACGGATTTCATTCTTCATCTTTCTTACAAGTTGGTTCTACAGGATCTTTCATTTACACCGCCTCTACTGGTGTCACTTTAGTTGGTAATGATATTAGATTAAATCTCGGTTATTCTCCCACTTGGACTGGTCTACACAATTTTTCTGCTGGTGCTACTATCTCTACTTTGTCTGTTACTGGTAATGGTTCTATTGCTAATAACTTCTCTGTTGGTAAGACTCTTACTGCTACCACTGTCAACTTCACTAATTCACAATCTACTACCAAAGTTACTAACCTTAATGCTGATTTGTTAGATGGTATTGACAGTACTGGTTTTGTTGGCACTGGTTCTACTGGTAACTTCATTACTACTCTTACCAATGGTGTTGGTATCTCTATTGTTGGCAGTGGTGTTGGTCGTACTATAAATTTAACTAATACCAATGTCTCTGCTGGTACCTTTGGTAGTGGTACCTCTATTCCTACCTTTACTGTTGATGCCCAAGGTAGATTAACTGCTGCTGGACAAGTCGCTGTTCCTGCTCAAATTACTTACACT
>Ga0209099_1004762_pt1 | contig 10134 bp, 8 predicted proteins | sample AD_JPNHW2_MetaG_FD_184430 | JGI IMG/M metagenome (GOLD analysis project Ga0209099, IMG submission 184430) | Active sludge microbial communities of municipal wastewater-treating anaerobic digesters from Japan - AD_JPNHW2_MetaG (SPAdes) (version 2) | ecosystem: Engineered > Bioreactor > Anaerobic >...
CTGTCGGGCTGAAAACCTGTGCATCACCCGTCCATCCCAGGCGCTCGTCACGCTGCGGACAATCGGTCGGCACATCAAGGAAGTTACCTTTCTGCCCCCACTGGATATTATGCTGAAGCTGGTTAATGAGCGAATCGGAACAACTGAAAGAGCCTGTCGGCTCGATATCGGAATGAATTACCACCCCGGTGATCTGGTCAGGAGCAGGGTTGTTTAATCCTTCAACTGCAACATAGCGGAAACCATGGAAGGTAAAATGGGGCTCAAATATTTCGGTCCCGTTGCCTTTGCAGATATACACGTCAGTGGCTTTAGCTGCCCTGAGATTATCGGTGTAAAAGTTACCTTCCTTGTCCAGCACTTCGGCGAAACGCAATGTTACCCGGTCACCAGCTTTCCCCTGGACTTTGAGCCGTACCCAGCCAACCATGTTCTGACCCAGGTCAAATACGGTTTCTCCTTTTGGGGTGGTGAAGATTTTCAGTGTTTTGATTTCTTCGATGGCTTTCACAGGAACACCTTGCGGTGCGATAAGCATTGATTTCGGGTGATCAAAAATGGCGGCGTTCTCCCAACTGCTGCTATTGAATGCCGGAGTGCACCAGCCCGGCATCTCTTTGCGGGCATCGTAGGTTTCGCCATTGTAGATATCTGATGCCAGAATTGGCCCGGTGGCAGCCTTCCAGCTACCGTCGGTGCACACCAATTCGCTGCTGCCATCGGTGTAATTGAGCTGTAACTGCGCAAGCAGGGCGATTTTGTTTCCATAATAGCCGTCATCGTTGCCCCAGCCTATGTTTCCCCTGTACCAGCCGTCACCCACAATGGCACCGATAGTGTTTTCAGTCTTAATCCGGGAAGTGACATCATAGGCCTGGTATTGTACCCTTGTTTTATAGCTTGTCCAGCCGGGAGTAAACAGGTCATTACTTACTTTCTCACCGTTCAGGAAGAGTTGATAAAGCCCGAGCGAAGTCACATATATCCGTGCTGAGCTGACCTTTTTCTTAATCGTGAAATCTTTCCTCAGGTACTGGCATGGCTTGGAGCCTTTTGCGGCTTTTTCCGATCCCATGTTTATCCATGATGCTTTCCACAATGCAGGGTCAAGAATCCCTGTTTCCCAATAAGCCGGTGAACTCCAGCTCGTTACCCTGTTCTGCTTGTCCCAGATGCGAACCTGCCAGTAAACACGTTGCATCGATTTCAATGCCGGGCCCTCATAGGGAATGTTGACAGATTGGTCAGAAATTACTTTTCCGCTCGACCACAGCAGCCTGCCTTTGCCGGGATTGTCAGTCGCCCTGATTTCATAGGCGGTCTGCTGGAAATTATTCTCTGTCGAGGATATTTGCCAGCTCAGCCGGGGCTGCACAACATCAATGCCAACAGGATTAGTATGGTATTCGCAGACCAGTTTTACAACTTCCGCGGCCGGCCCGGCAATGAGTTGCGGGGTGATAAACAGCAGGGTTACAAGGAGTAACTTAAAAGGAGCAATCAGGTATTTCATCTTTTTCTGCATTGTGTTATTCAGCCGAAATATACAATAAAGCTGGATGCGAAAAGAGGGTAAAACCTTTATTCTCCGGTTGAGCCATTAATTCAAATTAAAGAATGAAAATAATCAAAGTGATTACTTTATCAGTCCCAGCCCTTCAGTAGCTGAACTGTCGCCAGGTTTTATCAGCAGCATTTTCTGGAAAAGTACCTTTGCTTCACGTAGTTTCCCCAGTCGGTAGTTTGCCCAGGCATACATGTGAATAGCGTCGTAGTCAAACGGGAACATATTGGCCAGCTTTTCAAAGTGTTTGAAGGCAGTGGTATATTCTTTCCGGTTGTAATAAATCAGGCCCATACGATAATTGGCTGTGTAATTACCTGGATCTATTTTCAGAATTTCGATGTACTTATCAAGAACCTGGTTCCAGTTGCCCATGGCAGAAGCAGGAAGCGCATACCCGAAACGTGCTTCAACGGAGTAAGGCTTCAGCTCAATGGATTTGGTGTAATAGTTGACTGATTCGGAGTAGTTGCCGGCGTAATAATACAGCCACCCGAGCCGGATGTTGATTTCGTATGATTGCGCATCATATACCTGTTTGAGTACCTGTATTGCCTTGCTGTAGTTTTTACTGTTCTCATAGTTATAACTGGCCGTGAATGCTTCCTGCAATTTTTTATAATCTTGCGCACTGAGATCGGCTATTTTCAGCAGGAGAAACAGGAGAAGCAGGATGCGATATGTAGTTTTTTTCAGAATTTCCATTTTAAGCCTCCATAAAATCCCTGGTTGTTGTATATGGTAGTGTTGCTTCTTTGCAAATAGCTGCTGCTGTTGCTGTCGTAATAATAGTTGAAGTAATCATATTCCCTTTTGTAGTAGCGGTACATTAAAGAAATATCTGCGTGGCTGCTCAGGGTATACAGCAAGTTGATGCCGCCCCTGAATGTGATGCGTTCTGGAAGGTTGTAAACCACGAAAGCATCCTTTTCGTTGTAATACGATAGGTCACCGATAGTCACAAGCCCTTCGAGCCAAAGCTTTGGCGCTATTTTGCCACCCAGTGTTTCGTCAATTATCAGCCTTTTGTCGCTGCCGTATTTAAACCCTGTAACCGATGTGGTCGTATAAAAGTCGAGGTTACCGGCCGGATACCATGTTAGCGATCCGTTTGCCTGCACCTGGTTCCCTGATGTTGCCAGCTTCGCATAACTTAGGCCTGCTGCAATGGTCAGGTTGCCTGCTTCCTTAGCTAAACTGAGAGCCATCACGTAGTGGCTGTATGTGTAGGGCGCTTTACTGAAACTATACACATAGTCGGAATAGGTGCTGATAACAGGAGTAGCGCTGCCGCCCATGTAATGGAAGGCTGTTGTTATGGAAAATCCAGACTGCGGTGTATAGGTGAGTGAGGCATAGAACTCATTTTGCCGCAGGGAGTAATTGAAGGTGGTATCGGTAAACAACTTGTTTGTTAAGGTAGCATCGTAAAGTGAATAGGCAAAGTGTTTCTGTTTATCTAGTCCGAGTGTGTTGCCAGCGATGTATAAACGCGCTTTCGGGCCAGGCTGCAATTGCAGGCCTGCATGAAGATACGACTGGCCTTTAAAAACATCTTCTTCGCCATAAATACTATCGGCACCCATCAGTTCAATGGCACCGGCTGCAGGCGATGCATCGGGTATATAACCGCCTTCGGTATATACAAAGTTAACTTTCCCGGTCGAAGTCCCGGGAACTGTGACAAACTTATCGCTATACTCCCATGCAATCGCTGACGCATCATTTCCACGTCCTGATTCCAGGTAAGCATAATAAAGATATTCAGCGGTAACCGGATCTTTGCTGAAATTGAGCAGCGATTTTTCGAAGTGCCGGGCAGCCTGCCTGAATTTGCGCATCTCATAGTATGCTATACCCAGCCGCATATCAAGGTAGTTATAATCATAACCTGAGGCGAGCGCTTCTTTTCCCGATTTAATCAGCGATTTCCAGTCTTTAGCCGTGTAGTAAGCATAGGTCAGGCTGTCGTAGTAGCTGAAATCTTTCTGCTGTCCCGATGCCTGGTAGAATGCCGCCAGCGACAACAGTAATGTGATCGTAACAGATTTCGGGAGGTTATACTTATTAAAGTGCATTACCGGTTGTATTATCAGTTGGTATTGATTTCAATTCTGCTGGCGATGGTTTCATGCTTACCAGCGCGGGCGGTGAATTTTTCAATGCGGTTATTGTCAATTTCGAGTTCGAACTCAGCAAAGGGAGTTACTTTTTTTCCGTAGTGCCGCCGTGCATAAGATTTGATCCAGATACCGCTCTGCTCAAGCTCATCTTTCATCGAGCAGTAGCATAATTCAAATTCATTCCTGGTGAATATGAAGAAAGGCGCCACGAAATCCTGTATTGACTTCATGATGCCGTTGCCTGATACTTTGGCAGGATATACATCGCGGATAAAAAGATAACGGGAATAACCCTTGGCCACTTTGTAAGCTCCCAGGTAGAAAGCAAAGAGCAATGATTTTCGGCTGCCTTCGAACCAGGTAAAATAGAACAGTTCGTCATTTCCGGTAAAATAGGCTTTAGAACCACTATTATTGCAATACAGATAAGTGTGATTGTATATATCTACCATCACTTCCCAGCCAATGGTCCCGGCAGGAGATCCGTCAATAACCACAGAGAACTCAATTTTCTGCCCCGGTTTGAAGTCAAATGCTTTCTTCAGACAGTCGTTGTGCGGTAATGCTGAAATCTTATTGCCTTTTTCAGGCTTTACATAAGATACAAGTTCATACCCGCCTTTTCTTTTAATCAGGTACTGGCTGATCGGATAGTCGATGGTGAGCGAGCCGATAAAGGGAGTTTGCTGTAACTGAAAATGAAGGTGAGGAACAGGTGATCTTCCTGAGTTCCCGCATAGTGCAAGAACTTCACCCTTTTTAATGCTGGCCCCTTTTTCAACTTTAATGCTGCCCTGCTTCAGGTGACAGAGTTTTGAATAAAGCCTGTCGGTATGCCTTATCACAAGGGTGTTTCCCCAGTTATGCCCGAGGTTCACCTGCCCGATCTCGTTATCGGCAATGTTATCAAGCACTTCTTCAATCCATCCGTCGGCAGGAGCAACAACCGGTTTGCCATAGCAATAATAATCTGCAGGATAGTCACCTTTGCCTTTGTACGAGAGCCCCTTGTCGTCGGTGATTTCAAAATCCCAAGCGTGACGCCAGCCGTCGCGGTGCGTGTGTTCACCGGAATGTCCCTGTGTTACAGTCCATTCACCAATCACTGGCAAGCCGATGGGGAAATACGAGCCTGCCGGGAATCGGAGAATATTGTTCAGTTGCGTGTACAGGTTCTTCTCAGGCGAATATTCCTGAATAGTTACAGCACTTAACCCGGTTTTGTATTTCTCCCGGAATTTCAGAACGTAGAGGAATAGCAGCACCACCATGTTGAAAGGAAGGCTGTATGTCGAGAGCTGGAAAATGCCCAGAAGCACCGAGGTGCTTGTAACCAGGATCGAAATGAGCGGTGTAAGCAGTATCACCCAGAGGAATGATGTCCGGGACGATACAATGAAAAAACCGCCGATAGCTATCGCCGTCAGGATATAATTAAACCCGATGAAGCTGTAGTTCAGCTCGTTGAAGTTTGCCCCGATGAGCGAATAGAAAATGTAAGCCGAATAATACCCAACCAGTGACAGCAGGAAGGCTATGCGCGAATAGTACAGTAATCCTGCAGCAACCAGCATTCCTGTTAAGAGGTGGTACTGGAAAAGTATAGCCGACAGTGATTTGAAATAGGTTACCACCGAAGGTGGCAGCGGAAGCGCACCGAACCAGTCGTTTACCGATACCATCATCTGTCCGCCAAGGCTGTATAATTCATTGATCTGGAACACTCCCCGTTCGCTGATATTCAGCTCGGTGTAGTACCGTGCAGCAAGTGTGACCATCCAGAATGAGAACAGGAACGGCAGTGTGAGATAGGGCAGCGCATATTTTCCTATGATTCCTTCCATCGCCACGGTAATCATCAATGTGAGCAGCGCGGCAAAAACAACCAGAATCAGTAAAGCCGGGGTGAGCTGGTAATACAAGCCAATACCAAGCCCCACAAGCAGGGCATTGAATCCGTAAAATCCCGAACGAATATTGAAACGGCTGAAGCCGATGATTTCTGCCGCTATATTTGCTGCAAGCACAGCAACCAGCCCGCTGAGGCCGGCTACCGGATCAAAAAAGGTGACGAGCAGCAATATCCAGGCAAATATCCGGTCCTTTGAGAAAAAGACCATGGCATAGCTGTTGAGCAGGCTGGCATATTGTTGGGCAAGGAGTTCCTTGAGCTTCTTCATGCGGTTGGTGCAAGGTTCGGATTAACCATGTTCACTGAAGCGTTTTTATTCGGTTTTCAAGTGTTCGGGCAATTTCTCGCTGCCAATAACGGTGGACAGTGTTTCATTGTCCCTGATAACATGCATGTTTCCCTTTATATCTATCAGGACAATCTTCGGTCGGAGCGTAATAAACTGCATCCACTGTGTCATGTTATATGCACCCACGGAGTGCACAACTACCCCGTCGCCGGGGTTGAGTTGCGGAAAGCTGATATTGTCGCGCACCACATCAATATTCATGCACAACGGGCCATAAAGTACCGTGTCTTCGCGGTAAAGCGAGAACGGCTGTGCCGGGGTTATTTTATGGTCGTACCAGAAAGAGGTGAACAGCAGGTTAACACCAAGGTCAAGTATCAGTGATTTTTTTCCGTTTGAAAGCCTCTTGTTGGCAATCACGCTGCCTGCAAGGTAACCTGCATCATCAATCAGCGACCTTCCCGTTTCGAGGATGAGCAGGGGAAGGTTGCTGCTGTCGAGGCGGCTGTTGAGGAGGGCACTCGAGATGGCTTCGGCATAATCGTCAAAGGTTGGATTTACATCCGGCCCCGGAAGGTAAGAACCTTTGAGTGTGTTGCGCGAGGCAAATCCGCCACCAAGGTCGATGTATTTAATCCTGAAATTGAACTTGTTGCTAATCTCTGTAGCCAGTTCGGCCAGTTTGGTGGCTGCAACCGCATAGGCGTTGGGAGTGAGGATGAAAGTACCGATATGGGTGTGCAGGCCGGTGAGTTCCAGTTTCCCTGAACCCACAATCTTGTTGATTGCATCCCAGGCCTGGCCGTTTTCGTAGTTAAAGCCGAACCTGTCCCACTGGGGGTAAATGCCGGTATCCATATTCACCCTGATGGCTACCCGCGGCTTTTTGCTGCTGTTGCCGGCAATGCCAATGAGCAGGTAAAGCTCGTCAAGATGGTCGATATGGATGAGTGAGTCATTGTCAATCGCCTTCTTCAGGTCTTCTTCCGACTTGCCGGGCCCGTTGAATATAATTTTTTTACCGTCTACGCCATTGTGAAGCGCTTTGTCATATTCAAAACCCGATACTACTTCGGCCCAGGAACCTTCCTGGTGGTAAATTCGGCATACGGCATCCAGGTAGTTGGTCTTGTACGACCAGGCAAACTGCACTTTAGGATACCGGGTTGAAAAGGCACGCTGAGCTCTTTTAAATGTTGTGCGTATTATGTCTTCCGAAAGGATGAAAACCGGCGAGCCATATTTCTCCGTGATCTTTTTCACGGGGATACCATCTATTTGGGTTGTGGGAGGATACTCGGTTCGCATGCCGAATTTGCTTGGCATACCGGTTTCAAGTTTTCTTATAATCGGGCGTTCATATAGTTGCTTAGTCATGTCTGTATTTTCTGAAAGTTTTTAGTCTATTGATTATCAGCAATATTTGCCAGTTCACCGTTTACCGACAATTCTTCGAATCGCTCCCGCGAAACGATCATGTCATAGGCGTAACGTATAAACAATTTGCCAGCCTCATAGCTATGGTAAGGTTTAACATCGTTGCCGAGGGCCAGGTTCACCAAAGCTTCGGGGATGTTTTGCCCAACTCGCACAGCGAGGTATACCCAAGCAGGTATGCGAGGGTTGATTTCCATAAGGTAGTAAGTGTTGTCGGCCGATTTCATGATTTCAAGCTCAAAGCCGCCGCGCCATTTGGTAGTGGCAATGAAATGTTTGGTGATTTCCATGAGGCGGTAGTCATGAATGGTAATACCGGCCCAGGCTTTTCCCTTATCGGTGATGAACTGCTTGCGCATGCCAACGGCAGCAATCGTGTTGCCATTGCCGTCGCCAAGCCCGGTCATATTTAACTCGGTACCTTTTACGAACTTCTGCAGTATAACCGGCAAGCCCCATTTGGCGCTTATCTTGTCGAAATAGTTCCTTGCCTGGTCGGGTGTATTGGCAGCGTAAGCATCATAGTACTTGCCTTTTACCATCACCGGGAACCCCATCTCTTTGGCTACCTTTAACAGTTCAGACTGGCTAACGACCGGCTTGCTTTCCGGTACATCGAGGTTGTATTTTTTACCAAATTCGTCGAGGTTGAACTTGTGCCTTTCTTCAAATTGTTCCATGGTTGGCAGGAACATGCTGATACCAATGTTCTTCAGCGCACGTTCCAGCTTGATGAATGAGTAGAGTTCAGCATCGAAGTTCGGGATGATAACATCGAGTTTTTCAACTGACTGAATATGCTCAAGGCGTGCCATCAGCATATCGGTACCGGCCGAAGGGTAGGGGATGAGGTATGTTTTGTCGACCAGCCCGTCGATATAAATGCCGGGTTCCAGCGGTTCGTAAGCAAGGCCGATAATGCGTGCTTTAAACGATTTTGCTTCCCGCAATCCCCTGATTACGGGGACACCCGGCCCCGGGCTGTCAATAGCATTGAGCCCGGTAACACCTATATTAATTATTCTGTCCGCCATTGTTATCAAGTAGTTGGTGTTGCCTCAGCATGTGAATGAAATCGTGCAGATCGCGTTCAACAATGGCCGGATCGGCATCGTATGTATTGTTAACAGCGGCACATATCTCAGTCTCATTTTTCCCTTCGCGCATCAGCCTGATGATTTCGAGCCCGACAGGGTTGACTGAGAATGATTCGCCTGTAGCAGGATTAAACAGAAAACCGGAATCACTGATGGCTATATTGGTCTGTATCTTTATCAAAGACATTGTGTATAGGGATTAGTTTGGTTTAGGTTTTAATTTCAATTGCCGGTGCTGTCGGCATGTTGCTGGCCGTAGCGATGGCGGTGACGACCCTGGCCCTGGCCATTGCCGGGTCCCCGTCCCTGTCCTTCACGCTGCCAGCCATACAGCCCGGCATATATATTGGCCAGTTTCTGGGTTTGATCGGGTGTGCATATCTTCTTCAGTTCCAGGAACTGCTTAGCGTTCGAAAGCTGAACATGTCCCTGCGCTTCACCTACCTCGGCAGCCAGTTTAGCAACAACAGCCGTATCGGTTTCGGGTTTGGCGAGTTCATCAACGAGGGCTCTTTTCTTTTCCCTGATGGCCATAAACAGAGACTCATTGCTTTCGCGAAACCTGTTGGTCACTTCATTCACCCGTTTCGACTGATCGGGATCGAGCGAAAGTTCTTCACTCAGAGTTATTCCCTGCCCGGCATTGGGTTGTGTGGTGGCTGACTGATTCCTGCTGCCAATATTGATAAAATAGGTGGCCAGGGCAGCAATATTCACTACAATGAGGAATATCAGGAGCCAGAATACGATGCGGTTTTTGCTGAAGAGGTCCATGGTGGCTGATTATTCGGTGAAACTGATAAGGTCATCATTTGAATTCTCGGGGATGTTGAGGTTGTGCCGCATTTCCAGGTCTGTGGTATTGGCCAGATTACTGTGTTTTCCGGCTTTCTCACTGCCGATGAGTATGCCTATGGCAAGAGCCAGCATCATACCCAGGCTGATAATTGCCGGTTGAAGCAATGTCCTGATTGAGAAACTGAACAATGGTTTTCCTGAGCTTTCCATATAATTGTCAATTCTCTGCTGAAGCCTTGTTTCGGCAAACGGACGAGGCTCTGCTTCTGACTGTTCTTTAACAACAGCGAGCACATTATTGAATTGTTGCACAAGCGCTGAACAGGTACTGCACCCGGCAACATGCCTGTCGAGCTGCTCTTTAAGCGAAGGCGCCAATTCGTTTTCGCTGTATGCGAATAAGTTTTCGCGTAAGTTACTGCAGTCGCTCATATTACTTTTTGTTTGCATATTCCGAAAATTGACTGATCAGATTTCTCTGAAGGTTTTGTTTTGCCCGCGAAAGCAGCGATTCCACACTTGCCACGCTTGTATTCATGATGTCGGCAACTTCTTTATAGGAAAGCTCGTCATATTTGCTGAGCACAAAAGCTATTCTTTGGTTCTCTGGAAGTATGCTCACTGCTTTTTCGAGCAGCCGGCGGTTATCTTCGTGGTGCAGGTCGTTATTTTCTGTTGCTGGTTCGGGATTCTGAACCTCACCTGGTTGCCTTGGAATGCTGAAGAAGGTTTCGAACTGTTTCACAAGTTGCTTCCGTTTGTTTTTCCTGATGAAGTTCAGTGACTTGTTTACCGTGACCCTGTATATCCAGGTGGAGAGCGATGCTGAGCCTCTGAACTGTTTTGCTGATTCGAGAATTTCTATACAGACATCCTGTGCAAGGTCTTGGGCGTCGTCCATATCCTGAACAAAA
>Ga0209099_1004765_pt1 | contig 10130 bp, 6 predicted proteins | sample AD_JPNHW2_MetaG_FD_184430 | JGI IMG/M metagenome (GOLD analysis project Ga0209099, IMG submission 184430) | Active sludge microbial communities of municipal wastewater-treating anaerobic digesters from Japan - AD_JPNHW2_MetaG (SPAdes) (version 2) | ecosystem: Engineered > Bioreactor > Anaerobic >...
CATTAACAGTGACTCAGGAGAAAGGGAGGAGCCACAGGAACCGGTAAAATGGAGCAAGTTGCTGAAATACAGGCAGACATGGCTCTTCTTCATAGGAAAAGGACTCACTGATCCTATATGGTGGTTTTACCTCTTCTGGATTCCGGGATGGCTTGCCCAGGTAAGGGGAACAGGTCTTGATGTCAAATCATTCGGACTACCGCTGGCTTTCATATATACAGCTACTACAGTAGGAAGCATTGGCGGCGGCTGGCTTTCTTCATTCCTGATAAAAAAGGGAATGTCGCCCTTTAAGGCAAGGAAAATTACAATGCTGATCTTTGCAATACTTGTAGTTCCAATAGCATTTGCATCATCACCATCCATCAGCACCTGGGGTGCAGTTCTTCTGATAGCGCTGGCTGCTTCATCGCACCAGGCCTGGTCGGCAAATATTTACACAACAGTATCTGATGCATTTCCAAAAAGAGCTGTGAGCTCTGTAACAGGTATCGGAGGAATGGCCGGAGCCCTTGGCGGAGCATTTATATCCTACCTTGCCGGCGCAATTCTTCAGTATTATAAAAACCAGGGCCATATTGAAACCGGCTATGTTATAATGTTCACAATAGCAGCAAGCATGTATCTTATCGCCTGGACAATAATGGCAGTATTCGCACCGAAAAACAAGATTGTTGAACTGAAAGACTGAACCTCTATATGAAAACATTAGGAAAATATTCCTTTGGTCTTGGTGACAGGTTTGGTCATCAGGGAAGTGCACAGCTGAAAGCAATTATTGATGCTGAATCAAAAGGTATTGAGATAACCCCTGTATGGAATAAATCAAACAGGGAGCATACGATTATTGGTACCGTGCCAGCAGATGTCAGAACTGAAGCAGATTATGTTACAGCAAAAGCTGGTTTTAAAAGACCTTATTTCGTTGATGCTGATCATATTAACCTGGATAATGTCGAAAAATTCGTTGACAGTTCCGACTTCTTCACAATTGATGTTGCATCTTATATCGGAAAAGCTGCAGGAAAGGACGAAACTGAGGAATTCCTTTCCAGTGTTAAAAAATATACAGGGAAAGTCACTCTGCCCGGATCATCGATGACATTCAAAACTCCCGGAACACTAATAAAACAGGTGGCCGATAAATACCTGTTTGCAGCAATAAAGGCCTGGGAGATCTACAGGAAGATTGAAAAAATCAAAGGGCATGATAATTTTGTTACTGAAGTCTCGATGGATGAAGTAGCGCATCCCCAGACTCCCGTTGAACTGTTCTTTATACTGAAAATGCTTTCTGCTGAAAATATCCCGCTTCAAACTATAGCTCCCAAGTTCTCAGGGCGCTTCAACAAAGGGGTTGACTATGCCGGCGACACCGACAAATTTAAGGCAGAATTTGAAGCTGATCTTCTTGTTATTGACTATGCAATTCATGAGTTCGGACTGCCCGGAAACCTTAAAATAAGTATTCACTCAGGTTCCGATAAATTTGCAATATATCCTGTAATTGGCTCTCTGATAAAAAAATACGATAAAGGCATACATGTAAAAACCGCAGGAACAACATGGCTTGAAGAGATTATCGGCCTTGCAGAATCAGGAGGTGAAGGACTTGATTTTGCAAAAGAAATCTATACCGGATCACTTAAAAAAATCGCGGACCTCACAGCACCATATTCCGATGTGATTGATATAAATGTTTCATCTCTGCCCCCTGCTGACGAGGTTGCAAAATGGAGCTCACATGAGTTTGCAGAAGCACTTGAACACAATCCTGAGAACGAACGGTATAACTCCAATATGAGGCAGCTTGTACATGTGGCTTATAAACTTGCAGCTGACAGAAAAGACAGGTTTTATAAGCTGCTTGAATCAAATGAGAAGGTTATTTCAAAATGTGTGTATGAGAATATCTACAAGAAACACATCTGCAGGTTATTTGATATTTCCTGATTTTTATGAAAAAAATCCTCCCATTTCTGATATTGACCATTATTCTTTCAAACTGTTCTGGTGAAAGGCAAAATACTGAGCACTTTTCAATCAGCGGCATCTACCCGCATTTAGCCAGATATAATAATGAAGGAGAATGTGGCACCGGAGCAGTTGTACAATGGGCTGGAAAATTATGGGTAGTCACTTACGGACCTCACCTGCCGTTTGGCTCATCCGATAAGCTTTATGAAATTGATAATAATCTGAACCAGAAGATCTTCTCAGGCAGCATTGGAGGAACCCCGGCCAACAGGCTGATCCATAATGAAAGCAGGCAACTCTTCATAGGTCCGTATGCAATCGACAGTACAGGAAATGTGAGAGTGATCCCTTACACACAGATGCCTGGCAGGCATACTGCTACAGTGAGGCACCTGACTGATCCGGCTAATAAGGTCTATTATGCAACAATGGAAGAAGGATTTTATGAGCTTGATGTAAAATCACTTAAGCCTGTAACACTTTATGAAGATGCAAATATTAAACAGCCTAAGGGAGATGATCTGTCAGTAAACCAGCCTGCCTCTCTCCTACCGGGCGCTCATGGGAAAGGTGCATATTCAGGGCAGGGAGTGCTTGTTTATTCAAATAACGGAGAGGCTTCCGAAGATGCACTTAAACGCTTCGACATCGAATCAGGTTCATTATGCGAATGGAATGGAAAGGATTGGAAACTGATAAGAAGAAATCAGTTTGTTGAAGTAACAGGCCCCGGGGGCATAAACGGAAACAGGAATCCCGACACGGATCCGATATGGGTTACCGGCTGGGATTACAAATCCCTCATCGTAGGCGTGCGTGATAATGCACAGTGGTCGTTTTACCGGTTGCCAAAAGCAAGTCACAGTTACGATGGTGCTCATGGATGGAACACTGAATGGCCAAGAATAAGAGATATCGGGATTGTTGATAACCCTGATTATCTGATGACTATGCACGGAATGTTCTGGCGGTTCCCCGGCACCTTCAGCTCCGGGAACAGCAAAGGGATCAGGCCGCGATCAGCTTATCTTAAAGTCATCGGTGATTTTACACTCTGGAATGGAAGACTTGTATTCGGCTGTGATGATTCAGCCCAGAAAGAATTTCTGAATAAAAGGAAAGCCAAAGGAAATATTGAAGGTCCGGGCCAGTCAAATTCAAATACCTGGTTCACCTCCCCCTCCCTTCCCGACAGCCTTGGTCCGGTTACTGCAGAAGGTGCAGTATGGATGAACGAAGAGATAATCGCAGGCAAAGCATCAGAGGCTTTTCTGTTTGAAGGATGGCCCAAAAGAAGTGTATGGATTTCAAATCAGGGAAAGCAAAAAGTAAAATTCACTTTTGAGACAGACCGTGAAGGAAACGGCCAATGGACTGAGCTGAAATCTGTTTATCTTGAAAAAGAAGCCTCGCTTTATAATGAATTTACCTCCGGCGAGACTGGTGAATGGATCAGAGTGACTACCGACCGGGATACAAGGGGAACAGTTCATTTCACATATTCCGCCATGAACGACAGAGAGTATTCACATGACAATATTTTTAAGGGAATATCAGATGTAAGTGATAAAACATCGACAGGAGGATTATTGTACGGGCTTGGCAATGAACGCCGTGCACTGGGAATACTATCAAAAAATTATAAGGAAGCAGGCTCAGAAGTAAATGGTTATTATGAACTTGACTCACTGATGAAACTTGTAAAAAAGTCCGATCCGGAGACTGAAAAATTTATTTCAGAGAAATTTACAATTCCGAAAGATGTGATCTCAATTGATGAATCATCTGTTCTCGTTATCGATGACAAGGGCCGCAGGTGGAGGCTTCCAATTGGCAATGACAATTTCAGAAGCCTTACAACATCGGCTTCGCTAAGGATATGCAGGGAGGTTGCAACAGAAAGGGATCTGTTCAACTGCATGGGAACCTTTTATGAACTTCCTGCTGAAAACGCTGACGGATTTGCAAAAATAAGACCTGTGTCATCTCACAATCTCAGAATAAACGATTATGCATCCTACAGGGGCATGCTCATAATGACCGGAATTGATACTGAGAATATTACAGGCAACAGCCATATAATTGTTTCTGCTGATAAGAAGGCTGCAGTATGGGCCGGAGTGATTGATGATCTGTGGAAACTGGGCAAGCCGGCAGGTATAGGAGGACCCTGGAAAAATTCAAAGGTTAAAGCCGGACAGCCTTCAGATCCTTATCTCATCGGCTTCTATGATAAAAAAGAACTTACACTTTCGCATGATCTTGGAAAACCTGTCACCTTTACACTTGAAGCCGATCCATCAGGAAACGGGACATGGATGAAATTCATTGACATACAAGTTACTCCGGGTGAAAGTACTGAATACAGCTTTCCGGATAGTTTCAGTGCCAGGTGGATCAGGTTCAAATCCGGTTCAGACTGTACTGCAACAGCCTTGCTGAATTATCACTAATTATTGTTATTTATTTAACACAACATCTGCTCCGGCTAAGGATTTTTTAAGATTTTTTTACAATTTGTAATTATATTATTGTTAATCTGATAATTACAAATTATTAATTCCTAAAGAAAAACTTGACTTCCATCTGTTTATGATTTAACTTTGATGTAAATAATTTCTTTAAACCATATCCGGGGACTTTTTGTTTTTCTAAATAATTAATCAAAAAGGGAAGTATGAGAAAGTCATTTTATGTTCTTTCTGCCATATTCCTGATAATCCTGACCTGGCTGATTTCAACCTGCAGAAAAGAGGAATATGTTATCGTTTACTCGAAAGTAAGTACTACAAGAGTCCACAATGTGACTTCAACTACAGCTTCAGTTGAAGGATCGATTGACTCACTCACTGCTGCCGCACATGATGAATTCGGATTTTGCATGGATACGATGTCAAATCCGACAGCATACAAGCAGAAGCTTCTGTTAACTGGCACTGTACAGCTGGGGACCTTCGGTGGTACAATTTCAGGTCTGAAACCCTCCAGAACATATTACATCCGTGCTTTTATTAAGGATAATAAGAAATATATCTACGGCCAGGAAAAATCATTTACTACAACAGCCGCCGTTGTGCCCACTGTAACAACAAATACGGTAACTGATGTTCTATCTACAACTGCCGTATGTGGTGGTAATGTAACAGCTGAGGGAGATAAACCTGTTGTCGCAAAAGGAGTGTGCTTTGACACAGTTGCAAACCCAACAATCCTGAAGAACAAAACAATGGATGGCTGGAGCACCGGCAGCTTTACGAGCTCAATGATGGATCTGGTCCCTGACAAAACTTATTATGCAAGGGCTTATGCAGTATCAGAATTCGGAGTAGGTTATGGAGTTCAGAAAACTTTCACAACAAAAAACCTTCTATACACATTTCACGATGATTACTCAAACAATAATAATAACTGGGATACAGGCGATTTCACCGGAGGCACTTCAAAGATCGAAAGCGGCAGGTACACAATTTCATATTCCACAAGCGGCTATCTGTATCTGATGTACAATAAATTTCCTGATTTCAAAGCAGTTACAAGTAAGGATTTTGAGATCAGCACAAGTCTTAAAATAACATCCTACGGATTGGTGGCAATTGGTTCAGAGCTTATAGGTGGTATTATCTGGAATGCAGATGACACGCATTTCAGGTACTTTGTTGTTAAAAAACTATATGCTCTTGAAAAACTTTATAAATCGAAAGCATGGACCTATCAATATGCTATGGGTCAGTACGATGGGACCTATACTACATGGAAAGATTACACAACATTTGCCGGAAAGGACAGTACAAAGCTCACTATCAAGAAAGCAAACAGCAAGCTGTACTTCTTCATTGATGATGTTCAGGTTTACAGCCACGATTATGGCAGCATTACTTATGACGGCGTTGGTTATCTTATTGAAAATGCAACAGTTGAAGCTGACTATCTGCTAATAGACCAGAAAGATTATAAAAAGTCCGCTGAAACGGAAATCAAGGAGCTCAGATCGCTACCAGGTGGAAAATATATAATAAAATCACTGAATACCAATTAGATGCAAATACACACCTTATGGTAAAGGACTATAATCTAACATCTGATCTGTACATTATTCCCTATGAAGAAAAGGGCAAAAATGCTTTTCTTGCATATTTCCCCCTGCAGTCATTGATTTTCGAAATAAACCGTGATGCTGTAACAATTCTTAATAAGGCAAAGGTCAGAACATACAGAACAGAAAATGCTTCTGAAATAAAATTCCTCGAAAGTCTTGTTGAGCTGAAAGTTTTAAACGGGAGAAAAGAGCCGCAGCCATATTCTCTGTTCCATGACAGTCCGAAGCCAACTTACACAATGTTGTTGCTCACAAATAAATGCCAGCTAAAATGCATATACTGTTATGGCAAGTCATCAGGTAAAGGAATAATGATGCCTAAGGAAATAGCAAGAAAAGCTGTTGATACTATTGTCAGAAATACAGTCGAAAAGAAAACCGGGCTGTTGCATATAGGATATCATGGAGGTGGAGAACCAACACAGAACTGGGAGGTTCTCACTGACAGTTACCTTTATGCTTCTGAACGATGTAATACAAATAATCTGAGGCTGTATTCAAGCATCTGTACAAATGGTATTTTCTCTAAAGAAAAAGCAGACTGGATCATCAGGAATATAAATGATGTTGCCATATCAATGGACGGGCTGCCTGAAATACATAATCATAATCGCCCATTCAGAAATGGAAAGGGATCATTTTCAGCTGTTTCCAGAACACTTGATAATTTTAACAAAAACAATAAGAAGTTCAATACAAGGCTCACTGCTACAGAATACTCATATAAGAAGCTGCCGGAAACTGTTAAATTTCTGAAGGAGAGATTCAATATCAATATGCTGAGCATTGAGCCACTTTATGTTTGCGGCCGGTGTATCACATCAGGATGCAAGCCTCCTCCCCTTGACGGATTTATTAAAATAATGACTGAAGTTATCGAGCTGGGCAAGGAACTTTGTGTCAATATACAATATTCGGGCAACAGGCTTGAGAACCTTATTTCAAGGTTCTGCGGAGCCCAGGGATCTAATTTCTTTATTACTCCGAAAGGTTATGTAACTGCCTGCCTGGAAGTATCAGACTATGATGATATCCGGTCAGATTTTTTCATTTACGGAAAATATGACCTGTCAAAACAAGAGTTTATTTTCAATAACGAGACATATAAAAGACTGGCATCCAGCCAGGTACAAAGCTTCAACACATGCAGGGAATGTTTTGCAAAATGGCACTGTGCCGGTGATTGCATTGCAAAGTCACCAAACCTTCTTAAGGTCACTGATGAAAGGAATCAGTACCGTTGCAGGCTGAACAAAACCCTGTTGCGCAGAACACTTATTGATGCTATGAATCAGCAGATTAACAGGGCCGCACCTTCAGCTGAAGTCAGGCCGGGCATACTTGTTTCTTAATATCAAATGCTATGAAGGAAGGAAATAAAAGACATCCAAAAATCATTTCAGCGGTTGATCTTACACACCTCCAGCCTAATGAAAGAATTGGACTTATTGGTAATGATAACCTCAGGAGCCGCAGGGATTTTCTCGAAAAACTATTTAAAGCCGGCATTGCTGTAGGCTTGCCCTCAATCCTCTTCTCTTCCTGTGAACCTGAGATAAAATACATAGTGACAGATGAAGAAGATTGTCTGACATATACACCTTCAACAGGCAATAATCCATGCACCTGCAATACTGATGCAACAGCAGCTATGTCGCCTAAAGTTGTAAATACTGTCCCTTCAAAAAACAGTACTTTTATAAACAACTCTTCAGGAATAGAAATCAGAATTGACATCGATAAATTAATAGATGCCACAACTGTTACAGGAGCCGTCTCAATATCTCCTGAACCAGCAGGAGGTTTTGATATTCATTTCTATGATCTGTCAAAAAACAATAATGGATTCAAAACATCATTGTCCCTGGTAAAAACCGGTACCTCAAACAGGCTTGTACTGCTCGATGATACAAGCTATACGGTCACTGTAAAAAGCACCCTGAAAGACACAAACGGAAAAAGTCTTGACGGAAATGGTGATGGAACGGGGGGAGATGATTTCAATTATACATTCAAAACTGTTAAACAGTATGATTCATGTATCTGCCAGTCTGACTGCACCTGTGTTGGCAATACATGCACATGCCAGAGCTATACTTCTTGTTCGTGCCAGAGCTATACATCATGTTCATGTCAGAGCAACACCTGCTATTACTGCTCCTGCATGTACCTGGCTTGTCCTTATAATTGGTAAAACTCTGAATAATAAACCATTGCATCTCCGGCAGATTATTAAGATAAAGCAAAGAATATGAAAATAAGGATCTTTGTTATAAATGCAGTATATCAGATTCCTCTGCTGCTTATTTTTTACCTTACAATTTCCTGTGAAAAACTGCCTGATGATCTGAAAGATACATCGACAACAGGAAAATGGTCAACCTTCAATACCTCCACAGGACTTACCGGAAACCAGGTACGCGGAACCTTCTGCGACAGCAAGGGAGATATGTGGTTTGCTGTTTCATCAAATGGTGCGGCAAAATATTCAAAAGGCACCTGGACCTATTATAAAACATCAAACAGCGGAATACTGAGCAATGGCGTAACTTGTGTCGGAGAAGACAGTGACGGGAATATCTTGTTCGGAACAACAAACGGCATATCAATCCTTGAAACTGATAAAACATGGAGTTACTGGAGACATCCAACTCTTTCACTTGTCATAACCTGCATAAAAACAGATAAGCATGGCAATATCTGGGCAGGAACATCAAATCAGGGCTTTTTCGTATTTGACGGAAGCCAGATAACACAGGTATATTACGAGAACCAGAAAACAATAAATGACATAGAAGAAGATAGTAAAGGAAATATCTGGATCGGCACTGACGAAGGCTTGCTTAAGTTTGACGGAAACAGACTGACACTTATTACAATGTCTGACGGATTACCTGATAATATAATAACAGCGTTATTGAGTGACAGTAAAAACAGACTATGGATAGGAACATATTCTGGAAAGACAGTGTCGTGGCTTGACAGTCAGGGCATTCATCAGCAGTCACTTTTCAATGGCGGCCTTGCCCTTCAGATAAATGACATCTGTGAAGATGCAGCCGGTAACCTGTGGGTCAGCACTTATGAATCAGGACTTATCAGGTTCGACGGAGTTATCCCTTATGCCTTCAAAAAATACAACGGCATACCTGAGGATGACATAATTGCTTCAGCATCAGACAGGGAGGGAAATATATGGTTCGGACTGTACAGCAAAGGACTTCTGAAATATACTCTTCCTCTAAATTAAAAATTATGAGAATATTTTTCAGACTTACCGTAATCAGTTGCTGTTTTATCCTTTCCTGTTTGCAAGCGAATAGCCAGGATCAGACAAAAGCAAGGGATAAGTACACTCTACTAACAATGGCCTACAATCAACGTCCGCTGCTTCTATACAAAGGTCAGCTTCAGCTTAATGCCTCATATAAGTTTGCCGCAAGGACCAAATCATTCGATTCAGATGGCAACATGATCAGCCTTAAAGACAATGGATCGGCATCAATGATCCATACATGGATCTATGAGTTGAAATACGGCATAACTGACTTTATTGAACTGGGAATTGATTCATACTGGCTGAAAAATGGAATAAGGTCAGAATCAGCCAGTATACTCAGCGGATCAAACATAATAACTACAAACAGACTCGATGAATATAAAGGTTCAGGTGACCTTACAATTTCTGCAGCTCTCAGGTTTCCATCTGAGTATAAATTCTTTGATTTCATGGTAAAGGGAGGCCTCACCCTGCCCATTGCAGAATTTAAACCCCGGCAACCCTCACACACAATAACTGATTATTCCTCGCCTGAAAATTTCACTGTCAATTATATGTTTAATAACAGGAATGGCACAGGAGTTGCCTATGCCAATCTTTCAGCTGCAGGAAAAATAACCTTCACCCGGATATCACTTGAAGCCAGGGGCTTTTACAGGTTTCCTGCAGGGGAGAGTGAAAGCATAAGGTGGAGCTGGACAAGGTATGGTTCAACATTCACATATTACAATAGTCCCTGCAGTTTGCTTCCCGACAGGTCGCTTACTGTCAATGGAT
>Ga0209099_1004767_pt1 | contig 10129 bp, 8 predicted proteins | sample AD_JPNHW2_MetaG_FD_184430 | JGI IMG/M metagenome (GOLD analysis project Ga0209099, IMG submission 184430) | Active sludge microbial communities of municipal wastewater-treating anaerobic digesters from Japan - AD_JPNHW2_MetaG (SPAdes) (version 2) | ecosystem: Engineered > Bioreactor > Anaerobic >...
TCGATCTGCCTTAAAGGCCATTCCCACGCGTTCACCGCCACGTCCGATGAGGACTGCGTTTTGATCGTGGTCGGCGTCAAAGAGAAAGCCGAATAGATTTAAATTCGGAAAGGATGACGAACTCATTTTAAAACTCGGACTGATCGGGCTCAAGGGCGCGATGCACACGCATTTGAAGTCGGTTCAAAGCAAACCCGACAAAATGATCTGTTACGCGATCAGCGACAATAATAAGGATGTGCTTTCGCGCGAAACGGCCATTCTGCCCGGCGTTTTCGCATACAACGATTACCGTGAAATGCTGAAACTACCCGAGCTCGACGCGGTCATCATCGCGACCCCGCACGACACCCACAAGCGCATCTGCGTCGACTGTCTGAACGCGGGCAAGCATGTTTTGATCGAAAAACCGCTTGCGCCCTCGGTCTCTGAATGCCGCGAAATTTGCGCAGCTGCCGAGAAATCCGGAAAAGTGCTCGCGGTCGGCCATAACGAACGGTTTATCCCTGGCTACGCGAAAATCAAAGAAATCCTCGACAGCGGCGAACTCGGGCGCATTTTCGGCGCGCGCGCCGACCACTACCAAAATTTTAATCCGCGCGAGGGCTCGTGGTGGAAGAGCAAAGATAAAATCGGCGGCGGCTGCGTGATGGGTTCGGGAATTCACCGGCTCGATCTGCTCCGGTGGTATATCGGCGAAGTCGCAGACGTGAAATCGCATTCGGTCGGCGTGCCGTTCCGCTTTGACGGCGAGGTGCTGAACGCCTCGGTGCTCACGTTCGAAAACGGTGCGATCGCCGAGTTTTTCTGCAACTGGGGCGTCTACCGCTACCCGGTCTTCGAGACCCTCTCGATTTTCGGAGAAGAGGGCATGGTCTGTTTCGACGGTGAAAAATTGTTAAAATCGACCCGCGCCTGCCCCGAGCTCACCCCGGTCGACCCGGGCGTCTGCCCCGATCTGATCGACCACTTTTACGACTGTATCATGAACGGCAAAAAGCCACTTGTCGACGGGTATGAAGGATCGAAAGCGGTAGAGATGGTCGAAAAGATCTACGATGCCGCAGATCGCTAACCGGACAATTCCATCCCGAAAAAAAAGCGCCCGCAAAGGGCGCTTTTGTATGTACCGGATATTGATTAAAACATTTTTTTGACTGAGCCGAACAGGTCGCCGGCCTTGCCGGCCGCAAGCTTGGCTTTTACTCCGTCGACAAGCGCTTTGATCTTGTCGTCAGGCAGATCGACGCCGAGAACAGATTCAACCGCTTTGATCGGATTGTCGGTAAATTTTGCGGAAAACGTCTTATCCGATTTGATTTTAGCGACAATCTCGTCAATCTTTGCCTTGATATCCATAACGCTGCCTCAATAGGTCTTTTCCACTTTGGCATCCGGCGCGTTCCTGCGGACGCTCTCGATGCCGTTCATTGCGCTCGCCTTCGCTTTGTAACCCTCGGAAGTCGCAATGATCTCGCCGTTGCGGGCTTTCAGACGGAAGCGGTACTCTTTGGCTTTGTCCAGATAAAGTTCAAATTTGGGATTCACCGCCGTCTTCACGGGGTCGGTTGTCTGGTCTTCCAGATTGGCGATGGCCGCGTTTTTGCGGACGCTTTCGATGCCGTTGTGACAGGTTTCTTCGCCCGAATAGACCTCGGAAGTCGCAATGACTTCTCCGTTGCCCGCCAGCAGATCGAATTTAAATCCGGTACCTGTCTTTTTTGCCAGGAATTTTCCCATATTGTTTACGCTCCTTTCTAAATTAGCTTAGCTTGTTTTTAACACAACGCAAATTTTAATACAATAGTTTTTTGACATTTATCAGCTTTTTTGGGAAAATACGTTAAGCCGGCTTGACAAAGAGACGGAACGGGCGCAAAATGTCTTTATCTCAAAAGACGGAGGACCCGAAATCCATGCAGATCAAATATCTCGGAACCGCGGCGGCTGAGGGCATACCGGGGCTGTTTTGCCACTGCGAGAATTGCCGAAGAGCCCGCGAACTCGGCGGACACAATCTCCGCTCCCGTTCGCAGGCGCTCGTCAATAATAAAATCCTCATCGACTGGCCGGCCGACACCTATATGCATATGATTGATAATGCCATAGATTACGCATGTATTTCCACATTATTGGTCACGCACACCCACAGCGACCATTTTTATCCCGCCGACCTGGCGATGCGCAGGCCCGGATTCGCGCACATCGACGACTGCAAGCCCCTCGACATCTACGGCTCGGAAGATATCCGGCCGGAAATTGAAAATCACGTGGAGAAATGGCCCGAAAACAGCCCGAATCTCATTCGCGTGCATACCGCCGCCCCGCGCGTGACTTTTGAAGCGGAGGGTTGTCTGATCACGCCTTTCGAGGCGGCACACGGCACACAGCACCCCTATGTCTATGTCATCGAAAGCGGTCAAAAAGCCCTGCTCTATGCCCATGATACCGACATCTTCGACGATGACGTCTGGAATTTTATCAAAAACAGGGGCTGGCGTTTTGATTTCGTGTCCTTGGATTGCACCAACGGGACAAAACCCATCGATTACCGCGGACATATGGATCTCGAAAGAAACCGGAAATTTCGCGAACTGCTGACAGGCCTCGGTGCCGCCGGCGAAAACACGGTGTTCTGCCTCAATCATTTTTCGCATAACGCCGAAAACGCGCTCTACGACGATATGGCCGCAATCGCCGAAAAAGAAGGCCTCCTCGTCTCATACGACGGTATGGAATATGACTTTTAAAGAAAAAACTGCCGTTATTATTCATGAATAAAGTCCCCTCCTGCCCTGCGTCATACAGTTTCGGAGAGGGCTTTTGTTTTCTGCGGTAACTTATTAATAACGCTTTGCCAGCATGACGATAAACCCGATCAATAAAATCACCGCCAGCGCAAAGAAAAGGGCTTTCAGAATGATCTTGACCACAAAGATGCCCAAAAAGAGCGTCACTAACATAAAGAGAAACGCTGCAAACGATAAAATAAATCTCATATAAAAAAACCGGCGTGAAACCGCTTTTCTCCCTCTTAAATATTTTGAATTGTATCACTGTTTTTCCGGTAGCAAATTGAATCCCGAAGGTTCGTCGATAAAATTCAGTCAGCCGGATAACGGCTTATTATACCTCCGCGTCGACGCGGTTTTTTTCGTTATACATCCTTTTATCGGCTTCTTTGATGATTTCGTCCGCCGTGCGGCGTTCCCCGTTTTTGATGAACGCGTATCCGATGCTCATGGAGAGTATGTACGGGGCTGTTTTTTTCTCGTTAAATTGCAGGGTCTCGTCTTTGATGGCCTGCATGGTTTTGAAAGCGAGTTCCGGATTGTCCCGTTCGCCGATGACGACGAACTCCTCTCCGCCGACCCGGGCGATAAAATCCTCCCGGCTGACGGCCGCTTTGATGATCTCCGCGACGTTTTTAAGGGCTTCATCACCCATGATATGGCCGAATTTGTTGTTGATGTCTCTGAATTTATCGATGTCGATCATCAGCGCGAACAGCAGCGGATGGCGGATCGGAGCGCTCAGCTTGCTCTCGATGTAGGTTTCGAACCGGCGTCGGTTGCTGAGGCCGGTCAGAACGTCCGTCGTGATTAGCGTGTTTTGCAGATTGAAATAGATGATCAGCAGCGAGATGACCGAGCCGATCCAGAGGATCGTGACGCCGTAAAACAGCCATTGAATCACCGCGCAGACCACCGGAAGAATCGGATAGAGATATAAGAAACGGATGGTTTCCCGCTTTGGCGTCTTTGGGTCTTTGAGTACCATTCGCAGCATGATGAAATAGACGCCGAAGATATATAACAGCGGCAATCCGAATCCCAAAAAGAACAAATCCGCCCGTTGATAAACGTTATCCGCGCCGATATAAAAAAACAGCGGTTTGAACAAACTGGCGACCGTCAGAGCTGCCGCGGCGACTGTCGGAATACTGAGCCAGGGCAGCTGCCGGATGATTTTGCGCATGTCGACATTGAGTTTCAGTTCACAATAAATGAACCAGATTAAGCAGATCAGCGGCTGCGAAATATAATACAAAACCGTGTCTATGCGCAGGACGGCTCCCGCAAGTGGAGAGAGATTGCCGTTCAATAACCACATCACGGTGTCGGTAATCAATAAAAACATATTGACCCAGAGCATGATGGTGAATATTCTGTCGTCGAGTCCTTTGCTGATGACGTTTCTCGAACCGAAATTGAAGAGCATCAATAAAAGCAGCATAGTGCCGATGGCATTGATGGTCACATACAGCGCGTCATTCATCAACTTTCAAACTCCGTTCGTTATTGTCGTTGCGAAAAAGGGATCTCTGTTCTTATAATAACAGAATTTCAGGGAGTTTCCCTGATGTTTCAGATCTGTTTTTTATAACACATCCCGGTTTTATGCAAAGATTGGCAGAATTTTGAGATATCGCCAATTCTTAAATACGGATTTTAACATAAAAATCAGGTTTAATCAAGCATAAAACAATAATATTTTGCGGCAAAAGTTGAATAAACCCTTTTGTTACGCTATAATGAAGCTCACCGATTCTTTGAACGGTGTGATTTTTACCGGAGTTTATTTGATTCTTTGTAAATTTATTCACTGCCTGCGGGAGGATTACTATGACAGAGAAGAAACTCGGTGTGATTTGCGCGAAAGACAATGATTTGCTTGAGGTGTTAAAAAACGCCTGCCCTGCTTTGGAGATTTTTAAGCCCGATGAGCTGACCGAAGAGGGTCTTGACCGCTGCGGGGCTTTTGCCGTACTCGGCGGCGCGGCGGGCACGCCGCTGGTTTTCCCCGCGAGAATGCGTCTGCTGATTGAAAAGCAGATCGCGGCGGGCAAAAAGGTGTTCTCGGAATTCTGCGGCAGCATCGGCGATGTGTATTGCCAGGAGCCGTCGCTGACGCGGGTCGACCGCCTTGTCTGTACGGAGTCTCTGCCTGGACTTACGCCAGGTGACATTCTGGACGACCAGTGCGGCACCAGAGTCAAGCCGTGGTTTTCACGCAGTAATATAAAACCTTTATTGCAGTATGTCCGCGAAAACACACATGAGCATATGACCGTGACCGAAGAAACGTATAAAAACGTCTATGAACGCGGATTATGGCTTGAAAAGGACAATCTGCTGCTCTGCTCGTTCCGGATTTCGAATTTTAATCGCAGCCGGTTTTCTCCCCGTGACAGATGGCTTTCGGTCGTCCGCTATATCGTCGAATGGCTGCTCGGACAGCCTGCCGGTGAAACGTTGTTTGACGGCCTCGAAAAGCCCTATGAACTGCTGACCGCCGACCCGAAATCAATTGAGTTTGAAAAGCGTTTATATACGTGCATTGACAAGGGTATCAACTGGTTTAAAAATGCCGGAATTTTGATTCAAGACGGAAAAGAAGGCGTGAAGGAGGGCATGGCGACTGAGATCGACGCCGACGGAAACCAACGGATGTTAACGGGCGTGCGCGACGACTGCAGCGGTGAGACCGCCCTGCCCTACTTTTTGAATTATTTACTCCGTAACCGAGCCGAAGATCTTGCGGTCTCGGACAATCTGCTTGACTTTTGCTTTGACTGTTTTCAAATCAAAGACAAAGGTCTTTTTGAGGGCATGACGCGCTGGACGGACACCGGCTGGGGCGTCTGCTATCAGGACGATGTGGCGAGAGCGATTCTGCCGCAGCTGTTCAAATGCCTGATTTTGAAAAACGATACACACCTGCCCGACTGCGCCCGGGCGTTGAATTTTCTCGTGAGAACCACAGGCACCGACGGTATGCGCAAATCCAGAACCGACAATGTGGACCTGACGCCGCAGGAGGTTGAGCGGCTGCACAGCACGCCCGGAAATTTCCCGAGCACACACTATAACGGATACTACTGGGCTGCGCTGCTGCTCGCTAATAAACTGACCGGGATAGCAGAATACAAGAACGTTGCCGTCAGAGGGCTGGAAGCGCTGATGGCCGTTTATCCGAACACCCGGCGCGAGCACAGCCAGACGCAGGAACTTTGCCGCATGATTTTACCGCTTGCGTATTTATACTGGGTGACGGGCGAGGAAAAACACAAAGCGTGGCTGTATCAAGTGGCATCCGATTTGCAACCTATGCGGCATAGAAGCGGCGCGTATATCGAATGGGACGAGGGGTACAAGGCACACCGTTACTCGGTCAATGGCGGCGAGTGTTCGTTGCTCACGAAAAACGGCGACCCGGTCGTCGATATGCTCTATTCGTTGAACTGGCTGCCGTCCGCATTCATTCAGGCGTATTTTATCACGGGCGACTCTTATTTCAAGGATCTCTGGAAAGGCATCGCCGGATTTATGGTCAGCGCCCAGATTCACAGCGCGAACAAACAAATCGACGGCGGCTGGACCCGGGCCTTGGACGTCAAGCGCATGGAGGTCTTCGCGCTTCCGAACGACATCGGCTGGGGACCGTGGGCGATGGAATCGGGCTGGACGGTCGCCGAAATTTGTTCGGGTCTGATGATGGGACTGCTTGAAGATAAATTGAAAGGGTATTTTAAAAAGTGATAAAAATACTTGCGATCGGAAACAGCTTTTCCGAGGACGCCACCCGTTATCTGCATGAGATTGCAGATGCCGGCGGGATTGAGACCAAGGTCGTAAACCTCTATATCGGCGGCTGTTCGCTTAAACGGCATTACGAAAACATCCAAAACGACGCCGCGGCGTATGAATATCAGTTAAACGGCGTTCCGACCGGGAGACCGGTTTCCATCCGGCGGGCGCTGTTTGAAGACGAGTGGGATATTGTGACGATGCAGCAGGTCAGCCATGAAAGCGGTCTGATCGATTCGTATTTTCCGTGGCTTGCCGAACTCTCGGTCTATGTGCGAAAACTGAAACCGAAGGCAAAGCAGATTTTCCACCGCACCTGGGCTTATGAGATCGATTCGACCCATTCCGGTTTCGCGAATTACGGCTGCGACCGGGATAAGATGGCGAATGCCATCGAGGCCGCAACCGCCGTGGCGGCAAAACGCATCGGCTCTAAACGCGGCGCAACTCATAACGAAGTTCCGATTATTCCTTGCGGCGACGCGATCCGGCGGCTGCGCAAGACCCCCGAATTCGACTACCCGAACGGTGGGCTTTCGCTTTGCAGAGACGGGTTTCACCTGGACTATGTTTACGGCAGATATGCCGCCGCCGCCGTTTGGTATGAGTTTTTGCTCGGCGGCGACATCACGAAAAATTCCTTTGCGCCGGACGGGGCAAATTCGGACAAAATCACGTTGATTCAAAAGATTGTGCATGAAGTCGTGCAAGAGGTGAAAAACCGATGAAGACAGAGCGGAGATTCCCGGCGGCAACAGTCACGAGAAAGGCCGAAACGGCATTGCGAAACGGCCATCCGTGGGTCTATGGCGAGGAGATCACCAACGTCGTGGGGACTTGCGAAAACGGCGGGTTGATCGATGTGCTCTCCGAAAAAGGCACCTATTTGGGCACCGGGCTTTTAAGCGAAAAAAGCAAAATCCGAATCCGGGTGCTTGCCGCGAACGCCAACGAGACTTTCGGCGACGAATTTTTTTCGCGCCGTTTAAAGTATGCGATCGATTACCGCATCACGGTCATGCGGGATGATTTTTCATGCTGCCGACTGGTTTTCGGCGAGGCCGACGGCCTGCCCGGTCTGACGATTGACCGCTACAATGACATTCTGGTCAGCCAAATTTTATCGTTTGGTATGGAACAGCGCAAGGACATGATCTATCGCGAACTCGTGAAGATTTTGAACGGGTACGGCGTGGCTGTCTCGGGTATTTTCGAGCGCGACGACGTGGCGATTCGCGAGCTGGAGGGGCTGCCGCTGCGCAAGGGTTGGTATGAAAATAAGGGCGATTTTATTTCGCACCCCGAAAGCGCCGTCACCGAGATCACCGAAAACGGCATAAAATACGCGGTCGATGTGGAAAACGGGCAGAAAACCGGCTTTTTCCTCGACCAAAAATATAACCGCGCCGCTCTCGCCCGCATCGCAAAAGGGCGAAAGGTGCTCGACTGTTTCACCCACACCGGGTCATTTGGGATGAACGCGCTGATGGGCGGGGCAACGCACGCCACGGCGGTCGATGTTTCGGAATCGGCGCTTGAACTGGCAAAACGAAACGCCGAAAAAAACAGCCTGTCCGGCAAAATGGATTTTATCTGCGCCGATGTGTTCGATCTGCTGCCGAAACTGCGCGAACAGCAAGCCGGGCATACCCGGCAGGCGGATTACGACCTGATCATCCTCGACCCGCCCGCGTTCACCAAGAGCCGCAAGACGGTTGCGGGCGCGGAAAAGGGCTACCGCGAGATCAACAGCGCGGCGATGAAACTCCTGCCGCGCGGCGGCTATCTGGCCACCTGCTCGTGTTCGCATTTTATGACCGCGGACCTGTTCGTTCAGACGCTGCTGACCGCAGCTTCGGACGCGAATGTCACATTAAAATTGATCGAGGCGCGCAAACAGTCGCCCGACCACCCGATTCTGCTCACCGTCCCCGAGACGGATTATTTGAAGTTTTATTTGTTCCAAGTAATTTGACGCGAAGACGGGGAATGAATCGTATCGTATTTCAAAGTTCCTATTGCCCACAAAGGCAAATTAAGCAGCCAATTTTCTTTTTTATAATCCGCCATTGAAGTACGCACAGATAACTTTGGATTATATTTATCTCGATAAACTTTTAAACTTTTTGCCTGCAAATTCACTTCAGCTTTAACCTCAACCGGAATTACTTCATTGCCATTATCTACTATAAAATCAACCTCGGCAGTCCCGCTGTCGTTCGACCAGTAATAGGACTCCAATTCCGGCATTGTTTTAAATTGCTGCAATACATATTGTTCTGTAAGCGCGCCTTTAAACTCCTTAAATAATGTGTTGCCGTCAATCAATGTGTCCTGACGAAGCCGCACCATGCAGGAAAGCAAGCCCACATCAACAAGAAACAACTTGAATGCTTTTAAATCCTCATAGGCCTTAAGCGGTAAATTCGGTGTTGTCACTCGATACACTTTATGCACCAAACCGCAGTCATAGAGCCACAGAAGAGCGAGTTCGAAATCTTTGGCCCTGCCGCCCTCTTTGACAAGCCCGTAAAGAAACTTCTTGTTTTCACGGGTGAGCTGCGCCGGAATACTGTTCCAAATCATGCGAATGCGCGGTACAACATCGTTCGGAGCGTGCTTAGAAAAATCCTGTTCATATGCGGTTAATATACGCCGCTGTATTTCCCGCGCTTCATTAAAATCACGGTTATCTGCAAATGCCTGCACTGCTTCGGGCATTCCGCCGACATAGTAATAATATTTTAGCAAGTCGATATATTCCTGCTTAAAAGCGGTCGCCATGGCAAAATCGTCTTTTTGAAGAAGCTCAATAAACTGTTCCTTACCCAACGCCTGCATGAACTCCGTAAATGACAGCGGATATAAGTCCAAAAAATCCACTTTGCCCACAGGAAATGAAGTCCCCTGATGAAGCGCAACGCCAAGCAAAGACCCGGCGCAAATAATTTGATATTCCGGGGCATTTTCATTGAAGTATTTCAATGAACCTAGCGCTTTCGGAACTTCCTGTATCTCATCAAAAATAAGAAGCGTGTTCAAAGGATCGATTTTGTGTCCCGAATACAATTCAAGGCCTGTAATAATCCGGTCAATTTTCATGTCGCTTTCAAACAATTCTTTTATCTGCGGATTATTATCAAAGCTGATGTAGAGCGTTTCTTTATAATTTATTTTACCGAATTCTTTCATCAGCCATGTTTTTCCGACCTGACGGGCTCCTCTGATGATAAGCGGTTTTTTGTTTTTCTTTTCTTTCCATTTTTCAAGTTCTTTTAAAGCGGTGCGAATCATAAAAATCACCTCGACAATATTTATGACCACATTATAGCATGTTAATACATTATTTTCAAGGTCTTTTAGCCATTTATCTACAATTAATCTAACGACTTTTATTTGCTGAAACAAAATTGCAAAACCGTTTCGGGCGCGGAAAAGGGCTACCGCGAGATCAACAGCGCGGCGATGAAACTCCTGCCGCGCGGCGGCTATCTGGCCACCTGCTCGTGTTCGCATTTTATGACCGCGGACCTGTTCGT
>Ga0209099_1004770_pt1 | contig 10127 bp, 5 predicted proteins | sample AD_JPNHW2_MetaG_FD_184430 | JGI IMG/M metagenome (GOLD analysis project Ga0209099, IMG submission 184430) | Active sludge microbial communities of municipal wastewater-treating anaerobic digesters from Japan - AD_JPNHW2_MetaG (SPAdes) (version 2) | ecosystem: Engineered > Bioreactor > Anaerobic >...
CCCCTTCCGGTAATTTATATGGCATCTTAATAATTAGTTTCGTTGAGACAGAAGCGCAAAGGAGTGTGTAATATGTTCAGGCTGATAAAGAATTTCCATTTAAACCATCTTGCCCGTCACCTTAATGAATATTCAGAGGGGAATATTTACAGCTCTCTTCGTCATGATAATTATCCTCAGTCAATCAGGGGAATCGTCAGCGGAGTTGAGAAACTCCGCAGAATGGTAAAGCTTTTTTATATTGATACGGGTGTATCTACCGGGAAGGTCCGCGGGGCTGTGCAGGTTATGAACCATGCGCTTAAGAGTGCGGTTGATAATGTCGGAAGGGCTGCAGAGTATTCCGGTATGGCCCATTCAATTGCTGCGGATATCGTCGAATCTTCACTGGAGGCTGAAACCAGGATAAACCAGATAAAAAGTTCGGCAGGCATGATTTCATCAGTTGCAGAAGAGATTCACAAAGTAAGTTCAGATGCCAGAATTTTTTCAGAATCCGCATTTGCGGCAATGGAGGAGGCAGCGGATGCGTTCCGGAGTCTCCGGGAGGCATCACAACTCATGGCTGAAAAAGTTAAAAACCTGTCAGAGAATACCCGTGAGATAGATTCCCTGCTTCTTGGAATACAGAACATCGCCAGCCAGACAGATATGCTGGCGCTTAACGCGTCGATTGAAGCAGCAAGGGCCGGTAACCAGGGGAGGGGCTTTTCAATTGTTGCCGACGAGATGCAGAAACTTTCAGGTGAAGCTTCACTGGCCGCAGATTCGGCAAACAGGCTTCTTGCCCGGGTGAATACAGATATATCCGAAACCGCATCGTTTGTTAAATCAGGCGAAAGTATATTGAAGAGCGGGGGTGATTCTGTTTTTCAGGGGAGAAAATTTATTCAGGAACTCCTTGAGAAAAATATATCAATAGAGCAGAAAACGGCAAAGGCTAAAATTGCAGCCGCAGAACAGCTTAAGTCCACTGCCGTTATAGCTGAATATTCCGGTAAAACCGCTGAAACATGCAGACTTGCTGTCAACCATACGAAAATGGTTAATTCGCTTATGGGAATGCAGAGAGATTTATTCGATGAGATTTTCAGAATGGGCCTCTCTCTGGATACGATTGCTGACGAGCTTGTCCTTGCCGGATCAGCCGTATCTATTACCCGGCCGCGGGAGGACGGGGGCCGCGGGAGTATCCGGTTAAAAGTCGATGCGCTGTCTCCGGAGTTGAACAGGCTTGCATCACAACTTGCCGGTGAGAGCCGTGATGCGGAGGAACATGAGAAAAAAATTACGCAAATTCTGAAATCGAATGATGATCTGGAAGCTGCCTGGACAAACAGTGCTGATGGAAAGTTTATAGTTTCGATTCCGCCCGCAGGTATAGCAAATGCCGGAGGCCGCGAATGGTTTATCAATGCAATGGATGGCGGGCTGTTTGTTTCAGGAGTATATATTTCCGCGATTTCAAGGAATCCCTGTATAACCATAGCTCTACCGCTGAAGAAGACGGGCCGGATTACCGGAGTTTTGGGGGTTGACCTGAAACTTGAAACTGAATAATAAATGCTTCAGCCCCGGACTGATTATGCATTATGCAGGAATCATTTTGCGGGGGTAAGGGTATTGATATATACTGCCGGATGCCGGGTAAAATATTGTGGTAGACTTATGAATTGCTGATTATAGAATTATCCGTGTACCGTATAACCGGAATTGTATGATGAATTGATTTTTAAAGAATTTCAAAATGAAGGACTGGTAATACGGAATGTTTAATTTATATTATAAATCAACGTTAATTCCTTAACATATATTATAGTGCAGAATAAGCAATTATATCTTCCCGCCGCCTTCGGCGGGGAGAGTAGAGTATTTTCTATCATAAAAAAGTCTGGAAATTATTACTGATTATGAATTGTTTTTTAAAAGGGTATACAATATGGAATTGATATTTACTCGAAGGTATAAAATTAATCTTTTCTTCTCGCTCCTGATTTCACTGTCAGCCGCATCATTCGCTGCATATGCAGTCCCTTATTTATTAGGAAATGTTTCAATAGGGCCTGTTAACCTTGAGGGTGCTGCCGCAGTTTCTGTGTTCCTGATTCTGCATCTATACATGACAGGTAAATACAGGAGAAGAAAAAAAATCGCAGAAGTACCGTTTCCAGGGGGATGGAGGGATATACTATCTGACCGTGTTCTCTTTTACAGGATGCTCGGTGAAGATGAGAAATATTACTTTGAGAAAAAGGTTCAGATATTTCTCGCTGAAAAAAGAATCACGGGAATTGATACAGAGATTGATGACAGTACAAAACTCCTGATCGCGTCAGCTGCCGTTATCCCTGTTTTTAAAATTGAAGACTGGGAGTATGATACTTTAAGTGAAATTCTTGTTTATCCGGACAAATTTGATCATGATTACAATTTCACCTCCGGCGACAGGGACGTGCTTGGTATGGTTGTGCAGCATACTTCCTCATTGATAATTTCTAAAAAGGAACTCTTTAAGGGATTCAGCTGTAATGACGGGAGCAATACTGCCATTCATGAATTCATTCATAAAATGGATGAGGAGGATGGTGATATAGACGGCCTGCCTGTGCTTATGCTCACAAGGGAGGAGCTTGCCGAATGGAAAAGGATCAGGGCCTCAGAGATGAAGAAGCTGGAGTCGGGGAGATCGGAACTGGACCCATACGCGTTAACCGGGGAAGCCGAATTTCTTGCTGTCGCGGGTGAATATTTTTTTGAACATCCTGAAAAAATGAAGGAGAAGAGTCCCGAGCTTTATAATATTCTGAAAACCATTTTTAAGCAGGATACTGCTTCAATAATTAAATCCGAGACACTTGGATTGTTCAAAAGGAAGAGAAAGTGAACTATAATCAATCCGGTAAGAATATTTATCATCTGTAATATCTGCCGATTCTAAATAAACTGCACGCTGATATGCGGTAAAACGGGTTTTTGCGAAGTCCAATTAAGTACATTTTAAGAATAATGCCGGATTGAATGAATGTTTAATAATATATTTAAATTTATATTGACTTTTTTATAAAAATTATTGATTAAATGAGAATCATGGTATAACAAATGATAGGTTTTAGTCTCAAAATGCATCTCGGCCGGAATGTGTAATCATGTACCCATATTGGAGCCAGTTCTATGAGATACTATCTGTATAATTTAATACATTTATCCGCATCATTTGCCTGTGGCGCATATGGTTTATTGAACCGTAAAGAAATATTATTCCTGATATATGAAGCTGCATAATGACCGGTTTTAAGAAAATATTATCCCCGATTCTGTTCACTTTAATCGTAATGTTCTTCTCATGCGAGGATGAAAATAAAATAAGAAATAAACCTGCCGCAGTTAATGGAATCCTTGACCTGAGAGACTGGGATTTTCAAAAGCACGGCATTGCGGAATTGAAGGGTGAATGGAAATTCAGATGGATGGAGGATAAACCTGAATTTTCCGCGGAGAATTATGATGATTCGGCATGGGATACCCTTGATGTCCCCGGCTCATGGAATTCAAAAACCGGCGTTCCTTATGGGACAGGCTGGGCACGGTTGAAGATCTTAATAAGCCCGGAATCTGCCGGTACATACGCAGACAGGCTGTCTATTGAACAGATTCAGGAGATATTCTCCGCATACGCAATATACGTAAACGGAAAACGCGAAATTCAGTCAGGTAAAATTTTTTCTGCGGAGGAGGGGGAATACCCTGATCATAGCCCGGTTATAAAACCGCTTCTTCTCGATTATCAGCGGACAACAATAACTGTTGCAGTGAGGATGTCGAATTATAATTTTGTATTCGGAGGATTCCACGGAGCGCCCGCTATCGGGCTCAGTGAAGTAATGAATTACGAATATTATAAGGATGAGGCAAAGAATTATATTGTTTTAGGCGTTATACTGATGATGATAATATATCATCTGTTTTTATGGATGGCGCGCAGGGATGACATGTCGAGTCTTGTATTCGCATTTTTCTGTCTGGCGCCGCTCTGCCGGGTGATTTATGTAGGTAATATATCGGCGAAAATTTTCTCAGATTTTGATTATTACAACATTCATCATAAGTTCTCATTCGCGGCAATACCGCTTTTGTTCATATTTACACCTACCTTCTTTGCAATATTATTTACCGAGGAGTTTTCCCGGAAAATATTACGTTTTTTTCAGATATCCGGAATTGCGTTATTAACGTTTATTATTCTTACATCTGTTAAAATTTTTTCCAGGTTTATGCTTCTTTATGAAATAATACTGGCTGTCATGCTGATATGGGTGATAATCTCTATTATCAAGGCTTTCATAAATAAAAAAAATGAAGCCTGGCTTATCCTTGCGGGGATGGTGATTGTTTTTGCGGCAGTAATCAATGACCTGCTATTCTCATTTGGAACGATAAATACCGGGTTTTATTCCCAGGCCGGTTTTATTATCCTTATTTTCTGCCAGTCCACGGCCCTGTCTCTCAGGTTCGCACGTACCTATAAAACAGCTGAACATCTTACGGGATACCTGAAGGATGAGGTAGACCGCAAAACCTCCGACCTGACTCTGAGGACAAAAGAAGCGGAAGACGCGAAACACGAAATTGAAAACGCAAATAAGATGCTTATGGAAATGGATAACTATAAGAATCTTTTTTTTCAGAATATAACACATGAGTTCCGGACTCCGCTAACGCTTATAATCGGTTATATTGAGCGGACTCTCGATACAATGGATGATATTAATCCCGCGGAACTGAGCAGGCAATATAATATAGTTTTATCAAACGCGCGAAGGCTCCACAAACTGATAAATCAGATTCTTGATATCTCAAAAATTGATGCCCGGATGATGCAGTTTAAAGAGGAACCGGCTGATATAATCGGGCTGATTAAGAATATAATGCTCGCATTCGAATCTGTCGCCCATAGTAAAAAAATTGAATTCACCGGTGAGTATGATTCAGAGAGCCTTTACTGTCTGTTTGACAGGGAAAAAATTGAAAAGATAATATATAACCTTTTATCCAACGCGTTTAAATTTACCGATAAGGATGGAAAAATAAAGGTTACCATAACATCTGCCGGTGAGAATGTTATACTCTCGGTAAAGGATACAGGGTCAGGCATAGACGAAAGTATGCTGCCTAAAATATTTGACCGGTTCTACCAGGCAGACAATACTATGACAAGGAATTATGAAGGAACCGGTATTGGCCTTTCGATCGTAAAAGAGTATGTGGAAATGCATAATGGAGCTATAGAAGTTCAGAGTGTAACAGGATCAGGAACTACATTTATTTTAACTCTGCCGCTTAAGAAAATAGAACCGGAATTTATACAGCATGAACACTTCAGTTATGCTGTAAATCATGAAACAGCATCGATGTATATCTCCGACTTCGCTTCCGACGCTCCGGGTGCCGGCGCTTACCAGGTAAATGAAGTACGTGATAAACTGAAGTCTATTCTTATAGTGGATGACAACAGCGACATACGAAGATATATCAAAGATATTTTAATTACTTCTTACAATATTATAGAAGCAGAGAACGGCATAGACGGCATGGAGAAGGTTATAAATTCAAAACCTGACCTGGTAATATCAGATATTATGATGCCGAAAATGGACGGGTACCAGCTGCTGAAAGAGATAAAGAATAATACCCATACAGCGCAGACGCCTGTTATCCTTCTCACTGCGAAAGCTGATGAAATTGAAAAAGTTGAGGGGCTGGATGCCGGAGCTGATGACTATCTGACAAAGCCTTTCAGCTCAAAAGAGTTAAGGGCGAGGGTAAAATCCCTTATTAAATTATATCAGTACCAGAAAATGATTACTCACAGAAATGTAGAGATTGAAGCTGATCTTGATATAGCCCGCATCATTCAGTCCAAACTTATGCTCGACGGGTACAGGGCGAAAGGTAAAGAAAATTTCAGCGTTATATTCTATCCTCTTGATAAAGTCGCGGGTGATTTTTATAATTATCTGGAGGATGAAGAGACCGTAAAGATTTTTATTGCAGACGTTTCAGGCCATGGCGTAGCTTCAGCATTCCTCGCTCTTATAACTAAAAATGAACTTGATAATACCATTTCACAGATGCCGGATACGGTTTCTGTACTTAATCATCTGAATGAAACGATTAACAGGTATTCGGTAAAGTGTAATTTTGTTACCGCATTCTACTGCATATATTTTAAAAAGAGCAACAAACTGAAGTATTCCCGGGCCGGGCACAATCCGCCGCTGCTGCATAAGGTGAGTGATAATTCAATAATAGAGCTGTCCACTTTCGGAAGGGCGCTTGGCTTTTTTCCGGATATTAAATTTGAAGAAAAAGAGATTTCTCTCCAGGCAGGTGACAGAATTATTTTTTATACTGACGGACTGATTGAAACATGTAATAAATCGGGAGTTATGTTCGGGATTGAACGTTTAACTTCGTTCCTTGCAGAAAACCGCCATTTCCCGCCTGATGAACTGACAGGAAACCTTATGAAAAGTATAAACGATTTTACGGAAGCCGCCGCTTTTGATGATGATGTTACACTGCTTGTATTTGATATACCTTAAATCAGCGAGGGTGCTTTAATTTTATTTTCTGCGTGTTCATCCTCATCCTGAATATATTTTTTCAGCCATTCCGCGGCATTGCCATTCCCGTCTGTGACCATAACAGGTTTAAAATATCTTTCAAAGTCTTCTTCTGTAATATCCCGGGGAAAGTTCTGATACTGCGGATCAAGCACGTCACTCCCTCCGATGTGTGACCTCAGCGGATATTTTCTGTCGTATTTAAACATTTTATACGGCCTTAAATTATTCTGGTATACTATATACCACATAACAGGGTGCGTAATTCTGTATCTCCATATATACTTTGCTGTTTTTTTCAGCATGGATAATCTGCTGAACAGCTGTCCCATATCCCTGTAAAGAGCTGCCGCGAATTCCGACAGATCTTCAAAGCTGTCTTTCGGATTGCTGTAAGCGATTGTGCTTCCATCCAGGTCACGGAGACGGAGGCCGGGGATAAGTTCTCTCCGCCTGATGCTTTCATTAAAGACTTTAGTACCGAGAAGAGGGGAAACAAAACTGAAGAAACAGGGAAACAGTAAAATTTCGGACCGGGCGATTTTTACGAACTGTTCTTTCATCTCTTTAATTGATGATATTCTGGGATCAAAAAGATAGCCGAAATCAACAATAATCCCCCCTGCCTGTGTCCTGTCAATGTCATCAATCACGGTTGAAGAATTTGACAGATTCTGTTTCTTCCCGGCTGCGGCAAGAAATATCTCATCTATCGATTCGAGGCCGGTAAAAATGGCACCGCATTTGCATGATTTCATCATGGATATAAGCCTGCGGTCTGCAAGGTCATTCTGCGAAATAAGCGCGCCCCACCATTTTACCTTCTTTTCACTTTTGAGGTAAGAGCAAAGTTCCATGGAAGATTTCCGGTTTAATGTAAAATGGTTATCTATGAAATAGAGTGTCGGATATATTTTTTTAAATGAAAATAACGGCGCGCATTTTAATGAATTTTTTATATCATCGGCCATCCGTTCAATGCTGTATGGAGAGTGACGGGCTTTCTCGGCAGGGATGGTGCAGAAACCGCAGGTGTAGTTGCATCCTCTTGAAGCTTCAATAAGATGTGTCGATGTGGAGATGCCGCACTTTTTAAGGATTGAGTGGTCGAGTCTGGCTTCGTTGATCTCGTGCTGCGGAGTATGATAAAAGTTCATAAGCCTGTTATTTTCAAAGTCAGTCATGATTTTCGATACACTTTCAACACCGCCTTTGCAGACTACATCAAAAAAATTCTGTGCAAAGTCCGGATACAGTGTGCAGATGCTCCCTCCTGCAATTACGATAGAACCTTTTTTTCTGAAGAAATATGAAAGCTGGCGCATCCTGTCGAAGTCTTTCTGGATTCCTGATAAAAATACAATGTCATAGAATTTTTTGCGGTCAGTATTGTATGCTCCCGAGCTGAGTTCGTTATAGATGAAGACATCATATTTACTGCTGTCAATCTGTGAAGCAATATGAAGCCCGATCATAGGCTGAAGAAAGTCTTTTGCTTTACGGTTTACACGCTCACAATGAAAATGAGCGCTTATAATAATTATGTTTTTCTTTTTTTTCATGGATTAACCGCTGTTTTCCGGTGTTTTTCTGCAGAAAGTACCGGTTAAATTAAAATTTGTATATAACTTTTTTAAAAAATAATACCGCTGCGGAGGGGAAAAAAAATATTTGACAGAAAATAGTAAATTCCATAGTTTGATAATTATCAAAGTGTAGGGTTGAACATAAATTATGAAGAAAGATTCCAGAAAACCTGTTGATATCAAAAGAATGACAAGGATATTTCAAGGCCCTCTCCAACGAGAACAGGCTTGAACTGTTTCTTGAAATATTAAAAGTAAATGAAACCTGTTTTGAAACAGAGTGCACTGAATGTTTTATAACAGACATTATGGAAACACTAAGTATCGGGGCTCCCACGGTTTCTCATCATATGAAGGAGCTTACCGGCGCGGGCCTTGTAATTACCGAGCGAAAGGGAAAATTCCTTACTGCAAGAATCAATGACGAGCTGATCAGGGAATTGTCTGATATATTTTACCGTGATAAAAGCTGAAATTTTTTTATACAATAATTCGATAATTGTCAAATTCTAAAAATAATAGATTGGAGGAGAAATTTATGGCAGAAAATAAGATAGAGAACATTATAAGAATGCGGTACTCATGCAGGTCGTACAAAGAGGCCCGGCTTTCGGATAAAGACAGAAGTGAACTTGGAGAGTTTGTTTCGCAGAAAATTACAGGCCCCTTCGGGACAAATGCCAGGTTCACACTCTTCGCAGCGGAGCCGCTTGACAGTACTGCGCTCAAGGGGCTAGGGACATACGGTTTTATAAGGAATCCTGCCGCGTTTGTTGCGGGAGTGGTAAAAGAATCTGAAATGAATTTTGAAGATTACGGATATTCCATGGAGAGAATAATACTTCATGCCACAGAAATGGGGCTTGGATCATGCTGGCTTGGCGGAAGTTTCAGGCGGAGCAGGTTTGCCGAAAAAGCGGGAATTGCCGTTAATGAGATTATTCCCGCGGTGGCGTCTATCGGCTACGCGGCTGATAAAAAAACGCTTACTGACAGGTTTGTAAGAGCTACAGCCGGATCTGATAAAAGGAAAGAGAGAGGTGAATTTTTTTTCAGCAGCAGCATGGATAAGTTGAATACAGGTTTTGAGGATGGATACGGTAAAGTGCTTGAGATGGTCCGCCTTGCGCCATCCGCATCGAACAAACAGCCATGGAGAATTTTAAAAGAGAACGGGAAAGATGTATTTCACTTTTTTCTTGAGAGAACCGCGAGCTATAGCGGGAAGATAAAACTAATCGGAGGCGCTGATCTTCAGAGAGTGGATATGGGAATAGCCATGTGTCATTTCGAGTGTACCGCGATTGAATCGGGGCTTAAGGGATTGTGGAAATGCGAAGCTCCGGCTGATATTAAATATCCCGCGTCATGGGAGTACAGTATAACATGGGACGGAGAGTGATTTATGAAAATTACAAGGAGATCGTTTACCCTGATGGCAATTGCCGGTGCGGCGGGATTATATTTCTCCGGCATATTAAGGGGGGATGAATTGAAAACTGTAAATAAAATGAAAGGCAATAAAGTAAAAAGGGGACTGGTTGTATGGTACAGCCAGACCGGTAACACCGCGAGGATCGGAAAGCTGATCGCTGCGGTGTGGAACAAATCCGGGATTAAAACCGATTCCGGTGATTACAGGGATCTGAAGAATATCAATCTTTCTGATTATGATGTCATAGCAGCCGGGAGCCCTGTGTATTATTATGAAGTACCGGAGAATTTCAGGGAGTGGATCAACGGGATTTCTTCAATAGAGGGTACTCCTGTTGCGTCATTTGTCACTTTCGGCGGAGAAGGGGGCAACCAGCATAATACCGCGTACAGCATTCTTGAAATGTTTTCCCGTAAAGGCGGGGTTCCGGCGGGTATGGGGCTCTTCGGCGCGATGTCGGCATTTGCTCCCACATGGTCTTCC
>Ga0209099_1004773_pt1 | contig 10120 bp, 7 predicted proteins | sample AD_JPNHW2_MetaG_FD_184430 | JGI IMG/M metagenome (GOLD analysis project Ga0209099, IMG submission 184430) | Active sludge microbial communities of municipal wastewater-treating anaerobic digesters from Japan - AD_JPNHW2_MetaG (SPAdes) (version 2) | ecosystem: Engineered > Bioreactor > Anaerobic >...
ATCTGCAGAAAAATAACATTGAAAATTTAAGAAAATGGCTAATAATAAAAAATTTAGAAGAATTAGGATCAAACAGAGAGTTCGCAAGATTATCAGCGGAACTCCTGAACGTCCGAGAATGTCAGTTTTTAGAAGCAACCGTGACATTTATGTACAGTTAATTGATGATACTACCGGTACAACATTAGCTTCATCATCTTCTGCAGTTTCTGAAATCTGTTCTCAAAAAATAACTAAGACAGAAAAATCCGCATTGGTTGGAAAAGCAATTGCTGAAAAAGCAAAAGCTGCAGAGATAACCACAGTGGTCTTCGACCGAAATGGTTATTTATACCATGGTAGAGTTAAAGCTTTAGCAGATGCTGCTAGAGAAGGAGGTTTAATTTTCTAAAAAGAGGGATATGGCAAATTTAAATACTAAAAATGTAAAATCAACCGATATCGAATTTAAAGATAGATTGGTTGCTGTTAATAGAGTAACAAAAGTTACCAAGGGTGGACGTACTTTCAGTTTTTCAGCCATTGTAGTGGTTGGAAATGAAAATGGCGTTGTAGGCTATGGCCTTGGTAAAGCAAAGGAAGTCTCAGCCGCTATTCAAAAAGGAATTGACGATGCTAAGAAAAACCTTATTAAAGTCCCTGTCCTTAAAGGAACTATTCCTCACCAACAAGAAGGTAGATACAGTGGAGCATTGGTTTTTATGAAACCTGCAGCTCCCGGTACCGGAGTTATCGCCGGCGGTGCTATGCGTGCCGTTCTGGAAACTGTCGGTATTAAAAATGTGCTTGCCAAATCTAAAGGATCTTCTAACCCGCATAGCGTGGTTAAGGCTACTATTGATGCTCTAGCTCAACTTCGCGACCCTTATACCGTTGCTCAAGTCAGAGGAATTGGTCTTGAAAAAGTTTTTAATGGTTAAATATAATGTCCGCTCAGAATGAGAAAGTAAGCTTTCAGATTTCTGACTTTAAAATCTCTCTCAAGAAATTGTGAGGGATTTTTTTTTGGAATTAATAATAAATAATTATTCTTTTAGTTATAATAACGTTTTGAAAGTATATGATAAAATATATTAGTCTCTCCTATAGAGATTACTATGCCAAAATAAGCTTACCTGTTTTGTCATATATTATAAAACAAAATAATTTTCTTTACTCAAAAATGTAAATTGTTATTTTTCTTTTTATGAAACATTTTATTCCGGCTATCTTTCTTATTCTTTTTCCATTTCTGGTTTTTTCACAAAAAGGTCTCATTCAGGGTGTTGTTACGGATGCCGGAAGCCATAACAAAATATCTTACGCAAGCATCACGCTCAATGAACTTAAAGATACTGCAATTGTAAAAGGTGTTATGAGTAATTTAGACGGATCTTTTGAAATTATAAATATCAACGAGGGCAGTTATATTGTGGAGGTTTATTTGACAGGATACGAAAAATGGATTAGCAACCCTATTGTCATCACCAAAGAGAATTTAAAAATCAACTTGTCAGAAATTGCACTTAAGATATCTCCATTATCTCTTAATGCTGCACAAGTAGTAGCTGTAAAACCACTTTTTGAAGAAAAACACGGCACACTGTCAATGAATGTAGATGCCAATCCAACGGCAACAGGAGATAATGTTATTGAGCTGCTAAAAAAAATGCCTTCTGTTGTAGTTGACCAAAATGATAATATTACGGTAGAAGGAAAATCCGGCATCACCATACTGATAGATGACAAACCGACCTATCTTTCCGGGGATGATTTAATTGCCTTACTTAAAAGCATCTCGTCATCCACAGTCGAAAAAATTGAAGTTATTAAAAAACCATCTGCAAGATATGATGCGCAAGGTGCCGCAGGAATTATCAATATTGTCAGCAAAAGAAATCAAAATTTGGGAATTAACGGTTCGGTATATGCCGGAATCGGCATTACCAGAAATTTGAGACACAATGAAGGATTTAATCTAACAGCAAGAATTAAAAAAATTGTCATCTCGGCAAACTACTCACTCTACTCGCAGAAAAGCAGCAATAGCAGCAGAAGTGAAAATAGTTCTGTCATCTCAGGAGACACCATTCTTATCACCTCAAATGAAATGGATGACGAATTATGGAAAAATGTCAACAGATGGCAGGGGCACAACTTTAAAATCGGGGCAGACTATTTCATAAATAAAAATAATGTCATCAGTCTCACCTACCGAGGAAATATCAGTAAAAGCGACTACGACGAAAACAACTTCAGCCGAATATATAATAATAGTAAATTGGATTCCTCTTACTCAAGAATTGCCAACTACTTGGGAAAATCATTCAATCACACCATTAATTTGAATTATAAACACTCTTTTGACTCAACCGGTAAAGACCTCTTTCTTGATTTTACATATTCAAATAATACCAGAAAATCCTTTAATGAAAGCAATTTAAAATACTATTTTGGTGATTTTGAATCTGAGTACAGATATGATTTAATGGAGAATGAAACCAACCCAAGCAATACTGAGGTATTTTCATTTAAAGCCGATTATGAACATCCTATTGATGACAATATTAAATATGAAGCAGGAATAAAATCCGCCCTTATTTTTAATAACATTGCCAATAAAAGCTACCTCAACAACCAATTTCGCGAAAATTATGTAAATGACTTCCGATACAAAGAAAATATCAATGCTGCCTACATTTTACTATCGATAACAACAGAAAAAAAAGTCGATATTCAGGTTGGCCTCAGGGGAGAATACACCTATCTCTCCGGATTACAAATAACGACCGGAGAAGCTCATTCACAAAGCTATTTCGACCTTTTCCCCACTTTCAATTTAGGATATCATTTCCCAAAAAATCACAATCTTGATTTCAGCTATCGCTATCGTATTTCCAGACCTGATTATTATAGCCTTAATCCTTTTGTCACCATTTCTGACGCCTATTCCCGATATTCAGGAAATCCATATCTAAAACCTCAATATGCTCACAATTTGAATCTTAACTATTCCTGGAACTACATAATTTCCACATGGATAGGCTATACCTATTCTCTTGATGAATACACTTATATGGAACATACGGATCCTGTAACCAATATAAGAACCAGCCTGCCCGAAAATATTGGAAAGTCGAAAATGTGGAATGCAGGATTATCCGCCCGCTATACGGTGGGAAAATGGTGGACAATGAACTACTACTTGGGCTTGAATTATGGTCATGAATTCTTTGATTATGAAAATCTAAAAGTGAACAAAGAAGTTTATTCCGCCTGGTTATATGCCAATGAGACATTTACCTTCCTCAAAAACTATTCAATAGAAATCTCAGCTTACGGCTCTCCCTCTTCAGAAAGCACTTTCGGAAAAACAAAAGGGAGGATTTTTGTAAATGCAGGTATAAAGGCCAATTTCTTGAAAAATACCCTGACGGCAAAAATCAGCATTAACGACATTTTCAATAATGGCTATTGGCTGGAACGGAGCACATATCCCAACGGAAATAGTTCCTACGAAGATTATCGCTGGGAATCAAGACAAGTGTGGATTACCCTCTCCTACCGTTTTGGAAAACAAAACATCCAAACGCGTCAAATGAAATCAAGAGATAATGATGAACTTGACAGAATGGGCGGTGGAAACGAAAAAGGAGGTGAAAAATAGCCCGAATTAATTGCCATAACTGTGCATTCCCCCAAACAAACTGCTAACTCCGAAATAGGTCATGAGCACTGTTGAAAAAGCCAAAATGATAAAAAGATGAAATGCTACCGGCTTTCTTAAAATTCCGAAAGCTTTTGAATGAAGCCCTAATGAATATACCAAAATCGTAATAAGTGCCCATACTTCCTTAGGATCCCACGACCAGTAATTCCCCCATGAAATATTTGCCCAAACTGAACCTGTCATAATTCCTATTGCCAGTAAGATGACGGCCGGATATAGAATCAATCGCGTCTGCAATCCAAATTGAACTATTTCTCTCATTGCCGAATAACTCTTTTGACGATGATGAATAAGATACTTTATTATTGCATAAACCGCTATCAGAAATGAAAAAGCCAGCAATGCATAAGAGAACATTAACAGGGAAACATGAATAGTGAGTAAAGGCGAATCCAATACCGGCACTAAAGGGGTAATCTGAGAATTATACTCTCCAATCGAAGCGACCAGCATTGTAAACCCGGATAGCAGAAAACCAAAAGGAATTATCACCGATAATTTATATGAAAAAATCAAGGTGATCAATAACAGGCACCATGAGACAAATAACATGGTCTCATACCCGTTGCTCAAAGGAAAATGACCACTGATAAAAGCCCTGAGTAAAATTCCTCCTGTAAGAAATAAAAATAAAATGGCACTCACTAAAATGAAAATCCATCTTAGCTTTTTTAAATAAATAGCTTTTGACTTAATTTTAAAAACAAACAAAAACAAAGCAAATACTCCAAGAGTAAGATTAATTTTATAGAGAATATCCAAAAATTGAATTCTGTTATAAAGAAGTTCCGCCTTAATTTTTTTTCCTGAAGGAAGCAATTCCCCACCCTGCTTTTTTTGATATTGCTTTATACTTTTTACCAGTAATGCCACCTCTTCTTTATTCCCTTTATTAGCGGCATTATAAATCAGCAACAGAGAATTTTGAATATAGATCTTTTCTGTTTCGTTGAGAGATAACGGCAACGAATCCACCGGAGAATGCCACTTCAGATTCTCCTTTTGGCGATAGGGAAAAATCTTAAGGATAGAGCCCGATTGTAACATGGCAATAAGCTGTACCCTCTCGTCAGTTTCCCGTATAGCCTTATCACCTGAAATATTGGTCCCCTCTACATTATCATAGAGTTTATAATTTCCCCATTTGTCAAAGAAGTCAGCAAAGCAAACATACTCTTTCCCTGCAAAAATCTTTTCAAGTTTTTGCCCTTCCACTTTTATCATGGGTTCATATTGCCATTCCTCGGGATAGAAAATCCATCCCAGCAATACTTGTTCCGGGGAATATCCTTTATAACTATTTTCTCCTGTAAGTTTTCGAGTAAAATTCAGGGCAAAAGTTTGCAAAGGCATCATTCTATTATTACTCAAAATGAGCAACTCACTGAATTGGGAAGCATCCTTCTTGGAGAATGTTTTAGCAGCCTGACTATCTGGCAATAAGAGAAACAAAAAAAACAATATGCTACCCGCCACTTTTACAAAGGGATAACGGAGCAATTTTCTAAAAGGTCCATTTGAATAAAAGAGCAAAAAAAGGAACGAAAGAGTCAGTAGAAAAAAACCGGAATAGGTTACCCAAATAGCAAAAGGATTATAGCTTACCCCTAATAATACCCCTTTCCCGTCTTTATCAAATTTACTCTGATAAAATCTATATCCCTCCATCTTAAGAATTTTATTCATAGAAATAACCACCTCATAAGATTTCTTTCCCTCAATACTAACTTTGCTGATATAATCGGCAGGGGCTTCCGTTCCGGCATAATATTCAATGCTACAGGTATCCAGTTTCACTTTGAAAGGGAGCAAGTATATTTTATCCGTTTCCTTTTCATGATATTCACTCATCCATTCTCCTTGTCGAAGATGGAGAGAGCCCTCTTTTTTGCAAAAGTTTGAAATCATTGCTCCTAAAAATATCAAAAGCAAAGAGCCGTGAATAGCTAATTTCAGGGGAAGGGCGCTGTCTTTTTTTCTGAATAAAAGTAGTGTCCCGGCAATTGCAAGCAATAACCATAAAAATATAAACCACCAGGATGAGTATAAAGAATAATTTCCGGTTTCTTTTTCAATAAAAGGGATGACAACAAGAGAGGCAATGACAAGAAGATAAGCTGTCAGGGCAACCTTTTTCATAGCTTATAAATCATTGCCAACCTCATCCATTACCACATATATAGGACGTTTTTTTGCTTCATCAAATAAAAAGCCGATATACTCACCAATAATGCCTAAAACAATAAAATTGATACTGAACATAGCACAAATCAAAATGACAAGTGTGGTATATCCTGAAACGGGCGTATCCACAATCCACATAATAAGAGAATAAATTGCGATAATAATGCTGAATATTGCAAAAAGAGAACCAAACCAAAGCCCTATTTTAAGAGGTACTTTAGAAAGTGTGGAGACAGCTTGCAGCGAGAGGGAAATAAGTTTAAAGAGGGAATATTTACTTTCACCGGCAACTCTTTTAGGAGCTTTAAACTCAATTGAAGTACGGTTAAACCCTATTATTTGAATAAACCCTCTGAGAAAGCGAGCTCTTTCACGATAATTATTTCTGAGTTGATCGGCAACTCTGGAAGAAATCATAAAAAAATCGGAAGCATTAGGTTCAAGATGTGCTTTTAACATCTTATTGGTTACCCAATAAAAAAGATTTGAAGTCAATTTTTTTATAAGGCCTCCGTCTTCCCGGTCAATACGAACCATATTGACAATATCACTGCCTTCTTCCATCTTCTGTAACATATCCAAAATGTAATGAGGGGGATGCTGTAAGTCGGCATCCAGACAAGCAATATTCTTTCCTTTGCTATAATCAATTCCGGCAATCATGGCAGCTTCATGTCCAAAATTTCGTGAAAAATTGATAATAAATAACCTCTTATCCTTTTCAGCCAGTGATTTAAGTATTTCAAAACTTTTATCACGGCTACCGTCATTAACAAAAATAACCTCTACTTCTTTTTCAATTTCTGACAAAACTTTTGAAAGTTCATTATAAAAAGGAACCAAAGATTCTTCTTCGTTATAAACCGATATTACAAGAGAAAGATATTTCATGTCTATTATATTTGGAAACAAAAATACAAAAAATTAATCTCCCCTAACGAATTGAACCAACCATTATTTTATGTATTTTTGCAAGCTTTTTTTAATTGTTGGAAACAGTAACAATAATAAGTTATATACGTAAAATAGCAACAAATTTTTTTGCCTATGAGACAACTTAACATTACCAAACAAGTTACCAATCGTGAGACGGCTTCTTTGGACAAATATTTACACGATATTGGTAAAGTAGAATTGATTACCGCAGAGGAAGAGGTAATATTAGCAAGAAAAATCAAAGATGGGGATCAGGCTGCACTTGAAAAATTGACAAAGTCAAATCTCCGTTTTGTTGTATCTGTTGCTAAACAATACCAAAATCAAGGACTTAATCTGCCTGATTTAATCAATGAAGGGAATTTGGGTCTGATCAAAGCTGCCCAGCGTTTTGATGAAACCCGTGGATTCAAATTCATCTCTTATGCTGTTTGGTGGATTCGTCAATCCATTTTACAAGCTTTGGCTGAACAATCCAGAATAGTAAGATTGCCTCTTAACAAAATAGGGACTATCAACAAAATCAATAAAGCTTATGCTCTTCTTGAACAGGAGTTTGAAAGAGAACCTAAAGCTGAAGAAATTGCCAATATGCTTGATATTACTGAAGCTGAAGTGAAAGATTCTATGCGAAATTCTTCCCGTCACCTCTCAATGGATGCTTCCTTAACACAAGATGAAGATAATAACATGTATGACGTAATGAGATCCGAAGAGTCTCCTACTCCTGATATGGGATTGATTTACGAATCTTTGAGGACAGAAATTAATAGGGTAATCGCCATTTTACCGCAAAGAGAAGCAGATATCCTTAAATTGTATTTCGGACTTGACAGCAAGCACCCCATGACATTGGAAGAAATCGGGGAACAATTTGACCTCACCCGCGAAAGGGTTCGCCAAATCAAAGAAAAAGCTATCAGAAGACTTAAACATTCTTCTAAGTGTAAAAACTTAAAATCTTATTTAGGATAAAAGTATGGAAAGGACTAAAGTATCGGAACTCATCAAACATCCCGAAAAAATTGGTTATGGAAATGTTGTCTGCGTTAAAGGTTGGGTAAGAACTAAAAGAGGAAATAATGCCGTTTCATTCATCGCTCTTAATGATGGCTCAATTGTCCATTCTATTCAGGTGGTGGCAGATATGGCCAAATTTGATGCTGAGCTGATGAAACTGATTACAACCGGCTCTTGTCTGAAAGTTGAAGGTATTCTTGTTCAATCTGAAGGCAAAGGTCAGGCTATCGAAATTCAGGCACAAAATATTGAAATATACGGAACTGCAGACGCTGAAAGTTATCCGTTGCAGAAAAAAGGTCATAGTATGGAATTTCTTAGAGAAATTGCACACCTCCGACCCAGAACTAACTATTTCGGCTGCGTGTTAAGACTTCGCCATGCAATGTCTTTTGCTATTCATCAATATTTTAATGACCGCGGCTATTTTTACCTTCACACTCCGCTAATCACCGGTTCTGACGCTGAAGGTGCCGGGGCTATGTTCAACGTTACTACACTCGACCTCAATAATATCCCCAAAACTCCTGAAGGAAAAGTTGATTACTCAAAGGATTTTTTTGGAAAACCAACCAGTCTGACTGTCTCCGGACAACTGGAGGGAGAACTCGGGGCATTGGCCTTGGGAAGTATCTATACTTTTGGACCTACATTCAGAGCCGAAAATAGCTATACCCCACGTCATCTTGCTGAGTTCTGGATGATTGAACCTGAAATTGCCTTTTTCGATATTAAAGATAATATGGATCTTGCAGAAGATTTTATAAAACATCTTGTAAAATATGCTCTTGAACATAATTATGATGATGTCGAATTTCTGAATAACATGATAGATAAGGAACTGATTGACAGATTAAACTTCGTAGCAAACAATGATTTTATAAGACTTACCTATAGCGAAGCTGTGGATATTCTTGTTAAATCAGGCAAAAAATTCGAATTCAAAGTGGAATGGGGCGTTGACTTGCAGTCAGAACATGAAAGATATCTGGTAGAAGAACATTTTCACAAACCTGTTATTTTAACTGATTATCCGAAAGAGATTAAGGCATTCTATATGAAGCAAAATGATGACGGAAAGACGGTCCGTGCCATGGATGTACTTTTTCCAAAAATTGGAGAAATAATTGGAGGTTCAGAACGTGAAGCAAACTACGATAAGTTGATGGAAAGAATTAAGGAACTTAATGTACCGGAAAAAGATGTCTGGTGGTATCTCGATACCCGACGTTTCGGAACGGCTCCTCATTCCGGTTTCGGGCTTGGTTTTGAACGCCTTATGCTTTTTATTACCGGTCTTTCAAATATCCGAGACGTTATTCCTTTCCCACGAACTCCTATGAATGCAGAATTTTAAAAGAAATACTATTATCTAAGCCCTCGAATATCATTTTCGGGGGCTTTTTTTTATTTAAACTGATTCTATTCGCAATGTTTATAAGATGTTTTTGGATAATATCTTTTATAATATAAATAATTGAAAAAATCATATTGATTAGTAACTGTCTAAAAAGATAGCGATTACAGTTTGGCAACAAATATTTTCACTATTTTTGCAGTAATAAAATAACGATAAAATTAAAATGTTAAACTTCAAACCTTCTATTCCTAAAGGAACCCGTGATTTTACACCGACGGAGATGATCCGGCGGAATTATATTTTCAATACTATCCGTACTGTTTTTGAACAACATGCATATCTACCCATTGAAACACCCTCGATGGAAAATCTCTCAACTCTAACCGGAAAATATGGGGAAGAAGGAGATCGTCTGATTTTCAAGATTCTTAACTCGGGCGACTTCATGAAAGATTTAAATTTAAGCGAGACTCCCAATACCCTGGCTCACCGTATATGTGAAAAGGGGCTCCGTTATGACCTGACTGTCCCTTTTGCCCGTTTTGTGGTTATGCATCAACAAGAAATTGCATTTCCTTTTAAACGCTACCAAATACAACCTGTTTGGCGTGCCGACCGTCCTCAAAAGGGCAGATACAGAGAGTTTTATCAGTGTGATGTGGATGTCATCGGGAGTAACTCCTTACTGAATGAAGCAGAACTGATGCAGATTACCGATGAAATTTTTACTCATTTCGGAATTGATATCACCATAAAAATTAATAATAGAAAAATACTCTCCGGGTTGGCAGAAATTGTGGGTGAAGCCGATAAAAGTGTTGATATATGCACTGCCATTGATAAATTGGATAAAATTGGCAAAGAAAATGTCAACAAAGAATTGCTGGAAAGAGGCCTTTCTCAGGAAGCCA
>Ga0209099_1004774_pt1 | contig 10120 bp, 14 predicted proteins | sample AD_JPNHW2_MetaG_FD_184430 | JGI IMG/M metagenome (GOLD analysis project Ga0209099, IMG submission 184430) | Active sludge microbial communities of municipal wastewater-treating anaerobic digesters from Japan - AD_JPNHW2_MetaG (SPAdes) (version 2) | ecosystem: Engineered > Bioreactor > Anaerobic...
TTCAGGAATTGGAGACATCTGTGCAATAGTACAAGCGGCTGTTCCTGCTGCGATAGTTGTTCCTTCGTATGGAGCCACCAGAGTAATAGTCGTTGCAGTAGCAGAAGCTATTTCGTACCATCGTCCATCACCAGTATTAGCTGCGCCTGTGCTTGTTATTCTAAGATATTTACCAGCCATAGAAGCAAGTCCGCCGGCATTTATTGTTACAGCTGTGCCCCCATTGGCTATGGCTGTAACTGTTGATGTTGTGACATCTGGTATTGTTAAATCTACCACTTCTTTCCTTCCGCGAATAGTAACAGTACTTCCTGTTGTTGCTGGAGTTGGTGCTATAAAGATTTTGTTTCCTACTTGATAAATAAATGATGGTACATCTGATTCTCCTAAATCTGAAGCTATAATAGTATTCCATGCGTTGTTATCAAAAACGGGAGTAGGGGTATAAACAGTAGAACCAACAGTTATAGTGAGATCCATAACCTTTCTAAAACCTTGAGGAATAATCACATAGTTCTGTGAAGCCACTGTAGCTAAATTTTTTGTTTCTTCTAAGAACCACCACTTACCACCTCTAATATTGCAAACAGTACGAATACTGTCATTTAAAAACCCATCTATTTTCAACATTGCTTCTGTATCATCTGTTGATACATTGCATAGTCCTGCTATTTCTTCTCGCGATTTTGTGTACGATCTCATAATATTTTATAAATTACTAATAATATCTTCATCATCCATTAATATAAATTTTGAAAACTCTCCATCACCAGTCCATTCAAGTATTCCCTTTATCTGTATTCTAACATTTGTAGCGTCAAAAGGCATCTCTGTGTACGATTTTACTGTTCCACTTGCTACTGGATATATCTTCTTCCATTTTTGGAATCGTGCTTTTGCTGTACCCGTAACGCCTGTGATAGCTGTGTCTATTGTTGCTGTGTATGTTCCACCAACTAAAGTTACTGATGTTATATTTGTACAAGCTCCTGATCCCGTTCCTTGAATAATCTCAGCTTCATAACCAGCGTAAGCTGAAATATTTGTCGTAGTTGTGAATGTAGAAGTTGATGTCCATGTAATAGTGGCCTCAATTGGATCTTCCTCTTCAAGTCGATATTTAAATATAATCTTATCTGTAGAATTCTTAAATCGTTTGTAGATAGTCCATAGTTTTGTCCAAGTACTTTCTACCTCTGGTGATTCATACCAAGTAGTAACAAAATACCCTCTCTTTTGTCCTTCGTTATCGGTTGAAGCGTCCTGTGGATTATCTATAAAGATACCTGATTTTGTAGTTGTTGCATCTGTGTAATATGAAAAACCTGCAAGTAGAGTGCTTCTTCCTACTGCTGCATTACTTCCTAATGTGTTTAATTTGATTGCCCCTGCTGCCAAAATTCTATTCTGTCCGAAATCTGTAACGGTTGCACTATTATATGCTTTAAGTGTTGGTGCGTGTTTGTGTGTAAAGTTACCGTTAGAAAGGTTTAATTCCCATATTCCAGATGGTAAATTTTCTGTAACATTTCCAGCATTGTTATAGTTTAAGTTATTTATAGACAATAATAATGTGTTGTTTTTTGTAGCTATAAATCCGTTAGGGTGTATAAATCTTCCGTTTGTAGGAAGTGTCAAAGACGAACTTGTTAAAAGAGTTCTATCTATTGGCAGTCTAGCTATTTCTTTAAATGAATAACCTGTATATTTCAAAACCCTTCCTTCAGAATCTACTGCGTAAGGAATATCATCTTCTACAAACATTGCCATAATTCCACTTGCACCCTTGATTACAAATTCTTCAGTTGCTTGAGCAGAAATACCATCCCATTGAGTTATAGTTGCAAAAGTATTATTTCGTGATGGAGTATTTTCTTGATCATTCATTCTGATTCCACCAATCCAAACATAATTTGAATTTGTTACCATTGTTATTGGGTTATTTACTGTATTGTTTATATTTAAAGAATAAGAGCCACTTGTAGCAACAACATCCTGGTCGTCAATAGAGCCAACAATACAAGCAGAAGATACATAATCTAAGAAATATAATCTGTTTGTTCTTTTAAAATAAGCTAGTTTGTGGCTAATGTTTGTCTCTTCAAAATTATATAAAGAATACCAATGATTAAGCGAACCGACTTCATTTTCTTTCTTGTATAAAACTGTTGGTGTTGAAGAATACAAAAAATTATCAAAAATACAAAAATCTGATTTGTTTATATTGTATGTTTTTCCTAGTGTTGTGGCTGTACTGGTTACAGAAATAGAACCTGTTGAACTTATTGATTTGCTAGATTCTACAACTCCTGCAGCATTTGTAACTTCAAAATAATTATTCCCAGATGCTGTAACGGTAAATGTCCCCTCATTACCAGATGCCATGTTTGTTGCGATTATTTTTATTGAAGAATTTAATGGTACAGTTAAAGCAGTTATAAGAGGATCGTATCCCCCTGAATAAGAGTATCTATATGTTGATCCAGATGGATTTGATACATCAAATTCTGTTGTCGCCGTCCCTATCCCATAACCTGAAGCATCTTCTGTAAAAGCAGAAGTTAGCTCAGCTGTAGCACTTTTAAAAATCCTAGTCCCACATATTGCCCACCATTTATTAGCCCAAAATTCAAAAGCATAAGGCAATCCTAAGTCTGCATCATCTGATGAGGTTGTATTAGTTACAAGTTTATCAGATAACTTCATTGAACCGAGATTTTTCTGAAAGTCTAAATTGAAGGAAGACCACAAAGAACCTAATTCGTCTGATCGATTAGTTTGTAAATATCCTATATTTGGTTTTGGAAAGTATTGTTTCATATTATGGTTCTATATAAGAATAAATAAATTGTCTACCAGTGCCAATGTCGGTTATATCTACGATACTTCCAGCATCACCTGAAATAGTTGTAATTTGAAAATTTAATCCACTTACATTTATTGTATAATAGCTTAGACCAATATCTATTGGTGATGGAGCTGTATCTGTTGTTGTAAAGAATAATCTAGTTCCCTCCTTAAAGGCTTTTTCTTGAACATTTAATGTATTGTTTGAAACATTAACTATATATTCATAGAATTTGCTTTGGTTTAAATCAAATATATATGATCCTTGTTTACCAAGATATTTTAAGAATAAATAAGGATCTCCAGGGTCGTCATTATTTATAACATTTGCTTCTGTATATATCCTCATAAAATACTTATTTAATATCTCAATACTTTGATTATCCAACGGAAAAGAAATCTGTTGATTTTCTTTTTCAGCTTTCCATTGTTCGAGAGTCTTGATTTGGTTCTCTAGTCTTTGTATTCGGTTTTCTGTTTCGTTTTCCAATTTATTTATCTAGTTTAACTAATAATTTTTCCAAAACCTTGTTGTGATTTTCCATTGCATTTTTTACCTCAACCAATGTTTCGATATTTTCTCTCATTAAATCAGTAGAATTATGGTTGTTTGATAACACAAAAGAACTATAATCTTCTCTAGCTTTTGTAATATCTTGGGAATAACTTTCACGAGCTGTTTTAATTTCTGTTAGTAATGCTTTTGTTACGAAGAAAAATAATGTTGCTATCCCTGCTACTGTTATTCCTGCTATTCCTAGTTCTTTAAATTGTGTTAAGTCCATAATTGATAATGTTAGTTGATAATTTTATACATTGGTATTTAGTGATTTTACATTTGCAATGGGATTAGTATTAATTGTTTTAATGTTTGCTTTTAAGTTTGTATTATAGGATTTTAGATTTGCTGGACCAGAAACTACAGCAGCTACTACAAAAGTTCCACTTACTATAAAAGTAGCAATAGAATAATTACTATCATCTGGTGCGTCAGTAATTGCGTTTCCTGCTCCAGTAACACTACAAACTCCATAATCTGATTTTAACCATCTTAGTATAACTATACCAGAACCACCCGCTCCACCATTACGATTATAAGTTCCCCCAGATCCTCCATTCCCAGTATTACTTCCACCATTAATAGTCGTTGATGAATTACCGTTTCCTCCTACGCTATAAGTTATACTTGAACCACTAATATTATTAGAGACACCAGAACCTCCAGACGCAACACCAGTACCAGTACTTTGTCCAACTCCACCTGCACCACCTCCACCTGCACCACCTCCCTGATAATTAGCAGATCCCCCTGCATATCCTTGACCAGATATCCCAGAACCTCCACTAGTAGTTGAAGAACCGTTACTACCTGCACCACCTCCAGAACCACCATTACCTCCAGGCTGACTTGTAGGATAATCACCATATCCACCATACCCACCTCCAGTAGCAGTTATCGTAGAAAATGACGAATCTCCACCCTTTGTACCATTTTGATTTGATCCATTTGTCCCATTACCACCATTTCCAATAACAATATTATAACTTCCAATATCAACCGAAAACGATGAATTATATATTAAACCACCTGCACCTCCTCCACCAGAACCATATTGATCAGTAGTATTACCACGACCGCCGCCACCTCCCCCAGCAATTACCAATACTTTCATTGTTGCCATATTATTTTTCTAATTCTTTATTAACTTCTAATATAGCGACCTCTAATAGTTCTTTGAAATTTTTTAATTCTGTTTTTATATCTGTTCGCAATATAAAGTCAAGAGAACAGTTTCCTTTTGTATAAGAAAAGTTTTTGGAGGTTGTAGTGTTATTTTGAACCGTTGTTTTTCTTATTTTGTTAAACATATTATGCTACTGTGGATTGCTGGTCACTTGATGGCATAAAGTATATGACATCTGCTGAAACAGCAAATCCTATTACTCTAATAATTGCGTCTGCTCCTGTTGGTATTGTGTTTTGAATACCCCCAAGTGTTTCTCCTGCGTATAAAGTATCTCCGACAGTCCAATTCCAAGAATCTAAACGAACAAATGAACCTGGCAAAGCCACTAGCATAGCTTGTCCGTCTGTTTTTGATTCAAGAGCAATACCCATCATTCCCTTACAAGTTGCTACTGCATCTGCATCTACCTCTAGCCATTTTCCACCTGAACCAAAGAATACTAAATCTCCTACTGCTGATGAATAACCAGAGGAAAAAGAATCTGTCGTATTTCCTGTTACATATGTGTCTGCTGTTGGAAGTGTTAAATCTATACGAGCATTATCTGCAAGTGTAATTGTTCCTGTAAATGTAGGAGAAGCTAGTGGAGCTTTCAAAGCCAACGCATCAGATACAGCATTACCACTAGGTGCTACTGTTGTATGTCCGTCTACGATACTGTCTTCTACTTTACTATCGGCATAAGCTTTTGTAATCTTTGCACTTGGAACTGTGTCGTCATTTGCACTTACAGATGAGAGGTCAGAGTCAATAGCTAGAGCTTCAATATTTCCACCAGTTTTTCTACCGACTATTGTTTGTTCTGGTATTGTTAAAGCGACAGGTGTATCGTCTGTTGTGGCATAGAGAATTGTATTTGCATCAAAAAGCGATTTATCTACCTTTCCATTCCATGTTGTTCTTAGGTTTGTGCTATCGGTTAAATCTTTAATGTCAAAATCAGTAGCTTCTTGGTCTCCTGTGTTTGCTCCACTTGTGTTTTGAACAACTGTCAATTCAGCACTTGAAAGAAACTTGTTTGTTGTTCCTTGTGCCATATTATCCATATCAAAAGCATCATCAGCAACATTTGTTGGGTCATAAACAGAGGCTAACATATCACCAGTTCCTAGTCCATCACTACCTTTTTGAGCAACAAGAGACCAGTAAGTTGTATCAGTTGGTAAGTTCCCTGTTGAGTTTAATATACAAATATATGAACTTCCATTATAAGAAACAGCGTCATTTACAACATAAGCAGTAGCACCAACATAAGCATCTTTCCAAACCATACCTACTGGACCAGTTGCACCAGGATCTCCAGGATCTCCTTTTTCACCTGCTGGTATTCCAAAATCAAATACTGCGTCAGTTGTTGTTCCTGAATTAACTACTGTTGCTGAAGCACCTGGAGCTAGTGTTGTTATTGTTCCTGCGTCAACAGTTGTAGTACCACCTGCGGCTAAGTCAACATACAATCTATGTGTTGTTGGGTCAGCAAAAAGTGTGACTGGTGTTGTCCCGTCAGCGCTTGAAACTCCTAATAATGTTGGTATTCTATTTTCATCTCTACTTGCTTGTGTCATAATATGTTAAGTTGTTCTTACTAATAATGCCCCTGTTGTTTCGTCACAATAAACAGCGACTGGTGTTACTCCATCGTCAGCTGAAACTGCGAAAAAAGCAACTTTTCTGTTATCGTCACGAGGGACAGGATTACCACCTTTGTCTATTCCTGTTAAACCCTTCATAATACACATAGCATTAACTGTTGGGTTTGCTTTAATTGGAATAACCGTCTTACCATCAGTTTCCGAGACTGCTAATGCTACTGGTATTCTATTTTCATCAATTGGGGCGTTTGCCATAATTATTTTTCTAATACTACTAATTTTGCAGTTGCAGACTCTTCTATAAATTGAACAGTTGCAACCCCATTAGGAATTACGAAAGTTTTACTTATGTTAGCTGGAATAAATTCATCAAAATCTGAAGATGCCGCCGTAGTCCCCCATTTTAAAAATATACCCTTATCAATAGCTGACACCTCAATATATGTAGTATTTGCATTTAAAGTTAAAGTAGTTGAGGTACTTATTGTTGCATCATAAGTGTCTGCTAATGTTGGGGCCTTTGGATTCATATAAAATTCTTTATTATTCATTTTTTTTATTTTTTAATCTTCTAAGTTCTTCAAAAGCACGATCTAAGGTTTCACGACGATCCTTTAGTAGAAGTGCTTCTTCTTTTAATATTTTTCTATCACCTTCTAATAATCTCCTTTCTGATTTTAATTTAGTACTGTCGATTTTTATTTGTTTTTGTATGTCCCGAACATTATTGTAATGCTCTTCCATATCTTCATGTCCTTGGTCTATCTTTTTTCTAAAGTCCTGAAAAAGAGTCACGATCGTCTTAGAACCACTTTTTAATTCATTGGCATAAGCCTCTAACTCTTCTCTATAATGAGCAAGTTCGTTTTGATTTTGTGAAATGTTGTCCAGTGCATCACGACTCTCTTTCAAAACTTTATCAATTATTTTATTAGCTTCATCTTCTCTGAAAATTTTATATTTTTCTATTGTTTCTTGTAGATTCTTTAACTCAGATCTACCATCAGAAATAGCCATCTGTATTTTAGATAGTTCTTTTACTGAATCAAATTTTTCTTTTTCTAATATATTTTCCATAAGCCGAGTAGGGGGTTGAATCCCTGTAACCCTTCGTAGTCTACTGTCAAAACAACTCGGCTAAAAACTATTTATTTAACAAGCTCTCAAGATTTGCCTTACTATCACGAGCATTGAATTTTACTTCACGCTTTGTTAGTTCAGCAATAACCTGAGCCTTATCTTTATAAGTAATCTCAGAGGTTGTCGATTCAGTTGGAATTATCCCAGAAGCATCCACATTACCATCAATTATTTCATCTGGACTAGGAGCTGTAGCTTTATTAAGTTCTTCAACTTTTTTAGCTAATTCCTCTTCCTTTGAAAGTACTTTTGGTTTTTCTTCTTCATATACCTCTGCCATAATCAATTTCTTTAGTTCCTCAATAGATTGATCATTCCATAATGGACGATCAGATCCTTTTCCGTCTACTTCACTTCCATCACGGACAGGAGCTTTTTTAAGCATGATTTGTCTAGCAAGGTGAGTTGCAAGATGATCCCCGACTGTTAAAGGTGCTAATAATGATCCACCAGCAGGTACGAAGAAGTCGCGTCCGCCATAGCGTGCGCCTAACTCACCAGTGAAATCGAAGTCCGAAATGTTTGTTATTCGAACTATTTTAAGGTCATTTTCATTCATAATCTTAAATTTCTACTAATTACTTGGGCTTCGCCGTTCCCAAGACAGGATTAATTCCTGCATCTTGCCTCCCTCCGGTCGAAAGAGAGAGACAAGGGCAAGACTTAAGCGTCTATTTCAACCCAAACAAGGGCTGCTACATCTGCTGCTGCGTTTGCTACTAGACAATAACCTAGAGGTTGTTCGTCATAGCTACCTTTAGCTGTAACTGCTTTAACTACAGAACCTTCTGTGTCATCACCAGTTGTAAATGCTGCACCAACAACAAGAGCTTCTCCAGCAAGAACTGCACCTACTCCTCGAGTAAGTACCCATCCATAAGATCCACTGGCAATTCCAACTTGTGAAATACCAACACATCCTTGAATAGTGGTTGTGACAGCTGCCTTGTCTACGTGGAAAGGTTCACGGATTGTGATGTCCGAGTCTGCAACATCTAATGCTGTTGTAAAGGCAAATTCTGGATACAATTCAAGTGTATCAGATGTGTTTGTCTTAATCTTTCCATATTGACCTCTTCCTGTACCATCGTCTACATAAACCCATGCTTCTGCAAATGCACCTACGGTCCATCCTGCTGATGCTTCGGTAATATAAACAATTCTTCCAAGCGCATCTGTTGAAGATGAAACTGTGTCAACTGCGACAACAGCATCTGGAACAACTGCTTGATATGCAGAGATAGCCTCTGCTGCTTTTACGTACACCCACTCTCTTCCATCAGGAGTTTGAGCTCTTTGTCCTACGTTTACGATAGGTGATGTACTTGTATCCTTGACGGATTGAAACGTTATTTGATTCATGATATTTTTCAGCCTTTGGTTCCTAGCCTCCGGCTATTCGGGGTAAACACCCCTTAATTAATAATTTACACTACTTCTTCCTCAATAACTTCTTCCTCAATAACTTCTTCCTCAATAACTTCTGGATTTTCCTCCAAAGCGATTGCTTCTTCTTCAACAATAACTTCTTCTTTAATTTCTTCATCCATATCAGTTTTTAATTAATTAATAATTAACCATTTGCAGTAATAGCAGCATAAGTATTTACATTGCCAGTTACATACCAATTGGTTCCATCACTAAAGAACTCAACTAAATCACCAACTTTTGCTTGGCCATGAACTAGAATAACATTATCTGCTGCATCTGCTGTAACACCATTTACTGTATCTTCAGCACCACTACATGCTACTGTTCCAAATATTTTATCTGCTGGGGTACCAGTGATAGTATATCCGTTAGATGTAGCTGCTGTTTTTACTATAAAACGAAAATGTAATCCAGCTGCTGCGGTTGGTAATGTTGATTCAAAACCTGCCAAAGCATCCAAGAAAAATGTCTTACCTGATTCAGCTGCAGTAATAACATTTGTTGCTTTTACTACTTCTACATTATCCACAAGAGCACCATTAATAGTTGCACCTCCAGATAATGTTACTGGTCCACTTATGGTAGTTGCTCCACTAAATGTGTTTGCACCACTCAAAGTAACTGCTCCAGAAACAGAAACATCTTTCGCTGTATTAACTCCATGGTATTTTACACCAGGAATAAATTCTTCTAAATTCATAATTTTTTTCTTTTAACCCTCTCGGATCGATAGTCCGGTCAAGGGGAAATTAATGATAAATACTTATGCTATTAATCTTCCTGTGATAGGATCTTGTTTAAAATGATACTTCATATGTTGTGATTGATTTTTTATAAGTTCAAGATTTTCAATTCTGTTATCTGTCTTATGACCATTTATATGATGGACTATTTCTTTAGGATGTAAATATCTTCCTAAGTGTTTTTCCATCACTAAACGATGTTCAAGGATATAACCATGAGATTGACAATAAGGATGTTTTGGTCGAGATACTATTATGTATCCATTCTCTATTTTTCGCCTACCACCTTTCCATCCTGGATGATTTTCTCCTGTTTTATTAGGACGAACCTCACCTTTTCTTGAATAAAGACCACAAGTCTTTGAACAAAATCTCTGTCGAGAATATTTTTCATAAGAAATTCGTGAATCTTTAATAAACTCTTTACCACACTGCTTACATATTTTTGTTTTCATAGAACAAGTATATCACTTCTTATCAATTTGCACAAGTTGCACAAACACAAAACTTTAAGATGCTGCAACCATTTGTCCTTGTAGACGTGGGTTTTCACAGATAAAGTTACCTGCGTATATAATGTGTCCCACTTCCGCGAGCTGATCGACAGGACTCATCATAT
>Ga0209099_1004778_pt1 | contig 10110 bp, 8 predicted proteins | sample AD_JPNHW2_MetaG_FD_184430 | JGI IMG/M metagenome (GOLD analysis project Ga0209099, IMG submission 184430) | Active sludge microbial communities of municipal wastewater-treating anaerobic digesters from Japan - AD_JPNHW2_MetaG (SPAdes) (version 2) | ecosystem: Engineered > Bioreactor > Anaerobic >...
CCTTCTTGCGCTGAAAGATGCACTATCTCTGGAAAGCGAACCTGATGTTATGGAATGCTTTGATATTTCAAACTTTCAGGGTACGGATTCTGTCGCGTCAATGGTTCAATTCAGGCTCGGAAGGGCCGACAAGAGCAATTACCGCAGATATAAGATCAGGGGATATGATTCGTCCAATGATCCGGGAATGATTCACGAAGCTGTTTCCCGGAGGCTGCAGCATCTTGTAAACGAAAACATTGAACTTCCCGACCTGATTGTTATAGATGGAGGACCCACACAACTGACACGCGCGGTTGAGGCTGCAGCAAACTTCGGATTAAACATAAATATAATTTCCGTGGCGAAAAGATTCGAGGAGATATATACCGCGCCGGACAAAGATCCGATACGTCTCCCGGAGAACTCTCCTGCGCTTAAACTGATACAGAGGATAAGGGATGAAGCACACAGGTTTGCTGTTACTTATCACAGGAATCTGAGAGATAAAAAACTCACATCCTCAATTCTTGATACCATTCCGGATATTGGGGATAAAACGAAGAAACTGCTTCTAAATCATTTCGGATCAGTTGAAAAGATAAGTGAAGCATCACCCGAAGAACTTATTTCCGCGGAAGGTATTGGTGAAAAAACCGCGCAGAAAATTTTTGAGTTCTTCAGGAATAAGAACGGGTAAAGTTTTACCGTGGCCTGCCTTAAGAAGCGCTAAAAACTCCCTTATAAAATTCTGTATCTGGAATGAATTAAAAAATTTATTTTAATAATATTTATCTGATATATCAGCCCAAAGACAAACTATCCGGCATTACCGTATAAAAAATAATTGACTTTCTGTCTCATAAAAAAAAGATGTATTTAATGTAGCAATCCCCGGGGCGTAGCGCAGTCCGGTAGCGTACTTGAATGGGGTTCAAGTGGTCGGAGGTTCAAATCCTCTCGCCCCGAATAGAAAAGCCTGATTGAATCAGGCTTTTCTCGTCTTTACACTATATCAGACTATCTTCAGGAATCACCGTTGACCATATATTGACCAAACTTTTAAACTACCCTTCTCAGCTTAACAACATTGTCCATAAGACCGGCTTTATTCTGAAGATCAGGACGGGCAAACATGGCATATCTCTTCTGCGTTGTCTTAAAATCTTCATGTCCTAACAGACTCTGAATGTCCTCCAAGCCGACACCCTGATCAAGCAGTGTTTGAGCATAAACATGTCTCAGATCGTGAAAATGTAAATCTGTACCGTTACCGATCTTTCCAAACGTGACACTGTTCAAAAGCTTTTTCCACTGTTTACGGAGCATATCACTTGTATAATGACCGACCACTAAATGCGTGTCATTACTCATACTGAGCAATATATCTCTTGCCGTGGGAGTAACAGGAACGATTCTGGATTTCTTACTTTTAGTTTTTCGGGCTGACAATATGATGATTGAATTGTCGAAATGAACCTCTGACCACTCTAAACTAAAAATCTCTTTCCTCCTCATTCCGGTAAGAAGAGCCATTGCAATAACATTATAAAGCATACTGTCAATTGCCTGAGCCTTGTTTAAAAACTCTTCAAGCTGCGCTCTGGACAACCTCACTTCACGCTCGTTATTCTCTTTCAGCTTACACATAGCTATCGGATTGATTGTGTTAATATACTCCCTCCGGATGCAGTATGTAAAAAATGAAGATAGACAGGCAAGGTCACGGTTTATTGTTGCATTTGTCACCTGGCCTTTCTGAAGACTGTTGTCGTGCTTAGAAAACACCTTTACACGCCTCCAGCTTACATAGTCATCAACTAAAGACCGTTTGAATTCCGAAAGAATAAGATTCTTATTGAAGAAAAGTTTGAACCTCTTTATTGTCCGAAGTTCGTTCTGATAAGCATTCGGCGACTTGTTGACCTTGACATGCTCCAGGTAGTTATCAAGAATTTCAAAGAACCTGTAATTCTGTTTCGATCGACCGGCATAGATTTTGTCTTCCCATTCCCGATATAAGACATTTACAACTGATCTCCGGCATGTTATAATCTTTCTGTACCGGACTTCATTAAGTCTTAAATCAAAGCGGAATTTAGAATAACCATCCCTGACGGCAGGATCATTTATTTTCGTATAGCCCATAATATTCTCCCAAGATTAGAAATAATGGAATGCTATACTTTGCTTTAGTTTGCATTATATAGCATTCCGGAGTTATAGTCAATTAATATATGTTTTTCAGTTATCTAATTAAGGTTGTAATTTATTCAGCTTAGCTGATTTATATAATTCGTAGTTTGTTTAATTTATTATTTTATATAGTTCGTAGTTTTAATAGTTAATTTGATTTGGTTTTATTCAGTTCGTGGTTTTATTATTTTAATTATTCTATGATTTTATTATTTCAGTAATTTTATTAAGTTCGTTTTTTTATCAGTTTAATTAATTCAGTTAGCATGCAGTTTCTTTAATTGTGTTATTACCTCCTGCGGATCATATAAATAAATTTTGCGTGACGGACTATAAGCACGGATCTTCTTTTCCCTTACCCATTTTTGAAGAGTAAAGGTTGAAATCCCTATTCGCTTCGCCATCTCTTTTGTGTTAAGCAATTCCTGCTTAATAACGTTGATTGTTGAATCTGTTGTGTTGTTAGATGTTGTCATTATTGCAACGTCCTCCTTTAATTTTTAGAGCAAATAAAAAGCATTTATACAATTTTTCAAGTCTTTTTTGCTATATATACGTTAAGTATATCGATTTTTAGTATTAAGGGTGAAAACACCCTTTAACAGATACCGGAACAGTCATTTAATGTTATATCTGCCAGTTTTAGTACTGGTTATCAGTTAGCGAAGCTACGGCGGGAATCCGCCTTTCCCAGTCTGGTTATTAGCATGAACCTCGACGGTTTCCGTCGTGGCGGCAAGCGGTCAGCGCGGCAGGTTTACGGTTTTAGTCGTGATTCTGGCACATAAGAGGAGTTTAGAGGGTTTACCCTCGGCTCCTCCTTGTCATATGTGCCATATCTCAACAGGTTTACTTACACCTATGACATAAGCAAAAATGAGGCTAAAAAATTGTTAGATACTAAAAAAATAGATGTTACATGAAAATTAAAATTAATTTTAAACTAATGTAATTAACTTATCTGAAAAACTTACTAAACAACCATCCGTGACCATTCAAATTATACGCGATTTCAAAAAAATTAGAACTTGACGATTATGTCACTTATTTATAAAAATATCTCATAGAGGGAATTGTTTTATGAACGAAAACGATATATATCAAATTGATGAAGATGATGAAAATGTAAGAAATGATGATGTTGCTCTTGTTCCCGGGCTAAATGCTGATTCATCCGATGAAATTAAACACTTTATAAATAAAGATATAATTGATTCGTATGATGTATATAGCTATAGAAATGCTGCATCTATATTAAAAAACTCTTTCCCACTAGAATTGTCCGAAATTGAGGATGCTCTTAGAAAATTTACTTTAACTACTACAGATATTGGAATGCCAGGTGGTAATGAATCAATTATTCCCAAAAAATTATCCGCTATTCTCCGGCCTTTAGATTGGTATGAAACAAGAATTCAAGGTGATTTAGTGATTAGAGTGCATGAACATAGTGAAGAAATATTATCAAATGGAAAAGCTAAAAAACATACACTACCAGTAAAGGAACCAATTAAACTAGAAAATTATATTGATGGTCATAAAATTGATTATGTAAAAGGACGAGTTGCTTTAGACCTTGAATGGAATAGTAAAGATCAAACATTTGATCGTGATTTATATGCCTTCCGAATGTTTCATGAATGCAGTATTATAAATGTTGCAGTTATAATTACTCGTAGCGAAAAATTAAATGATTTATTGAATGTAATACCAAAGAGATTGAAAAATGGAGATTACGAACTTGATAAAAACGGTAATCAAGTTCCATGTATAAGAAAAATGGGTGCTAGTACTACATGGATGGGTAAATTATTATACCGTTTAAATGCTGGGCGTCATGGAGGTTGTCCAGTTTTAGTCTTTGGAATACGACCAGATGTGATTACAGATTGGCCATTACTTGAGCAGGGGAAATAAAATGAATGCATCAGATGATTTATTGAAAGAAGTCGGTAATAAGAAATTTTCAACTATACTAGCTGATCCTCCTTGGCAATTTCAAAATAGAACAGGAAAAATGGCTCCTGAGCATAAACGCCTTTCTCGTTATCCAACAATGACATTACAAGAAATTAAAGATTTACCTGTAAACGCAATTGTTAATGATCCTGCACATCTATATTTATGGGTGCCAAATGCATTGCTACCTGAAGGTTTACAAGTTATGGAAAGCTGGGGTTTTACATATAAAACTAATCTCATATGGTATAAAGTTAGAAAAGATGGTGGTCCGGACAGAAGAGGTGTTGGATTTTATTTTCGCAATGTAACTGAAGTGATTTTATTTGGAGTTCGTGGGAAAAAAAATGTCCGGACTTTACAACCAGGAAGAAGCCAAGAAAATATAATTTCATCTATGAAACGAGAACATAGTCGTAAACCAGATGAACAATATAATTTGATTGAATCTTGTAGTTCAGGACCTTTCATTGAACTTTTTGCTCGGGGACCAAGGAAAGGTTGGTTCACTTGGGGTAATCAAGCTGAAGAATACACTCCTGATTGGAATACATATTCTAATCATTCACAATCGAATATAATTCCTGTAAAACAAAAAAAAGCTATATAGTTTAAAAATTCTATATCATGCTTAGCTTGTACACAACTTCGCCTAATTTACACTTTCTAACCATGGCATACTTGGAGAAAAAATGGATCTTGGTGTAAAAAAAGTAGATTACCTAGTAAGTACGTTAAAAGCCGCTACTGGTGTTATTCCATGTGTCGGAAGTATTTTATCAGAGATAATCGGTATAACAATACCAAATCAAAGAATAGATCGCGTGGAAAAGTACTTAAAAATATTGTCAGACAAACTAGAAAAAAATTCTTTTGATTTCAAAGCTAAGATTAAAGAAAACAAAAATCTTTTACTTTTATTTGAAGAAAGCATTATATACTCAGCACAAACAACATCAGAAAAAAAATATGAATGGTACTCAGAATTCATTATAAGTTCAATAAAAGAAAATGGTGTTGAAAATATTCAACAACAAAGAATGTTAAAAATACTTAGTGAATTAAATGAAAATGAAGTAATTATTTTAATATTCTACAGTTTGAATCCAACTATTGGAATGAAAAATAAATTCATAGAAGAACATTCTGATATTATAATTAGAGGAAGTAATGAAATGGGATTGCCTGCAATGAAATATGTAGATAACGAGTTTCATGATTTATATAAAAAAAATTTAGAGCAATATGGATTAATAAAAAGAAGACCTGAAGTTCATAGAGAACTTAATACTATAATTATTGATAAAGCAAGTGGAGAAATAAAGCAAAGCATACCACAAATAACAATGTTAGGAAAGTTAGTAGTTAATTTTATCGGTGCTGATAATTATTAAAACTAATAATTGAAAATTAACAAAAACCGTATAACACCTAACGTTTTCCGTTGACCATATATTGACCAAACTTCGGAGTTATAGCAAAGAAAAGCAAAGTATAGCAAACTCAATTTTGAATACTGCCCGTAACTCCTGATTCAATCAGCAGTTATTAGCAACACATAACAAGCAAAAACGGTCAAAAGCAATTTCACCCCTTTTTGAGAATGGGGTTCAAGTGGTCGGAGGTTCAAATCCTCTCGCCCCGAATAAGAAAAAGCTCTGATTTTATCAGAGCTTTTTTTATTTCTGCTTAACATCTGATGTATTTGCCTTTATTTAAAAAAGATTCTCAATCCCGGTAATTAAATTTAAAGTAAATTACTCAATATGCATATCAAAAAGCGCTTTGAGGTAATAAGGCGGAGTGTCTGTCAGAATCCTGGAGAACTCTTTGTTATAAAGCCTCCCGGCACCATTTGAAATTTCCCTGTAAGCTGCTTCCGTATTACGCATTTTCCTGTAAGCACGATTACTGGTCATCGCATCAAAAGAATCCGAAACCGCGATAACCTGCGCAAGAAGCCCTATGTTATTTTCACTATATCCGCCCGGGTATCCTGAACCATCCAGTCTTTCATGGTGCTGCCTGGTAATATCCGCGATTTCACTCATCAGGTAAATATGCTTCAGAATGTTGTACGAATGCACAGGATGATTTTTTATTATTAACCATTCATTAAAATCAGGAGAATTTATTTTATCAAGTACATCGTTAGGGATACTTATTTTACCGGCATCATGCAGCAGTCCGGCAACCTCAACTTTTATAATATCAGCTGAGGAAAAACCGGCCTTTTTAGCAATATATTTTGAGAGTATTGAAACCCGCGTAGAATGCCCCTGCGTGTATCCATGTTTCGCATCTATAACACGGGCAAAAAGCCTGAGGATAGGATACATACCGACCATCCCGATCCCTGCCCAGTAACCTTCATCACCACTCCGGTAATCCCTGTTAATATATTTTTCCTTGATTTCAAGAAATTTATCTGATGATTTCCCCGGTATAATTTCTTTACTCCTTATCATATCTGATATCAGGTCAACTATAACAGGATTAAATGAAATGCCCCGTTCTTTCTTAATCAGAGACTCGGATTCTTCAATGGACAGTTTATCCCTGTCAAGCCTCGGAGTCTGCAGCGAATCAAAACAGTCCACCGCGCTCAGAATCTGCACCTCCACAGGTATCTGCTCACCAATTAAGCGGTCAGGATAACCTGTTCCGTCCCATTTCTCATGATGCCATCTAATCCAGAATGCGAGATCACTAAGCTCCGGAAGAGCGGCAGCAATTTTTCCTCCGATTATGGAATGGTTACGGACAAGACTGAATTCATTTTCAGTTAGTTTTCTTTTCTGCATGAGAATATTGGTGTCTATGGCGATTTTGCCTATATCATGAATCAGCCCGGTATAGTACAACTGCTGTATTTTCTGAGGGGGGAGTCCTACTTTTTCCGCGATAATTGCACACATCTCTCCAACACGGATTGCATGCTGATGCACAGAATTATCATTCAGGTCGTATTCAAGAACCAGGCCGAGAGCTTCAAGGCATTGACTGAGCAGGAGGTTTCTGTTTATGTTCATTTTATTTCCCGGCCTTATGTTCTTTTAAATATTCTGCATTTCCGGATTAATAGCGTATCCGTAAATTTTTCAGTTATTAATCAGGCCCATTACAGAATTAAAGTCAATAATAATAATTTAACAGACTTCATGCAAAGAACCTCTTGCATAAGAAATAATCTGTATTGAATTACAATAAATGTTGAATTCACAATCGCTCCATACATCAAAAAAATTATCTCTTTTTGATATTCTTTAATTCGCTTACAACTGACCCGACTTCTTCCATTATACCAAACCCTTTTGAATTACTGCTCAATCCGTCAACGTTATTCCATTTAACGGGTTCTGCAGGTTCATTGCATGAAGGGCAGATTACATTTTGAGCTTCATCTTTTTTAAATTTATGACCGTTTTTACACTTATAAGTTTTCTGCATAATTAACCTCTCTTATAATTATCATAATTAAGATAGCCACTTACAAAAAATAATGTCATTTTTACGCTGATATAATCCGCTATAATTATGTTCTTTTGCAAAAAACTTCAATAACTTTTCTTCTCAGGTTATGTAAAATTTAATAGTTCAGTTTCTGATAAAAATGAAAAAGCAATGCTGCAGGTATTATATTGAAACAAATATTTTGCAGAACTGACTAATATAAACAGTTAATTATTGAAGAAATGTTTACTGTTACATTCAGCCGGCGTTAATCTTTGATCAGTGTTGTGTATATTGAGCACGCTAAACAGTAATAAACTAAGTTGACGTAAAATACGTAGTATTAAAAAAACGGAAATTACAAATTATATGAATATAGAAAACAGATCAAATCTCTCATTAAAATCATCACCATCAACAGTCTACCTTGAGACTACTTCACGCTGTAACCTGAACTGTTCAATGTGTGTAAAACACAGTACCGGGAGCGGCATGACTGACGGAGATTTTGACATCAAACTTTTTGCTGCAATAAAGCCGGCGCTTCCGGAAATTCAGAACCTGATACTTAGCGGAATCGGTGAACCGCTGCTCTACCCCCACCTTGAAGTTTTAATCAAAGAGGCACGTGCATTGATGCCGGAGGGAAGCAGTATAGCTTTCCAGAGCAATGGCATGCTCATAAGCAGGGAACGTGCAGCAAATCTCGTCAATGCCGGCCTTGATAAAATCTGTATTTCGCTCGACTCAGTTAATCCCGAGACTTTCAGCTTAATGAGAAACGGCGGTGACCTGAACAGAATAAAAGATGCTTTTAAATATCTGGAAGAAGCTTCAGCAGCATCCGGCAGAAAGATAACTACAGGAGTCGAATTTGTCCTCACAAGAGAAAACATGCAGGATCTGCCTGATGTAATAAAATTCGCATCAGACAACAGTGCTTCATTTGTTATCGTTACCCATCTCATTCCATACAGTAAAGAGAGTACCTCAAATTCCGCCTACGACAGAAACACTGACGCGGCCGTTGAACTTTACGAAGCGACATTAAAAAAATGCGCCCTTGACGGTATTGATATAACACAATACTTTAAAGTTAAATGGAAAATATACAACTCTGACGAAGAGAAACGGATAATTGACGCTGTTGAGAATATGACATCTGAAGCCCGTGATAAAAATATATTTTTCCATCTTCAGGGTATAATGGACAGGGACCACGAAATCAGAGAGAATGTTGAAAAAATATTTTCAGCATCAGCCGGGATTGCAGATCAGCTGGGAATTGAATTGAGCCTGCCGGCAGTGTCTCCCGCCGCGGCGAAGAGGTGTGAATTTATTGAGTCAGGAAGCGTGTTCGTTTCATGGGATGGAGATGTTCATCCATGCCATTTCCTCTGGCATAAATTTCAATGTTATGTGTCGGGATGGCAGAAGTATGTTAATCCCAGAAGTTTCGGCAATCTGTCAGGGCGGAATTTACCTGAAATCTGGAACAGTGCTGCATACATGGAATTCCGTGAAACTGTTTTAAAATACGATTACCCGGTTTGTTCAAACTGCAGTTTTGCCCCGTGCGATTATATCTACTCGGAAAAATTTGAACAGGACTGTTACATTAATAGTATTCCATGCTGCGACTGCCAGTGGTGTCTTGGAATTTTTCAGTGTTTAAGGTAAGCTCTTTTTTGTTAGTTGACAGAATCCGCCTGTATAAAATCATCTGCTTATATAGCAACCTTTAAAAACAAAGTGAAAATTCATCTCCCCCGTCACAAACAGGGTGAAGAAAAAATTCCGGTAAAATTTTGCAGGTTACATATTATTCTAAAAACAAGGTTTAAAATGAGCTTAACTAAAGAAATCAACAAACGAAAGACTTTTGCAATCATAAGTCACCCTGACGCAGGGAAAACAACTTTAACTGAAAAATTACTTTTATACAGCGGCGCAATACAGATTGCGGGAGCTGTAAAATCGAATAAAATCAAAAAAACAGCAACTTCAGATTTCATGGAAATTGAGAAGCAGAGAGGGATTTCCGTTACTACATCAGTTCTCTCTTTTAATTATAAAGGCCATATTATCAACCTTCTCGATACTCCCGGCCACAAGGACTTTGCCGAGGATACATACCGTACGCTCACAGCCGTAGACAGCGTCATACTTGTAGTTGACAGCGTAAAAGGTGTTGAGGAACAGACAAAAAAACTCATGGAAGTCTGCAGGCTCAGGAACTACCCCGTGATCATCTTCATAAACAAAATGGACCGTGAAGGAAAATTTCCAATCGAACTCCTTGATGAGCTGGAGAAAAGCCTCGACATCAATGTACGCCCTTTAAGCTGGCCTGTAGGTATGGGAAGTTCGTTCAAGGGTGTTTATAATATTTATAAAAATACATTCAATTTTTTCAAATCGAATAAAAGCCAGATCGAGGATGAGAACGAAATAAAATCATTTAACGGGCTTGATGATCCTGAAATCGACACAGTTATTGGACACGATGCATTAAGGCTTCGC
>Ga0209099_1004779_pt1 | contig 10109 bp, 16 predicted proteins | sample AD_JPNHW2_MetaG_FD_184430 | JGI IMG/M metagenome (GOLD analysis project Ga0209099, IMG submission 184430) | Active sludge microbial communities of municipal wastewater-treating anaerobic digesters from Japan - AD_JPNHW2_MetaG (SPAdes) (version 2) | ecosystem: Engineered > Bioreactor > Anaerobic...
GAGAATCTGTTTGACGACTCCAAAGCTAATTGGAGTCAGGTACCGGAAGACGACATAGAAAATATGTCATCTCATGTTCGCCTTACCAATAACGAGAACGGTAATGGCTGGGGCTATGATAATGGCGATTATGAAGAGGACATGTGGATGGATCCCGCCAAGTACTTCTGTCATGCAAAGTCACTATTCTCAGATGTTTTCCCCACTTCGTACCTTGTGCTTCATGGAGGAAACAGCCTTGACGATGACGATGACGAAGATGGCGAATGTTGCGATTATTGTGGCGAATATTTTAGCGAACTCTATGAGATATATCGCGGAGATCCGGAAGCCGGTCACAGTCTAGACTATTGCGAATATTGCAGAAGCGAATATGCGTCATACTCAGAAAGATGTCAAGCCTACATTCACGACAATAACTCCGTACGATATTACAATAACGACTCCCTGGATATTGATTTCACCTATGAAGGCGATAACGGACTGGTAGACGTATGGTTCATCAATACCGACAATGTAGATTGCGACCCCATGGACAGTGGAAGCTGGGAACTATTCGATGGCGAGCCTTCGGCAAGCTTCGAAAACGACGGAAACATATGCGTATTCGCTAATGACTTCTATGAGAATACAACAAATCTAAGAGACGCTTACCTGGACAAAATACGTGCTGAAGAAGGAGACAACGATGAGCAGTCTGAAAATATTCAAGAAACTACTTAAGGCTTGCATCCAGGCCGATACAGGTTCTATCAGGTCAATGATAATTGCCCAGATAAACATATCCGATTTCGACATCATCTGCGAGAACGAATACATAATTGCCATTCCCAGAGATATCGATTCCCGATACCCGCTCGTATGCAGTCATTACGATACCGTCCGCAAAGACGACAGAGTAAAGATAGTGGAAAAACCCACAAACATCCTGCATAACGAATACGGTATCTTAGGTGCCGATGACCGGGCCGGAGTCGCCATTGCCCTATCGCTTATCAAGTTGAATGTCCAAGCCGTCTACTGTTTCTTCGATGAGGAGGAATGCGGCGCATACGGCTCCAAGGCATTTATAGCGGATCACCCGGAGATAGTCAAAGCAGCTACATGCTATATCGGTCTCGACCGACGAGGCTCAACGGACATGGCTCTTTACGACTACTCATCCTATAGGCTATATGCCATTGTATCTAAATTCGGCTACAAGGAGGCTATTGGGTCGTTTACGGACGTTTCGGCAATAGCGGATACATTCCCTAAGGCATGCATCAATCTCTCCGTAGGATTCAATTCTGAGCACTCTAAGAGGGAATCATGCGATGTCGTCGCCGCACACATCACGCTGCATAACATGGAATCCATTATCCCCAAGGCAACCAACGTACCATTTGACGATATCGAGTCCATTGGAATATGCTCTATGTATGATGACGGATACGACTACTATCATAACTCTTCATATAAGGGATATGGCGGTTACGGCTACCAGGATAAGGATATCCGCACCTGGAATCGGGATGACGAAATAAATGAATATGCCGAACCTATCACTCCCCAGATGCGTGAATACGTAAAAAGCAATAAGGTAGAGGTAATGGAATTCTGTAAGGGATGTCCAGACCTTACCAATATTCCGTCTACGGATCCGGGTAATCCCTTTCTAAGCTGTACGAGCGGATTCGTATGTTTCGAAGATAACCTAAAGGAAAAGGAGAACAATCATTGAAAGAACTCGACATACTCGAGTACGCGTCGGTTGGAAATACTGACGGAACTATTATGCCTCGTGGAAGCACTTATGTTTTCACGGGGCTATTTAAGAGAGGAAAGAGTTACGGAGCGTCTCGGTGGAATCCCACTGGAGATACAAGCCGTACTCTTTACCTGGATGCGGAGCGTTGTGTCTTACGCTTCAAGGAATACAACGGCATGACTACGCTACCGCTTACCAGTTTCACCATTCCGAAAGACGAAAAGGGTACCCCAATTCCTCCCGAGAAGCGCGGATATTCGATCAACGGCAAGCCGATCAAAAGCTGGTCGCTTAAGGAAGCAATTGCCCTTATCCGCGTAATGGCTAACCGAGGACTCTTGCAGGAGAAGTTCGACATCGTTGTGCTCGACACCCTTGACGTACTCCAGAAATGGAGCGAAGAGTATTTCCTTGCCGAATACAACAAGACCAAGGAACCCAAAGATCAGGTCTTCAGCCTGATGGATGTCGGAGGCGGTCACGGTGCCGCCTGGAGCGATGCCAGGGATGTGCTTGTTCGCCCCTTACTTGAGCTACGCGAGATCGTAACCGGGATGAATGTCGACATGGCATGGCTTATCCATTCCAAGACAACGACTCAGGTTGCCAACAAGTTCCAGCGTGACCCTGCGCTTCGAGCCGGAGTTACCAACGCCTTGTTTGGCGAAGCCGATGCAATTGGTTATATTGATGTAGAGGATTCGAATCTCCCAGACGGTAGCTTATATGGATGCGTTCATAGCGGTATACTGCATACGGTAAGTTTCGTAACCGAAAGCGAGATTTTAACAGGCGGAAGCCGTCTCGGACCCTTAGTGGGCAAGACGCTTCCATTCAGCTATCAGGCTGCACAAGAAGAATACAGAAAATCAATAACACAAGGAGACACAAGTGCCACTTAATCCAACCGCAACATCTGGAGGCAAACACCTCAACGTACCGGGATACAACGTAGCGTTCATCAAAAGCGTCAAAGACCTGAGCCAGGGTACCCCCTATGACGTATTGCTCGACATCGTCTTCGGCTTCGGATCCACGGAATGGGATCGCAATATCCGGCTCTATGCCAAATTCGAAAAGGATGCCAAAGGCTATATCGAAGCCACCGACAAGGAATTCAACTCCCTTTGCCGTAACCTGAAACTCCTGGGACTTCAAACCACGAACAAAGACGGCAATGTCGAAGGCGTCTGTATATCCGACAAGGGTAAATTTGTCCACGGTGACGATACCCCGATCAAGGATATTGCTGCCCTGATCGAGACGATGTCCAGGGGCAAGACCTTCGACCTGTATATCGACAAAGACCCCAAGGGCAAGAACGGCAAGCACTACGACAAGGTTGTAGCCTGGATAGATACCGCAATTGCTCAAGCCACCGGAACCGATTCCGAAGCTACCAAGCTATACGAAAACTTCGAATGGCGCATCGATTACTTCCTCAAGAACAAAGGTGCCGACTCTGATACGGTCGTAAACAGCGATTCCGAAATCGAATACATCCCCGGTTCCTGATAATGGAGTTCTACGAATTAGCGGAGTTCCGAGTCAATAACAGGAATAGGCTAATCCGTTCCACTAACATTCCGGGCCTTATAGCGGATAAGGGGCAGCAATGTCCCTTATACCGTTCTATCTTCTGGTATACCGAAGACGTAATGGACTTTCTTAAGGCGAACAAGTCTATTGCTTCGTATCGAGGCGTTAGGGGAATCAACGAAATCGTTATCGACATCGACAAGGGAAACAACTCCAATGAATTCACTCTCTCCAAACTAAGGGCGTATCTGGTCAAGCTGGAGAAACTAAACGTATCTCCCGAAGGCTATCAGATATACTTCTCCGGTACCGGCTACCATATCTTCATAAGCAACGATGTGTTCGGATTCGAACCAGGAGTCGACCTCCCCCGCATCGTAGGGCTTACGCTTTACAATATGGAATTGATTGACGACCCAGTAGCGTGCCGTGGCGCTCAGCTTATCCGTATCGAGCATTCTCTTAACGAGAAGAGCGGACTCTACAAGATACCGATATCCTATACGGAAGCTACTGAGTTCAAGGCGGAACAGATACTCGAGATGGCGAAAGGCCAGCGCCTAGACTACATTTACGATGAGCTTATCGGCAACTTCCAGTTAGAGGAATATATCGTATCCGATGCGTCTATAGGCGAAGCCGCCGTAGTTATGCAGAAGGAAGCGAAGTTCAACAACCTCTATGCTGTATGTATCCAAAGGCTATGGGAACTCGGCCCCAGTGAAGGCAACCGCAACAATACCGTACTGCGCATAGCCTCGCACTTCAAGCGCCAGGGTATCCCTGAACAGGCGTGCTTGTTCGCTCTCCTTGGATGGAATACAATGGGAAACCAGAGTCTCGACCCCAAGATCGTCACTGCAAAAGTCCGAAGCGTATACAACTCAGCCTATCGTTACGGTTGCTCCGACGAACTACTCCGGAAGCATTGCCATCGCTCCTGTATCTTCTACAAAAATAAGAACATGGAGAAGGTGGGGCTGATGAATGCTGCCGACCTCGATAAGGCTATGCACGACCGCATAGAGATGATGGAGAACAAGGATGCGTACATCAACCTAAAGAACGTATTCGGCCTCGAGAATGACTGCGTACTGTATCCTGGTGAGCTTGTAGTCTTCATGGGCGATACCGGCACCAATAAGACGAGCATCATCCAGAACATCATGCTTGGTGTCGACATGGTAAACGATCTGGTAAGGCCACCGGAACTACCCATTATCTATTATGGCCCGGAACTACACGCCGGCAATATCCAGATGCGTAACTACAGTATCGTTACCGGTTACGACGAGAATGATGTCATAAAGCACCAGGATGAGCTTCTGCGCTATCGTAGCGCCTTAGAGCATATCAGTGTCCAGCAAGGCGTATTGACTCTCAGCGGAATCGAGCACCTGATTACGGAATATCAGCCCAAAGTACTTGTGATTGACTATTTCGAACAAGTGGAGCACCCTAGCTGGGACCGGAATCCTACTATAGCAATAGCGGAGATATCCAAAGCGCTGTCTGCAATGGCAGTGAAGTATAGTATCATTCTCATTGCGATCTCACAGGTCAGTAGAGACTCCGCCAAGAACGGCATAGGAGTCCACTCAGCCTTTGGAAGCGGCGCTATTGAGAAGACGTCCCGACGCCTATTCGTAATCGATGGCAAGCAAGATAGCCCGTACAGGACAATCTCTATGGTGAAAGCCAATAGCGATAGCCTCTTCTCGGGTATCGTAATCGAACGTCAAGATAACTGGAGGTTCAGAAGAATATGAAAAGGAGACTAAATGACCTATCCACATCCCGACTCAAGCCCAACCAAGTTCATTAACAAGGCGGGCAACTACAAGGCTACGCTCTTATCGAAGAAGGATAAGGGTGACTACTGGCAGGTTACCTTTAAGGTGCCAGCCGAAAACGCCCTATATTCTCAACGATGCTACAAGAATAAGTATGCCGAAGCTGAATTCGATATGCTTATCGATAAACGGTTCACCATCAAGGTCGAGCTCAATACCAAAGGCTTCGCAACCTTAACCGAGATTAGCGACCTCGAAGACTTACCAGAGTCACCGGTAAACATTCAACCCGATAAAGGAGACGTACCGTTTTGAATATCAACGAACGAATCGCTCTCCTCTACGACAACAACCACGTAACCGATCTATACAGTAAGCTCGATACCTGGGCAAGACTACGCAGATACGAGAAGAAGTATCAGCGCCTCCAGGAGTATCAATGCAATGGCGGTACCTATATGGGCATCGACTTCAATGACGTAAACTACGACGATGAATACAATCCCGTAGCCGTTGCGGAGTTCCGTATCGAGACAAAGATATCCGCACTCGTGAAGCTGATGAATCCCGAATGGCAGGTGAAGTTCCAGGGCGATCCCAGGGGTTACACGGTACAAATCTATCACAACATGAACTACATCAGCCAACTAGTGTTTGGCTAAAGGAGATACCATGATATTCGTAATTGAGAGAGCATCAATATGGGGTACGGCAAAACCTATCCCGGAAGCCAAACAGAGAAACGTTCCTTGTTGGGAATGCCGGACAGTAACCGAATCTGAGTTCGACAGAAAATTCGGAAAGTCAGAAGGCTTATGGCGCTCTAAGGGAACCAATCACTTAGCGGTTACTCCAGGCTATAAGGTTAGCAAGAAGGGTTCGCACATTGTCCGTAAAGTCGAAGACAGAAAAGAATGGACTATCGACATCGACCCTAAGGACATTATGTCGTTTGTGGAAAAGTATGGCCGAATTATTATCGGAACATGGTATGCTGACCATACTCCAATAGGCTATGGTGAACCAATATACGCAATAACTATTTATGATGACTACATCGAGTAGTGCATCAAAGGAGACTACATGGATATTGACAAAATCAAAGAACAGGTATGCGCCAGGGACAAGGTCGTTAGCGCTGCCCGTGACGTTATTGACGCCCTGGAAGCCGAGAATAATGCGCGTAAAGAAGTAATAACGGAGCTTGTAGAAGATAATCGTGATCTACGCAAACGTTACAATGAGTCTGTTAAATGCGCTGAATCGCTTGGCAAAGACGTGCAAGTACTGAATGGTGAAATATCCAATCGTGATAGCATTATCCTTGGGCTACATAACGATCTTGCCCAGCGTTCTAAGTGCGTAACCGATGATGAGTATGACGATCTACTTGCCGATTACAATGCCGAAATACAAAGGCGTGAATCGATTGAGTGCAACTTCAAGACCTACGCCAAAGACTCGAAAGAATATACCGAACAGCTGGAACGCGAGAACCGTAACCTGCATGAGAGACTGAAGGAGGCTGGCAAGTATGTTCCGTTAGATCCCATGTTCAGGGAACCAACTATAGGGAAAATTGACGATGTCTTTATCATACCCGACAACAAATCCGAACTCATCAACCAACTTGGCGGAACCATCAGGCAACTACATAGGCTCCAGCGCGACTACCAAATCCTTAAGGAGAACTGCAGGGAGACGCAAGAAATCCTACAGAAAACTCAAAAGGCGAATCGTGAACAGGGAAAAACTATCTCTGAATATCAGAATTCAATGATATCCTCTGCAGAGAAACTCAGGAAGCTGGAAGCCGAATACAAGAACGATAGAGAAATCGCAGAGTCTTCCAAGGAAGGATTCGACAAGATATCTCAAGCGCTAAAGACACTGCCCCGTGAAGTTCCCGGATGGACAACTGTTGATAAGGTTATCAATCTGATTACCTCGTATGGGTTCCTTACTAGTGGTCCGTGTCTAGCAACTACAGCATGTTGGCATTCCCGATGATAGCCAAATCCGTTCCTAAACCCGATTGGAAAGATGCTCCAGATTGGGCTAAGTGGTTGGCTATGGATGCTAATGGAATCTGGGGTTGGTACTCCAATAAGCCGACCATCGTAGACGAGCTTGATGGCGAATGGTTTTCGGATACAGGTAAGTGGGAAGAGGTCTCCACAAGTGGTTGGGAAAAAACCCTGGAGAAGAGACCGCCCAAAGAGAAGGGGAAATGAAAGATACACCAAAGCCATGCCCATTCTGTGGGAATATCGATACTGTCAAATGTCGGTCATTCGAAGACGGCAGCGGACTAGTGTCCTGTGACCACGCTGGCGTTTGCGGTCCAAATCCAACAATTGTCCACAATCGCCGTAACGAATTAACTAGATGTTGTAGCATAAGCTCAATGAGCGAAAACCCCGCATTGGAGCACTGGAACCAAAGGCCTATCGAAGACGCCCTTAACGCCAAGATCAAGAATGCGGTAGACGACATAGATGCCGTAAACAAATGCCTTAGCGTAACGAGTCGCATAGAAATGACAAAGGTGCTTGAACGCATCAGATTCATTCTTACCGGCGAGATAAAGGAGGTGCCGCACAATGCAACCTAACTCAATAGAGCGCTATCTTGAGACGGAATTCGATTTAATCCCGGGTTCCGTGTCTGTCATCTTGCAGGTGGCTAATGAATTCGCCAGATTGCAAACTAATATTGACCGCCTAAAGGCTATTAACGAAAGTATGGCCGACAGAATAACGATTGCCGAAGCGCATTCAGAGAACCTTGAGGTGCGTACAGAAGCCCTAAAGAAACAACTGTGCTACTCCTACAGCGAGAAGGATGCGCTAATGGCCAGGTTAAACAAGGCCAACACTCTTGCCGACCAACAGGAACAAGAGATAGACAAACTGCACAAACTTGTGGATAGCTACAAGGAGGACGATTGCCCAAAGTAAAAGAAAGCTTAACCGATCTCGTAAGCGAGATGAAAGAAATCGGCGAGGAGATTCAAGCCCTAGCCGTCCTGGAACTGGATACCGATGAGATGGAGACCGCTCTCGCATCGATAAAGAAACGCATCACAAAGAAGCTGGATAGTATCGACTTTGTAGCTACTCAATTCGACGTAGCCAACTCAATGATACTCGCCCGAGCCGAATTGTATGAGGAAGAGGCGCGTAAGCTAAAGCTACGTTCCGCTTCCGTACTGAAGAATAAGGAACGGGTGTTCCAACACCTGGCCGACATGGGATTCGTAGCGGAGGGTAAGCCCCTGAAGACTTCGGGTCATACCTATTTCCTCAAGAAGACTGACGGTGCGCTTCAAATCGATTCCGATGCGAAACTGCCTTCGGAATATCTTAAAACAAAGATCGAACAAGTCGTTGATAAAGCCCAACTACGTGCCGATATCTTACGAGGCGTCATAGTCGATGGCGTATCGATACCTGTTACGCAGAAAGTGTATCGTAGGTGACCCAAATACTTGCCCGATCTGAAACCTCGTATTCGATGATACTCGAATATATGCTTAAAATCGGCAGAGTACTTATCGGGGTAGGTATCTGTATCTCCCCGGTAACGTGCTTTGCCAAGGAATATTACGATGAGGATGAGAAACAGGAGACACATGTTACCGTAACCAAGTTCCTCTGGATACTCAATATCGTAACGATTCTTAAACAATACGAAGAGCTGTCCAGCATCTCATTTGGTATTGGGCTTGTCTTCTTCACGCCACTAATACTAATTGGAGTTACAAAATGAAAACAGCCAAAATCACAGCCACCTTTGTCCTAACCGGCAAGGTAGCTATTCAATTCGATACTGATATCGATGATCACTATGCTCGAGAGATACTCGACGCCATCGGGGAGACCATGAACGATAAGTGGTCGGACGGAAGCGTCACCCGTGTCGAGAAAGACAAACTCCTCCTCACCAGAAACTCCCACGAGGACAGTCTCGGCCAGATTGACATACACGAACTTTGCGAGGAGGTACAATGAAGCAGCCAACGAAACCCAAACCACGTAAGCCTTCCGTAAAGGCACCAAAAACGCCCAAGGTGAGGTTTACTATCAACCATGAGGCTCTGACCATTAACCAGAGTATCGGGGTCGATTTAGAGACCCTAAATCGCTTCATGACCGAAATCAAAGCTTACGGTAACGGAAAGAAAATATCCGATATTCTTCAGTACGTTATTACCCGCATGGAAAACGAACCCGAGTTCTTCGCCTATGCCGGGATGAACCTAGTACTTACGCTGGTAAAGTGAAGATCATCGGAATCGACCCCGGACACCTTGGCGGAATCGTCATCATAGACGATAATAGTGTCGTTCTTGAGGCGTATCCCATGCCTCTTGTAGGCGATACCTATGACTATCACAAGATGCTACAGCTATTTATCGACAACAAGGATTCTAAAGTTGCCATAGAGAAAGTCGGTTTTATGGGTGTAGCAACCGCCAACGGAATCGCAGACTTGTGTTATCATGCCGGAGTCCTATATGGGCTAGCGTTATCATGTTGTATGCCGGTCATACTTGTTCCACCTGCAATATGGAAGAAGAAGATTGGGTTACCGCCAATCGGGATAACCAGAGCCGTTAAAGGAGAAACGGCAGCGGAGAAGAAATCCCGCGAACAGTCTAATTCGGCATTGAAGCGTAAGGCGAAAACATACAGTATCGAGTTCGCTATTCGCACAATGCCAAGTCTAGTCAATAAGGTCACAAAAGTAACTGACGGCATTGCGGAAGCCGCATTGATTGCGGAATATGCACGACGGTCAATCCTACCCGAATAAGTAATGGGCGATATCGAAAGGTATCGCCTTTTTGTTTTCGTGCCTAATCAAGCACAAATGCCCATAATCAAGCGCAAATGCTCGAGACATATCGGTACTGCTTATTGTATGCGATCGCCCCGTAATCGTGAGATTTGATGCCTTAAAAGAAAAGCGACCGGTAAAGGAGCAAAGCCGGTCGCCTCGAGGGAGAGGCATGTATGGATTAG
>Ga0209099_1004781_pt1 | contig 10107 bp, 9 predicted proteins | sample AD_JPNHW2_MetaG_FD_184430 | JGI IMG/M metagenome (GOLD analysis project Ga0209099, IMG submission 184430) | Active sludge microbial communities of municipal wastewater-treating anaerobic digesters from Japan - AD_JPNHW2_MetaG (SPAdes) (version 2) | ecosystem: Engineered > Bioreactor > Anaerobic >...
CCGGCCTTGACCGGGTGGCGGCGATGAGCAAAATCAGCATAACGTTTGCCCTTGGCTCGGTATTTGCCCCGGTGATCGGGGGAGGGCTCGCCCTTTTTGGATGGAACTATGCATTCCTCTTCTTTGCACTCTCCCTGCCGTTTGCTGTTCTAGTGATAGTATTTCTTCCGGAGACACGGGTCCAGGCCGGTGCCCCGCATCACAGCGGCATGGCCGGAGCACTCACGTGTCTTAAGGAACTGCCGATCCTCGCTACGATATTCATGGGCTTTTCGATCTTTTTTCTGCTGTTTGCCATGATGATCTACGTGCCCTTCATGCTCAAGGGAACGTTCGGGTATGCGTCGGGGGCATCGGGCCTGATGCTCGCGGTCCCGGGAATCACGTGCATCCTCTTTGCACCGCAGGTTAAGCCGCTGACCGGTAAGTATTCCCTGCCCCTTGTGATCGCTGCTGGATTTATCGCCGTCGGGCTCTCGATGCTGTTTCTGGCCTGTGCGCAGTCGGTTGCGGCCGTGGTCCTACTGCTTTTGGTATTCGGCGTGGGGCTTATCCTTGCCCAGACCGCGATCGACGTGCAGCTCATCCAGCTCTCGCCCCCGGCGACCCGGGGCGGGGTGATCGCGATCCACAGCTGCATGAAATACGTCGGCCAGAGCGCGGCCCCGCTTGTCCTTGGGATCATCCTTGTGTTTTTTGGCCTGGACGCGGTCTTTGTTGTCGCAGGCATCCTCGGGGTGCTCGTTGCCCTGATGACGTACCTGATGAGAAAGCGGTTTGCCGGGCCGGCAGGACAACCGGCCTGATATTCAGAAACACCGGGTCTTTTTTTAGAATTCCCGGATTTTTCTTTTTTGATATTTTTACCAGGAGACTGCGGGAATCGGCCCCGCTTTAAAAAAAAGTGGTGGGGGGGTAGGGGGATCACCCCCCTCCCCTCTTGTCCGCTTAGTAGGGGGCCACCCCCCCACCCTTGTGCCGGAGCAACAGGGCGGTACCCCCTCCCCCCTCCGGCCCGGACCGGCCCACAACCATGAACAAAAAACGACCGCAGGCAAAAACCCTCCGTCGGAGACTCCACACGAACAAACCTGAATTTCCCGTGCAAAACCAGCAGGCATCCCAAATCCGGAGAGGGGGGGTGCCCCCCCACCCCCCTCCCCCTTTGTCCGCGTACGTGGGGGGCACCCTCCCCCCCATGTGCCGGGGCGGGTGGGGGGTACCCCCCTCTCCATTATTTTTGGGGGAGTAGGCCTCCCGGCATCCAATTCACAGCGGATGGGATAAGTATGCATCATCCGATCCTTGGACATTCAAAGGAACCCCTTGAAAATTGAGAGGCTATTTCTAATGATTCTGAGTATTCCGTAAATATTCTACTTCACGATCTTCCTCAAGGGCATCAGTGGAATACCCTTTTGCAATTTTCTGCAAAACGTTTGAAGTTCGTGGGAAGGTATGCGTTAATTGTTTCGCCCATCCATCATATTTTATAAAGAGTTCTCGCTCCTGTTTTCCCCCTTCAAAGAGATCTCTACCAACCACACCTCTCTGATTTCTTAAGCCAACCACCATCCCTCGTTCAATATCATAACTTTCACACCGTTCGAGAACTTCCCTGACCGATTCATGAGGCCAGATTTCATCACAACCGTTTGGAGAATGAGACAAAATCTTTCCAATGTACTCATCACCAATAATACCCCGATTCATTTCAGAACACCCTTGCCGAGCATTATCCACCCAGTTATTCAGGATTGATGCGTTAACAGTACTGTTTTCTTCCCCAGGGATTTGTGTAATTAACTCCAAAATGGAGTGCGCACCAATCGCACGATTTTTTATTTGTTTTTCGCTAACGCCAGAGAACTCTCCAGGTATTGGGGGATTGGCTTTGAACGCCATACAAATCAAATTGACAAATGATGAGGGATTTCGATGTACTTGATCTAAAATAGCGTGGGGGGTTATCTGATTATGATAATATGTCAAAATGAACTGCATTTCGATATTTATCAATTTTATATCGGGTACTTCTCCTTTAGATTCTAAAAATTTGAGAAGATCAACAATATCGCTGGATAAAGAACCATCTTGCACTAATTTATCTTGTTTATCAAAAGTAGCGATTGCTTCTAAACATTCGGCAACTAGACTAGGATCAATATCAACAGATCTAAAATACAATCCAGCAAGACGTGTAGCTTGGAGGGGTCGAGAATTTCTCAAATATTGTCGGATCACCCATTCAACACATTCATTATTTTGATCTACAAATGGAAGCTCAACCCTTTTCCAATATTTTTTGTTCGTTTCTGGGTCTAACGACGCGATCAGCTCAAAGGAAAAACGTGAGGGGGGTAATCCCAAACAAAATGCTACTTTTTTAGATGTTTTCCAAGATTTAAAGGCCTTTTTTATTTTAAGAGATGCCCAGTGTGGATCTAAAGATGTCTTTGTGTAAACAAAAGCCCGGGCTGCAATGCTTTTTTGGCGATTTCTCCCATCAATCCAACCTAAAATATCATTTTCAATTTTATTAGAGAATTTAACTTGAGCTAGACATATTCCAATGCTCCCAGGAATTTTAACGGAATTAACCAATTTAAGTATTCCATTTAATTTTTGAGATCGCCAAATTATCTCTAATGTTTTTCGTCTTTTTTCTTCAACTTCGTTTAAATATTTATGAATATTCTCTCTTTTGGATGAAATTGGGGGATATTCACTATTGAATAGAAATACATTACATTGTATTGGGGATTTCGGTTCAACAGCTTTAAAAATTCTCTTAAATTCAGCTATTATTTTCGAAGGATACTTTTGTGGCCGCGAGAAAGCTCTGGAATTATTATGAACAATTTTTCGAATATTCTCCAATATAGTTAATTTACACTCTTTGGACAACCGGGGAATATCTGATTCCAATTGAGGAAAAATCTTTTTTACACACGGAAGGGGCATCCTCTCCAATAATGAAAAAAGTTCGGGCCAGTATACATCCGGATCTTCTTTTATTTTATTAAGGATGCGTTCAGAAATCCCTTTGGAGAACTCCATGTAATCATGATAAGAAACCTCAACTATCCAATTTTTTGCCCAATTTCGATACTGGGGGACAGTAATCCTAGATACAAAACCGGGATAGAGTTCAGGTAATAAGGATATTACTAATTTCCAACCAATTGACTGTTCATATTTCAGAAGGGTATCAATAACAGTTAGCCGTGTTTCGACCGATGCAGTAGTCTGCGGAAATTCAGGTTTAAAGATCGCAATCAAACTATTCCAAGGCCTATTACTAGATTTACCACCGGGATCAAGACAACTCAATTTAACAAAAACCCTTGCAACTTTAGATAAAATAGTTGGATTCCAAGATATGCATTCTAATGCCCATAAAAGATATACATGACCTGAATGCCCTAAACTCCCTTCGGGTTCAAATAATGTAATTATAGGAGATTCTGGAGATTTTAGGCTTTTTTCCACAGATTCCAAGAAAACTTCGGGAGATGCTTCTGCAAGTTCCGGCAAACATTTTTTTAATGAGTACCAACGTTGGTTTGTTGCTTCATCGAATAGGTGTCGTACGATAAAATCTACGTAGTGTTGAAAATTGATCTCAAGACCAACACAATCGACATCCCCGTATGTTGCAAGTATTGCAATCATATTTGAAATGCCAGATCGAAATTCATCAGAATTGTTAAGGGTTTTTTGATAAACGTTAGCCTTCCATCTTTCAGGGGGCTTCAATTCAAAACTGGGATCATTTTCTGTAAGAACACTTATTGTTATTTTTTGAAAACGTTGTAACAAGGGTTCATCAATGAATTTGCAGAGAAGATACCATAAATCATGGCGCGAAAGACAAATCCATTTATTATCGACGAAAATTACCGGTGGATCATTTAATGTTGACAAAGTATGTAGAGTACTTTTTAATTCCTCACAGGAAACACCAGCAATATCTGCAACTTTTTGACAATCGGTCGATTTGGAATTGTCCCAAATTCCTACAAATAATTGTGCCAATAAAACTTGTCTGTAAGATTTATCGTAAACCCACTCAGGTATTGCAGGATTTTGATTATGCAAACGGGGATGGCGACGTAATGGACCGATATAGCCATGAGATTCCTGAACTACAGTATCAGCATCAGGTTTAGAAAATCCCATTCCAATGAGAGCATTTGTGAGTTCAGCTTGATTTGGCCGAGATAAAATAATTACATTTTTTCCAGGAGGGGTTGTTTGAACACCAACACCAATTTTTGGGATTATGATCGTATGACCCTGCTCAACTGCAAGGTTGATATTGTTAACTTTGCTAAAAGAGGGGATTAATATTAATTTTTCTTGGAGTGTAAGAAGGAAATCCCAACTCTCCTGAGTTTTCACAATTAAAACCCGAGGTGCAATAAAGAGGTTCTCTTTTAGAGATGCTAAAATAAATGCAAATGATTCATCGATTGATTGACTGATTACTTGAATTTGCTTTGGGAGGGTATCCTTTAATAATTCCACTAATTTTTTAGATTCTTCGTTTCGTCCAGCAATTATAAAATTACTAACACACGAAGGATTTGTGGAGGTTTTCCAAGAATCCCAAGATTCATCAATATCATAATCTCCGCTTATTCGTTTTCCAATGATTCGTGAAAACCAAACATTTACTGAATGGCACTGTGAAAGCCATTGGGCTAAATCACTTGCATTAAGTCCTCGAACAACTTTCCATTTTTTCTCTTTGTTCTTTTCAAGAACCCATTTTCTTTTATCTCTCCAATTTCTACTGGTAACAGTGTAATAAACAGTTTTTTTCTTGTTAATTTCACCTCTTTGATCTGTCCTTTTTTTATAATCGGCATCAGCTTTACCTTTTATATCTTTTTCTGTCCCAATCTCCCAGACAGATGTGCCACATAAAACAAATGAGCATCCGGATTCCGTTTCTAAAAATCCGTCGAAACCTGTAGTGGACACATCTTCAGGAAAATCAATTTGTTTTATCTTGTCTTGGGGGATGCTAGCGACAATCAACCGGCGAACTAACCCGGGAAGGAGAGATTCGGATTCTTTTTTGTTTGTCTCAGTCCAATATTTGATGTCATTTGCTGATACCTGCCAGCCGGGGCTCATAATAATATTAAATGCGAGAATACCCGATTAATTATTCTTTTAAGGTATAATTAAAAAGAGCAATTTTCTCTTTCTTTGTCGCCACGATTATCTCGTAAAACCCACTCCCCAGCCATATCCGACTTCGGATACTGGCGTTAATAGTAAAGCACTTTATCAAGCAGAAACAGATGCAGCGCATCCGGTCAAAGATCTAAAAACCGAATTACTCCAACCCCATCAAATCCCGGATCAGCGCCACAATCGCGAGCCGGTGCTGCTCCCCCACCGTGCCGATCCGGTGCACGAACCGTTCCCGGTCGAGCGAGACGATCTGGAAAACAAGAGCGACACTCTCTACATCGAGACCGTTATGAGTATCCGGGGAGATCGGGAGGGTGTGGGAGAACCGGGCGCTGCCGAGGTTGCTTGTCAGCGGGACAACAAGGACAAGCCCGTTTGCTCCCCCGACAATAATGGCGGGCCGTTCGCCCCGCTGCTCGTGCCCCTTCGCATCGGAAAGATCCACGAGCCAGATATCGCCGTTCTTCATTCGCCCCGGTGCTCCCGTGACGAAAGTGATGCCCGCTGCCAGATCCCGGTCTCCTCTTTCAAGGCGTCGAGATCCTTTTCTGTCGGGGTAAAGAGAAACTGTTTTGCCTTCGATACCCCAAGCGCGATCTGCGCCTCGGAATAGAACGGCTTGAGCCTTTTTACCTGCCGGACGGCTTCGAGCGGGTCGCTCTTCTGCCGCAGGGTATAATAGCCATACGTCGCCCCGACTTCAAGCGAAACGGGCTTAAGACCGAAGATCCGACCAAGTTCGCCTGCCGTCTCTTTCTCGTGAGGGGTCAGCCGTGAGCCGGTTTCCAGCGATTCAAACTCGCGGGTGAATGCATACAAGTCCTGTGTCAAGTCCGGGGAGTAAGGGCCACGTACATACAGGCTGCACGAATACCCGAGGTCAACACCTTTGAGTTCCAGCAGGCAGACCAGTTTCTGGGCGATGAGCCGGTCGTCGAACTGGGAAATATCGAACTGAAAGTCCAGTTCCTTAAAGAAGGCTATTACTTTCTCGTATTTTTCCATCGTCATGCTCCACAGTGGAGGAACCGGCACAGCCAGGCCCTCGTCCTCTTCCATTCATCCTGTCCTTCGGGCGTGATCGTATAGAGTTCGAGTTCTTTTCCCTCGGACGTGATCTTCCCGGACGTGAGATAGCCCATGTCTTTTAAGACGTTGAGGTTCGCAAACAGCACGCCGTCGTTGATGTCGAGCGCCGCTTTGAGCTCGCGGTAGGTTGCCCCGTCCTGCCCTAGAGCGGCAAGGCTCGCAAGCAGTTTAAAGCGGACAAGCGAGAAGACTTTCGCGTTGAGCCCTTCGGATTCATTCAGGATCGAGAGGATATCATTCTGCATAGGGGTGTCCTCCCTTGTTTGTTTCATGAAGATCAGCGGCCCGGGTTATTTACTTTGTTATTTACTTAAAGTTTAAAGTAAATGAAAGCAGGGATTGGGGCAGCAATGGTTCATCGCGGTGAGGCTGTGAGAGAAACAGCGGGTTCTGGCAGGATCGAACCACGGTCCTGACGCTCTTTTAGGCTGTCGCCCCGGGCCGCGAGCGCCGCCGGGTACATCAGCATTGCCGTAAGACAGCCGACACTACCCGCAGGTTCTGGTTCAGGAATTCCCTGTCCTCACCCGAAAGGTCCTTCTCCGGATGGGTGAGATCCGGCTGGATCCCGAGCAGCGTGACATCTGTCCCGATCTCCCCTTCAACATAGTCCATGACAACCGGGAGCGGGAGGACGTGCGTCGAGACCAGGCTGGCCCGGATCTCCCCCGGCACGATGACCGTGATTGTTCCGGGCCGCTCCCCCATTTCGGCGGCGTCGAGAAAAAGGACATGCTCCGGCTGGTACCTGCGGAGGGGGCCGGTGATACTCTCCGGGACGGTGCCGGCAAAAAAAACCTTCACGCCCGGGAGGCGCAGGTGTTCGATCTCCCGTGCCGCAAACATTCCCAGCCGGTCGTGGGGGATGAGTTCATCCCCGATACCGACAACCGCAATCCTGCGGGCACCCTTTACCCTGCGCTGAAGGGTATCGGTGAACGGCTCTCCGTTCTGCATTATGTTACCACGACTTCCCGGTCGGTACCCGTACCCCCGTGTACCTGCTCAAGATGAATGGCCCCTGTCGGACAATGCCGTTCACAGATGCCGCAGCGGATGCACTGGTACAGTTTTACCTGCGGCCGTTTCTTCCGTTTAAGGCTCTTTTCCTTGAACTCAACCTCCCGGGGGCCATCGATCATGGTGATAACCTGTGCCGGGCAGACAAGAGAGCACTTCGAGCACCCGATGCATTTCTCATCGGTGATCGCCACTCTCCCGCGAAACGTTACCGGTATCGGCACCTTCTCCCGGGGATAGAGGATCGTCACCGGCCGGGAGAGGAGGTTTTTGATCATCTCCGAAAGGACACTCATAGGGTCACCCAGAGATAGTTGATGACAAGCACCATCCCCACCTGGACTAACGCAGCACTGGCGATGTATTTCCAGCCGATATCGTTGAGCTGGTCGATCCGGATACGCCCGGTTGCCACCTTGATCGACGAGAGTACCAGGAGCACGGCGAGAGTCTTTACGAGGAACACGCAGAACCCGACAACTTCGTTCAGCCACGATGGGGAAAGGGTCCACGGGATCATGGGGCCGCCAAGGAACAGGGCGGCAATCAGGGCACTGCCGACCACCAGCGATATTTCTGTCGTCAGGTGAATGATGGCGAGCCTGCGCCCGGTCAGCTCTGTCAGGGGCCCGGCAACAATCTCGGTTTCCGCTTCGGGAATATCGAACGGGGTCCGCTCCAGTTTTGCCTGGAGACAGATCAGGGCAACGACAAAGCCGATCGGCTGGAAGAACACGAGCCAGGTGTTGTGCTGCTGCCAGACCACGATCCCTGATATAGACCAGGTGCCGGCCATGATGGCAGGCGCAAGGAGGGCAAGGAAGAACGGCACCTCGTAAATAAACATCTGCGTCGCTGCCCGGATCCCGCCGATGGCAGAAAAGATATTGCGGGAGAGCCAGCCGAGCAGGAAGAGTGCGAAGGTTGGGATGATCATGAGGTAGAGGACGACGACAAGATCTCCCGGGAATGCAAGCGGGCTGTATCCTGTTACCGGCACGTAGAGGAACGCGGTCATGACAGCCGCGAGAGCGACAAGGGGTATCGCGTCGAACAGGCCCCTGTCCACCCCGTCAGGGTCGATCACTTCCTTAGCCAGCATCTTTACCAGGTCTGCAAACGGCTGGTAGAACGGCGGCCCGACCCGGTTCTGCATCCGGGCCACGATCTTCCGGTCTAAAAACGACAGGAACAGGGCGTACACAAACAGGAAGATGAATCCCGGGAACAAGACGATATAGAGAAGGATAAACACGGGATCGGTCATAGTTTCTCCTCATCCTCACTGCCGGGAAGACTGCTCCCCCTGCGTGCAGCCCGGACCACCGCAACACCCGGCCGGTTCTCCCGGTTGGTGACCGTCAGCCGTGATGTGCACGAGAGGCAGGGGTCGATCGCGGCAACAATCACCGGTATATCCGCGATATTCTGGTTGACAAGGCACATTGCCACCGAGGTCCAGTTCGCCAGGGTCGGCGTGCGGATATCAACCCGCTCCACTTTATCTGTCCCGTTCGTCCGGATGTAATGAGCCAGCTCCCCCCGTGGTGCTTCATACCGCGACAGGATCTCGCCTTTTGGCGCATTCTTTGGCGCATCAACCCGGATCGGTCCTGCCGGGATATTTTCAAGGCAGTACCTGACAATCTGCACGCTCTCCCGCAGTTCCCCGATACGGACACGTGTTCTGCCGTACACGTCCCCCTCGGTATCCGTCACGACGTCCCAGGGCACCTCTGCGTAGGCGAGATACGGGTCGTCCCTGCGCACATCGTAATCCACCCCGCTTGCACGTGCCGTCGGCCCGACCGCCCCATACTTCAGTGCTTCCTCTTTGCTCATCCTGCCGACACCCCTGAACCGGAGCAACAGGGTCTCTTCGTCGTTTACCATGTCCACGTATTTTTTAATCCTTTCCTCGAGGACGGGCACGCGGGACAGGGCAGCATTTACCTGTGCCGGGTTCAGGTCACACCGGACACCCCCGATCTCGTTCATGTTATAATGCACCCGGTTCCCGCTCATCTCCTCAAGCGTGTCCTGCACTGCCTCGCGGTCGCGCCACGTCCACATGAACAGGGTATTGAACCCGATCTCGTGCGCTGCAACCCCCAGCCAGAGGAGATGGCTGTGCATCCGTTCCAGTTCGGCAATGATGGTGCGGATATATTGGGCTCGCGGGGGGACTTCCAGCTGCATGATCTCCTCGATCCCTTTGGCAAAGACCGTCGCATGGGAATGCGAGCAGATACCGCAGACCCGCTCCAGCAGCGGGAGGACCCGGATGAAGTTCCGCTGTTCGGCCGCCTTCTCGATCCCCCGGTGGGTATAGGACAGTTCAAGTTCGAGGCGAACGATCTTTTCCCCATCGGCAATAATCCGGAAATTCACGGGTTCCTTGAGCGCCGGGTGTTGCGGTCCGATGGGTATGACGACTTCAGGCATCTAATTCCCCTCCGATCTCTCCACTTTTATCCCGCCATAGAACGTATCCGGCCCGGGTTTCCAGTCCTTGCGCAACGGATATTCATGTTCGGGCCAGTCCTCGTTTAAGATAATTTTTTTCAGGTTGGGGTTCCCTTCGAAAATGATGCCGAACAGGTCGTGGATCTGCCGTTCGTAGATGCCTGCCGGCGGGAGAATGTCCGAGACGGTCGGCGTAGTCGGTTGGGATCGGGGGAGATCGATCTCAAGGGTGATGATAATGCGGTGAGGCCCGATCACATGGTACAAGAGCTCAAACGTTTCGCCATTGTCGAGGGTACTGATCGTGATGAGGCGGTTGCATCC
>Ga0209099_1004782_pt1 | contig 10106 bp, 9 predicted proteins | sample AD_JPNHW2_MetaG_FD_184430 | JGI IMG/M metagenome (GOLD analysis project Ga0209099, IMG submission 184430) | Active sludge microbial communities of municipal wastewater-treating anaerobic digesters from Japan - AD_JPNHW2_MetaG (SPAdes) (version 2) | ecosystem: Engineered > Bioreactor > Anaerobic >...
TACTGCACATACTGCAAAAATAGCACTGAGACTCCTGAAGTCAGACACAGCCTCCATGCTCGCCAACTACACCCGCAATGGAGAGCTGAATTCTGCCCTTGCAGCAAAGGTGAATATCTCTGATACTGCCGCCATGCTCAGTCCGTATGCGCTCACTAGTGAACTTGATGAATTCGGATCAGGAAGTGGAGATGTAATTGGTGCTGATACAATAACTGCGACAAGGATTGCTTTATGGTCAGGACAAGATTCATTGACCGGAGATTCTCGTCTTATTTTTTCATCAACCGGATTAGGTGCTCTTACATATACTGGTAATTCGATAGCATTTAATAGTTCTATCATTGATTTTGGAACATCTTCAAGTGGAACTGGAGTAATAAGAGGTGTGGCAACTAACAGTCCTGCAATTATTAATAGAACGCCTACAGCAACGAATCCAAATATTGTCATTCATAAGAACTGGTCTACAACTGGAATTGGTGGAACATATGGTTCTGGAACGAGTTCTCTTGCACTAATTGTTAGTAATGCAACAAAATTCCAGACGTTTGATACATATAACAATAGTGTTGTTCCATTATACACTCCGGCATCTACATCGAGTCTTTCTGGATTTCGACTTCCACATGGAACAGCTCCATCATCACCTGTAAACGGAGATTTATGGACAACAACTGGAGGTTTATTTGTTCAAGTAAACAGCTCGACAGATACTCTTGCAACACAAGAATATGCAAGACAGTATGGCGGTACCGGAACTGTTACGTTAGATAATGTACAAGATGAAATAGCCGACAGTCTCAATGTTCTTCGTGCTGCCGTAACTGTAGGAAATGGTACAAAAGCTCCATTCTTTGATGGCACCCAGGATGGAGGTCAGATACTTTACTTCTACGGTGATAATGGATTCTATACGGCTCTCCAGGGCGGCGCGCCTACTGCAAACAGATCATACAGACTGCCTATTGCTGCCCTTCCTTCTGCCGGCACAACCAGCTTGCTGAACATTGATGAGTACGGGAATATGGGGTTTGTCGCTTCGACAACGTATGCGCCTACAGCCAATCCTACATTTACGGGAGTGCAGAAGGTAAGCACTACAGATACCCTTGCCACAAAAGCATATGCGAGATCAGTAGGAGGAGGAGGTACTGGTTCTATTGACAGCCTTATTCTCAACGGTGGATCTCTTACTCTTACCGGAGATGACAAGCTGACCTTTGAGACAAATGGTATTGCAAGTTATTCGCTTCCGGCTGGAGGGGGTAATCTTACCATAATGTCCCAGGTGCAAGATTGGATAAACGATAGTATTGATGCAAGGATTGGAGCTGGAGTTGAACTTTCGGATATAGCAATAATGATCGCAGACTCAACTGGAAACGCAGTCGGAAATTATGTTACCCGCAAGGCACTTATTGATAGCATTGCAGCAGCAGGAACAGGGACGGGTGTATCAATAACTGATGTAAGAGATGAAATAGCAGATAGCCTTAATGCAATACGAAGTGCATCCGTTCAAGGAGTAGCTCTTTCTGACAGTACTGATTTATATGTTACGATTACACGACTACGAGATTCTCTTCTGGTTGTGAGAGACTCTATTAATGTATTGCGTTCAGAGATTGATGATCTGTGGCTTGCGTTTGCAAACCTTGGCACAGGAGATGTGACTGCACCATATGTTGAGAGCGCCGAATTAGGCACTTATAACGATTCAATAATTGTTGTATTGATGAGTGCTACCGATGTGCAACAGGACAGTGTACCGCCGGTGTCTGCGTTTACGGTATATGAGGATGCAGTCGAGATGGGCATTGCCGATATCAGTATAAATTATGATACGGTCTTCATTGCACTCGACAGCATCGGTGTTTTTGGTGCGGGGTACACATTGGATTATACAAGAGCTTATCCAATGCTACAGGATAGCACAGGCAATAGAACTCAAAACTTCACGGCAGAGGCGATTACAAACAATGTTGAAGAGATTACTGCCGGTCCGGAGAATATGGTTACAAATGGCACATTCTCTACAGCTGATTATTGGACGCTTGGACACGCTAACTCTGGTCAAGGGCTAAGCATAACTGGAGGTCATTTAGCATTTACCGATTTGGTTGCGAATGATGACTCCTACGCTGATCAGGCTCAGGCTGACATGGTAACAGGGCTGGAATCAGGAGTTAACTATACACTTGAGTTTGACATCACGATGGTTGGAACTGGTCTCTCTCTGGTAAGATTTTATACTAATGGCGGTGGGGCTGGCATTACTCCATATGGCGTTGAACGTGGTACCGGTCACTATTCAATCAATTTTACGGCTCCAACAATTTCAACCGGCGGACTTCATATTGGCAATTTTGCCAATGGTTCGCAGGGATGGTATATTGATAATGTAGTAGTCTATCTGCAGGAATAATGAGAAAGATCGTCATTATATGGTTACTCGCACTTAGCCTGATGGCTAACGGCAATACTTATTACGTTGCGCCAACGGGAGGGAGTGACAGTAATCCAGGTGCAATAGGTTCTCCATGGGCTACGCCACAGAAAGCCTTTGATACTGCTGATGCCGGGGATACTGTATTCTTCAGAGGAGGAACATATTACCCTATCGAGGGATTGGAGATAATTCCACCGACTACAGGGAATACTGGAACCGCAGCCAACCCTATTTGCTACTTTAATTATCCAGGTGAGACTCCAATATTTGACTTCGCAAATTGCCCCCCTGATGGAAACTATATAACGGCTCTCTTTATTCAAGGAGCACACTTCCTTAGATTCAGGGGTATTACAGTCAGGAACGTTTATCAGCGGGTAATTAACGTTCAGGCAATGGGAGTTTATTCCTACGACTGCACAAATCTTTACTTCGAGAATGTGACGTTACATCATATAAGTGGTAACGCCTTTCGACACCTCGGATATTTCGATGAAACGACTACCCCCAATTATGATTCGACTTATTATGTTAACTGCGATACTTACGACAACTGCGACAGTCTGCAAATTAACCCCGCTAACGAGGGTTACGAGGGCGGTTCGGCAGATGGATGGAAGATGTTTACTGAACCTAATGGCTACCTATACTTTGAGGGATGTAGGGCTTGGAGAAACTCAGACGACGGTTTTGACCCAACTGGTTCATATCACCTAGTTATAAAAAATTGCTGGTCATTCAACAATGGATATTTGGCGGGAGACGGTAGCGGATTTAAGGTAGGAGGTAACGGGGCTGCAACTGATGAGTCATACGTTCCCGATCCGGGGAGAGTACATATAGAGCTTTATAACAATATCCTTGCAGGAAATGACGGTAATGGTGTTCAGATTGTAGAGTACCCCGACTATTACCGCAGCACATTAAGAGCATACAATAACTCGCTATATGACAATAATGGAGGTGGGTTTGCTCACGGATACAACGTGAATTATGATTATAACCTGGCATGGTACTACAATAACATTGTTTATTCATCCGGAGCTGCTTATTCATGTTCTTACATAGAGCCTGCTGCACAGGGGACAAATACCTTTATTGGTGTTGAAGAATATCCCTCATGGGTAACTAATCCTGCATTTACAGTAACCACAGGGGATTTTGTGAGCTTAGACATATCAGAGTTAGATGATGCGAGGCAGGCTGATGGTTCTTTACCGGAGGTTGACTTCATGAAACTTGTAGAAGGTTCGGACCTGATAGATGCAGGAACAGACATGGGTTTAATATATAATGGAAGTGCCCCTGATCTTGGCTATTTGGAATTTGGAGAATCATCTCCGCCGGTGTCTGGCTCTGCAATAGTCAGTGGCAATGGTTTTATTATTCACAACGGAGTAATTGTTAAGTTATGAGGGAACTAGTTACAATATTTTTCATACTTATTTCGAGTTATAGTATAGGGCAGGTCCCCCTGATGAGGTCTGGAAGTTCTTTTTTAACCAACGGGACAGTTTTTTTAAGCATCTCGGAATCAGAATCGGAGCCTCCCGCACCCTCTTCGTCACAGATCATTGCTGATCATACTGCGGTAGATGGGTTTGATGATATCCCGGCTAATTGGATTGATTCTGTGAAGACTATGTTAGTAGCTTTCCCTGGAGAATCTCATTCGGCGGCTTACCGAACAGGACTGACTCTACTTGAATCGCAGAATGGTATTTATGCCTGTGAGGTCGGCGAGGGTCTGTCTGCTACAGATGAATACTTGAGGGTAGAGGATATTGGGTTTATTGGGGAGGATTACTTCTTCACTTGGGAGGCATACCCTGTTGGATCAAGACCAACTCCTGCCAGTACGATGCTTAAAGGCATGATGACTTCGTACAATAGTGCAGGGCATCCATATAGTGTATTTGGATTCGCATGGTGTAATGACCTTACCTCTAGCGACTATGGAAACTCTACTAACACCGATCCAACGCTTGGAGTTCATTGGTATGGCAGATCAGCCGGAGGTCCTGACGGAAACTCCTATTGGGGTATTGATGACGCCGATATTACGCAAACAGGGAACGATGTGAGTCTGCAAACTTACTTTCGCGCTTTTGAGGAATTCATTGATCATTGCGAGGCAAACAGCCCTACAACTAAAATTGTGTTTACTACTGGCCCGGTAGATGAAACCTATGGTGAATTTACGGGGGAGTCGGGATACCAGGGACATCTAAAACATGAAGCTATTCGTGCTTACGTTGCGGCGGATTCTACCAGAATTTTATTTGACTACGCAGATATTCTTTGTTACGATAATAATGGGACTCCCACCACTCAGACATGGAACGGGCATACTTACCCATTCATCACAACTACCAATTATGGCGATGCAAGTATTGGACATATTTCTCCAACTGGAGCTATCAGATTAGCGAAGGCTCAATGGTGGCTACTTGCAAGGATAGCAGGGTGGGATGGTGTAATACAATAAAATTTAAATTTAGAAAAAAATAAGTTAAGTATATAATTGAAATATTTTTTTAATGTAAAACTTTTTAAATATTATTAATTATTAATACTTTTGTAAAAATTTACTGTCATGAATGATATAACATATAGCCAATTTCCAAAAGATAAAGAAATATATGTTTTTTTGGTTAGAGCAAATTCATTCTTAGCTAAGTCAATAAGACTTTTTATGTATATAAAGCAGATGGCTCTAAAAAAATCATTGAAAGATATATGTAATCACGCAGATTTATGTCTTGGTCATGAACTTGTAATAGGTGCTGAACGAAGAGGGGTTTACCCAAAGAGTATTGAATCTATGTATGGTGATGGTCATAAGAGAACTATTTTTGTTTATAAAGTTCAAATGCCAGATGAGAATAAACAGATTCTAAAAAATTGGGCCATGAACCAAGCTGGTAAAAAATATGAATTTAGTAATTTTATAAATCAGATTTATAGAATACTTTATATTATATTTAAGGGAAAAGAAAGGTGGTTGGGTCATAGAAAAGAATATGCTCAAAAAAGGTATTTTTGCAGTGAATTTGTAAGTACAGCTTTAACCCAAGTTATACCAGATTTCTCTGAGACTCCTTGGGATGATGATCCTATGGATCTTAAAGAAATATGTGACAATAAACTTGAATATGTAACTACAATCACTATGAAACATGGAGAATAATGAAATGTATATTCCAAATGAGATAATCAAAAGTTTACAAATAGATGTTACTGATACTAGAAAAGATGTAAGTGAAATAAAGAATGCTCTTTTGGGAAATGAATATAATCCAGATGGATTAATAAAAAGGCAATGTAATACTGAAGAAAGACTAACAAAAGCAGAAGGGAGAATTGACAAAATATTTTGGACTGCTGCTGGAATAAGTGGCGGAGTATCTGGATTAATTGGTATTGTTGCTTTAATTTTAAAATTTGTTATTAAGTAAAAAGTATGGCTTTCGATTTAGCATTTTCTACACAAGATTACGATCAAGGTAAATCAATTTTAATAATTGATAATAGTTCTGATTGGGCAAATGTTCCTACTGTTGATAGTGTTACATTCACTATAACTTCATTATACGATGGGGTAGTGTTAGATGAGGAAGTTATTGTGCCTATAGCTACTGTATTATTTGAATCAGGATTTCAATATGAAATAAAAAATACAGATTTAGGGTTATCTATTTCTGATACAATTTCAGATTCTATTTATAGAATTACTATGGATTTATACAATCTTGGTTCTCAAGTTGTAGGCAGTGGAAATACTTACACTTCTGATGAAATTGTATATTACAATGCGAAAGAAATAAGAGATTCTTTCTTAGCAGAAATAGCCTCATATATAGATGACGTTACTAATAAACAAATAGAATATGCTAACTGGTTAGATTTCTTAATTGTTAGTATAGAAGCAAACGCTCAGTATGGAAATTCTAGTGCTATATATTATATTTTTGATATTTTTAAAAATATTTCAGAATGACATATAGTAACTTAAAATTAGTTATAAATGAGTCATATGCTACTTTTTCTAAGAATTATATTTTAAGAAAAAGAATTGGGGCAGATGATAAATATTCGTTAAAAAATATGGTATTTGTCAAAGGCGTGTATAAAACATTGATGAATCAAGTAGGAGATGAAGATGTTGATACTTTATTAAAAACTGACATTCAAAATATTATAGCACTATTTAATAAATATAGTGATTCTACAGTAAATACAGAATACGAATGAAATTAAATACAGAAACAATACCATCTGATTCAACTTTAAGATTATCTAGTAGTTCAGCAAATAGAACTCCTACTGTTGGGGATTTGACATTATCCGATCTTTATGAAATGATATTAAATCTTCAGGGTTTTGTTCCTGCTCCAGAGGGAGAGACACAATATAGATTATTTGTTGATGATTCTATTACTTATAGAATAGGAGTAAGGGGAAATTCTTGGGTAAAAGATAGGACATTAACAGCTACAGGGTTTGCTGGTATAGAAAACGTGGATTGGGAAAATATAGAAATGATATCAATATGAAAAAACTGTATATATTAATATTATTGTTATTCTTTACATTGGGATTATTTTCTCAAAGTGGGACCGTTAATTTAAAATATCCAACGGTAGTTCCATCATTAAATGTTAATACTACTGCAAAAATAGGAACTTCTATTTATTCAAATGTAGATGGGGTAGCAAATCTTGGGATATATGGAAATGGTTGGAATAATTTATTTATGTCAAGGGGTTCGAGAATATATTTTGATAGTGATACCACTTTTGGTAAATTATACTTTGATTATGGAGATTTACATTTAGATGCTCATTTAGATTTAGGAGAGAATGATTTACTTTTAAATGGTGGTATAGGAAGCGATGATAGAAAGGTACTCATAGGTAAATTTCGTTATTTAACAGTAGATAGTCTTTTACCGTATAGTATTGGAACACCAGATACCGTAGTTGGATATGGTTATTTCGATAGTTTGAGTGTGAATAGCCTAGCAATAAGTGGAAATATTGGTGGGATAACATTAAATTCTGGTACTTTAACATTGACGGGTGCTGATGCACTTACTTTTGGAACATCTGGAACAACAAGTCTTATGTTACCTACATCTGGAATATTATATTCTAGTTCTAATAATATAATACCGGGTTCTTCTTCTACATATACTATTGGATCAACATCTATGCCATTTAATAGTTTATATTTATCAGGAGGAGCTATAAATTTTAATAATGGTGGAGGATCAATAGCTTATTCTCCCGGAGATGACGATTTTTATATAGGGGGTGCTGGGATTCAATTATTAACAGGAGATTTAGGTAAATCTCTTGCCCCAGTAAATAAAGGATGGTTTACTGATCTCGAAGTTGCTAATCTTCCGACAATTAATGGGGGTACCTTCAAGGCCGCGCTGTCTTTAACAGCTTCTGATGTGGGCTTAGGCAATGTGACCAATGAGAGTAAAGCGACAATGTTTACTTCGCCTACATTTACGGGGACGGTGACAATGCCGACACCCTTCACCCTTGGGGCGACATCTGTGACGGTTAGTGGGGCTGAGTTAAACCTACTTGACGGGGTGACCTCCATTGAAACCTACAGCACGGAGAACTACGGGGCCACCGGCACGGGTGATATTGTTCTGTCAACCGGCCCGACACTGACAACGGTGAACATCACCGATGTGATTAAACTCACCCCTACAGCCTCACCACCTTCAGGAGCGACCGAAGGGATGATCTACGCTGATACGGATCACCACCTATACTACTACAACGGGACCGGATGGATACAATTAGATAATTAGCCATGAGAAAGATACTTATTTTACTACTGCTTGCCGTTAGCCTTATGGCTCGTGGTACGGTTTATTATGTTGCCACTACAGGTAATGATGGGACGGGCGATGGAAGCGCAGGAGCGCCATATCTGACTATTGCCCATGCAATCGGTCAGGCTTCAGCGGGAGATACGGTCTATGTAAATGCCGGAACCTATACAATCACATCTCAGGTTGCCGTTCCTGTAGGGATATCAATTATGGGAGCCGGGGAAACCAGTATTCTGTTAGCCGGAGCCGCCCTTGAGCCGATGTTCTTATACGAGAGTGCAAGTGAAAACACAAACGGCAATCAGTCGATAAGCTATGTAAAGATTGACGGTGACCTAACAGCGCTTCAGGCTTTTTCAATAAGGCGCAGAAGCAATGTTGTGTTTGACCATATTACTATGGTTGACTTTATTTATGTTGGCATTGAATACTATGGCGGTGCAACATTTACAACTGTTCCGACAACATACGCATCAGGCAATAAAATACGATATAGCACAATCTCGAATTGCTGTTCGCGGCGCGATCCTGGTATATTCGGGGCTATACGTTTCGGTGGTACAATCGGAATGGAAATACATGATTGTGTACTCACTCAAACGGGAAGGTCTCTCGGCACAAACGGTAATTTACTTTACTTGTGGGGGGCAACGAATAAGGCACTTAAATTCTATAATAATACTTGTACTAAACCGACAACCGATGGCGTAATTTCGGGCAACGTAAACGGTTGGAACTTCCACATTGAAAGTGGTTACTCTTACGGATATGAGATATATAACAACACTTTTATTGGTGGTGTAGCCATTGACTTTGCCGGAGGGATACAGGTTAAGGGTGACTACGATTATTCGTGGTATGTTCATAACAATGATTTTAGTATTACATCACAAATAACAGCACCGGCAGCTGGCACACACTCACCTCATGCTATGGATTTAGAGCGAACGAATGAAGATGTTGTTGTCACTCGAAACTCATTTACTAATTATCCGACAGCTATAAATCTTACATTAAGTGCAAATACATATCATTACGAGAGATTATATTTTACTTATAATATATTTTCAAACGTTGGATATTCTGATGGCGGATATGCTTACGGAGGATTTCAGTTTGTGGGCAGTGAAACGGCTACTGGAGATTTATGTTCTGATGTTTATATCCTCAATAATACCTTCGATGGCAACGGCGCAAGGGGTTTTATTATGCTTCAGCAGCCATATAACATGGATAACATCTACATCAGAAACAACATATTTCAAGATGCTGTTACATGGGGGTATATCATTGCGTGGAATGTTGTTGGTGTGTCGGCTACACCTACAGGCACATTAACGGGTTTTTATATTGACAATAACATCATGTACAATAATGCCACATCCAACGGCATTTACTACAGAGAGGGGAAGACCATGACAATAGCGTCCTTCCTGAATAATCAGGTAGGTGTTGATCCTCTCTTCCGCTCCGCCTCCGACTTCCATCTTCAGTCAACCTCTCCCGCTATTGATGCAGGGCTGGATGTGTCAGCTACAACCGGAGGGCTGGACTTCCACGGAGCATCACTCTACGGTGCGGCCTATGACATAGGAGCCTTTGAGTATGGACTGAACAGGTTAGTAAAGATAGGTACAACGATACCGACAATAAATTATAAGGTAGTATTGATTGATCATTAATATTTATTATATTTGCAAAAAATAAAAATATGCCAATATTAAGTAAAACATCATTAGACCGATTAGCTACATGTCATCAAGATTTAATTATCTTTTGTACGGAGTTAATTAA
>Ga0209099_1004784_pt1 | contig 10105 bp, 9 predicted proteins | sample AD_JPNHW2_MetaG_FD_184430 | JGI IMG/M metagenome (GOLD analysis project Ga0209099, IMG submission 184430) | Active sludge microbial communities of municipal wastewater-treating anaerobic digesters from Japan - AD_JPNHW2_MetaG (SPAdes) (version 2) | ecosystem: Engineered > Bioreactor > Anaerobic >...
GCATGATAATATCGCTAACCAGCGAGCTGACAATTTTGCCGAAAGCGGCACCGATAATGATACCAACGGCCATGTCCATCATATTGCCCTTTACGGCAAATTCTTTAAATTCTTTTACGATACCCATGGTTTTAAGTTTTTAAGATTAGGAATGCAAAATTAATGAAAGATTTGATTTTTAAACATAATTTAAAAAATATTTAAAAAAAATTAAGACATAAAAATAAATAAATGTGTAATAAGTTAATCTGTCATTCATTCATCAATGTCATTTTTCCATGTCGGCTGAAGCTGCGGGTTGCATAGAACATTACACCACTATGCGCTGGATGCCGACAGGATATTCTCTCATGATAATATCAAGTATCTTTTCATAATCGGATTCGCAGTGAACAAAATCCACATTGTTAACATCCAATATCAGGATGCGGAGGTCGGTTTGCTGTTTGATAAAATCAAAATACCCGCTTTGTATGCGTTCCAGATAATCATGTTCTATGTCTTGTTCATATTCCCTGCCACGGGAAATGATGTTGCGTTTCAGACGGGGTACTTCTACATAAAGGTAAACCAGCAAGTCGGGTTTGGGCAGGGTGCTGTTGATGATGTTAAAAAGGCGGGTGTATAAGGTCAGTTCGTCTTCCTGCAGTGTTTTTTTTGCAAAAATCAGCGATTTGTAGATGTAATAATCCGAGATGGTAAACGATTTAAACAGGTCCTTGTTTGATAGCTGTTCTTTAAGCTGCTGGTATCGCGAAGCCAGAAAGGTAAGCTCCAGCGGGAAGGCATATTTTTCGGGGTCGCGGTAAAATTTGGGAAGAAAAGCATTGTCTTCAAACTGTTCCAGGATGAGCCGTGCGTCAAACTGGCCGGCAATCCGGGTGGACAGCGAAGTTTTGCCGGCACCAATATTCCCTTCTATGGCAATAAAATCATACATCAATGCAAAAATAAATTTATTTTTGTTTTAACCACAAGAGAATTATCGGAACATTGAGAAAATAATTCCGCAATGGTTTGCCCAGATACAGGATGAACAAAATGTGCCATAATTTCGGCTAAGGGTTGCAGTACGAACCTGCGTGATGTAATCCGCGGATGCGGAATAATCAGGTCGTTTGTATTAATAATCAGGTTGTCATAAAATAAAATGTCGATGTCGATGGTGCGGGGATCGGTTTTTCCGCTTCGTCTTCTGCGGCCAAGTTTTTTTTCAATGGAGGAAGTAATCATCAACACTTTTTCTGGCGACAGCTCCGTTTCAAAGGTGGCCACCATATTCAGGTAGTCCTTATGCTTGTTTACCCCCCATGGCTCAGTTTCATAAACCGACGACATTTTGCATTCCTTACCGAAATTTTCTGCCAGCAAGACAAGTGAATTTTTCAGATATGCCGCACGGTCGCCCACATTGCTCCCCAAACAAAAACAAACCATTTTACTGTGTATTTGAAAAATCAAAAGTATAAAAATCACTAAGAAAAAAAACCGAATTGTAACAAATGTTTGGTTTATGTGTCCAACAAATGTTTTTTATTAAGTAATTTTACAAAAAAATAACCCAAAAACACAATAAGCTATGAAAGAGTTTTTTAAAATGATGTTTGCGTCGATGGCCGGATACCTCCTGTTGTCGCTGATTATGTTTATTATTTTTATTTCCATGGTGGTTTCGCTGGCTTCTTTTAGCAAAAAAACCGCAGTAGAGGTAAAACAAAACTCAGTACTGACACTTAAATTAGACCAGGCCATTCCCGACCGCACTTCCGAAAATCCTTTCGGAGCTATGGATTTTCTCTCCATGAAAAGCAACAAGGTAATGGGGCTCGACCACCTGCTGAAAACCATTGACAAGGCTGCAAATAACGATAAAATTAAAGGAATTTTTCTGGACCTGACAGATATTCCTTCAGGTATGGCAACCATTGAGGAGGTAAGAAATGCCTTGCTGCAATTCAAAAAATCAGGGAAATTCATTATCAGCTATAGTGATGATTATACCCAAAGGGCGTATTACCTGGCCTCGGTAGCCGACAAGGTTTACCTGAATCCGCAGGGAGGTGTGGGAATAAAAGGCCTGGCCGCGGAGCTGATGTTTTTTAAAGGAACTCTCGACAAACTTGATATCCAGACACAAATTATCCGCCACGGAAAATTTAAAAGCGCCGTGGAGCCTTACATAATGGATAAAATGAGCCAGGCCAACCGCGAACAATACCAAAAACTGCTCGACGTATTATGGCAGCAGATGGTTGATGGCATTGTTGCCCAGCGCAAAATAGCTTCAGAAGACCTTAACCTGATGGCCGACAGTTTGAAAATACAGTTGGCTGATGATGCCGTAAAAAACAAACTGGTAGATAAATTATTGTATCGCGACGAGGTGCTGGCAGAGTTACGCACCAAACTGGGTGTTAACGAAAAAGAAGACATTAATTTTATTACTGCCGCCAAATTTTATAAGGTGAAAGGCAAGGAAAAAATTTCGATAGGTAAAAAGAAAATTGCCGTGGTGTATGCCATTGGCCAGATAGGTGCCGGCGAAGGCGATGAAAGTGAAATCGGCTCAGATAAATTATCCGAATCTATCAGGCATGCCCGCAACGATAGTTCGGTAAGGGCTATTGTCCTGCGTATAAACTCTCCGGGCGGCAGCGCCCTGGCTTCTGAAATTATCTGGCGCGAGGTGGTCCTGGCACAAAAAGTAAAACCTGTGGTTGTTTCCATGGGCGAAGTGGCCGCATCGGGAGGATATTACATTGCCTGCGGTGCAGGAAAAATATATGCCCAGCCGAATACCCTAACAGGATCAATTGGTGTTTTTGGCGTGGTTCCCAATCTTGAAAATTTCTTTAAAAACAAACTCGGAATCACCTTTGATGTGGTTAAAACTAATGATTATTCCGACTATATTTCGGGAACCCGCGCCATGCAGCCCTACGAAACAAAAGTGTTGACCAGTCAGGTGGAAAATATTTACAAGGTGTTTGTCGGCCATGTGGCCGAAGGCCGCAAAATGAAACCCGAAGACGTGGACTCTATAGGTCAGGGCCGCGTGTGGACCGGGCTTGACGCAAAACGTATCGGCCTGGTGGACGAAATCGGTGGCCTGCAGAATGCTATTGATGACGCTGCAAAAAAGGCAAATCTTACCGATTACAAAGTGGTGGTATATCCGAAATTTAAAGACCCCTTTACACAAATCTTTGAAGAGCTGATGGAAGAGTCATCGGAAACACAAATCCAAAAAGCCCTGGGCGAAAACTTTGTCTATTACGAACACCTGAAAAACCTAAAAACCCAGAAAGGCATACAAGCTCGTCTGCCCTTCGATATGGTGATATATTAACCGGCCCTGGGCGAATAAAAAAAAGGCTGTTACCTTGAGTTTGACCAGCACTGATTAAACTCAAGGTAATGGTTTTCGGCCTTGCTTACTGGTTATAGAAGCACTATACTTTCAGCCCTACACAAATGCAAATAAAAAGGACTAATGCCCAATTAAGCACGGCTGGGTTCTGATAACGGTGTCGCTGAATCCTCCGGTTGGCGGATAGACCAAAAACCCGATAAACAGTAGGATTTATCGGGCTTTTTGTTGCGCCGCGGCGGAGGGGCTTTTCGGCTATCACTCTGTGTGTTGTAGACAGTCTTTTTATGTGTTTGACAATCAATGATTAATAATAATTGTCGCTCCTGAACGTTGTCGGTCTTCCGAAAACTTCATGCCGTTGATACGACAAAATTGCTTAATGGCGGTTTCATTTAATTTCCCGTCCTTAACAAGTTCTTCCGAAATAATTAGCTGTGCAAGTTGTTTTTTTGCCCCCACAATTCGGATTTCGCATTTGTCCATATTCTCATTTAAAAATGTAATGTCAAAATAGCCGATTCTACCCTGTGGATTACCCTGTGTAATTTGTTTGGAATCCGAATAAAATTGCGCGTTAAAAACGGCTAATTTCTCATTGTTCAGATTGTACAGTGTGTAAGCATCGGGATAACTGGTTGAAACCAATTTAAATACGGGAGAGCCGTTTACACTAACCAAATCTTTTTTTACGGTAACTTTCTGTTCCTGAGAAAAACCGTTAAATGCAAAAAGTAACAGTAAAATGTTCGTTATCAGTATTCTTTTCATTTTGTTGTGTTATGGTTAGTGTTTCTTGCTAAAAATGCGTACAACCCATTTCAATGCTCAATAAACATTTCAAAAATACAAATTTTATTTAGCAAACCAAGAAATGGGTATTTTTTTCCAGATATAATTTGCAAACATTAATGTCCGATAAAAATACATCTCGTCCCTGAGGCCTGTCTGCCGCAGGCAGGGGCCTTTTTCTTTCTTTTATCAACCTCTCTACCAATATTTTGTCCCATACGGGACAGTTCCGGAGGAACTAAATATTGGTAGAATAAAAAAGAGCCCTCGAAACAACAAGTCCCGTAGGGACGAGATATATCATGCATTACACGTTTTCTGTTTATTTTTCCGGACAACAGTGATTTGCTAATAAAAAGGTATCACTTTTTCGCAATTAAAAAGTGCCATTTTATTAAACATGTTTTTTTGTTTAAAAAAGCACTGCTTGCCTTGAGACATACACTGAAACTTGCCCGAACTGCCGAACGGCAGGGCAGAAAAACGGGACTTCAAAAGCTGGTAATGACAGCCTGTTGGGGTAGCGGAGCGTATCGGGCAACAATGGTGGGAGATGCAATCTCCGGCAGTTTCGGCTGCCAGGCCGGACTACTCGATTTTAACGGCCGGTATTCTTTCTTTTCCAAATAGAACCATTTTTGGTAGTAATTTTTTCCAAAAATCCTTTTGTCACAAGGTCGTTTAGTTGTTTTTCACTATCTATTCTCGGCGTTCCCGATAGTTCTGAAAATTCTTTTGCAGTCAAAGAATAATACTTAGTAAATAGTGCTTCCCAATTTTTGCTGTATTCACTTTTGATAGCCGTAGAATGAAGTTTTAAAATTGATGTTTCATAAAAAGCATAAGGTTTTGATCCATACACAATTTCTTTGTTGCCGGAATTGTCTAAAAAGAAAATAGTCGGGAACCCCCTTACTCTGTATGATTTTGCCAACTGTAAATCTTCTTCAAATAATGATTTTGCTTTTCCTTCATAATCCTTTTTCAATTGCACAGCATCTAATCCTGCTTTTTTGGCAGCAGTTTCTATATGTTCCCATTTTGCAATGTTTTTCTTTTGCAGAAAAACCATTTCCCTGATTTCTCTTAAAAATAAAACAGCCTTCTCAATGTCCTGCATTTGTGCCGCTTTAAAAGCGATTGAAGGAGGATAAGATGAATGTAAAGGGTCTTCCACCCAAACGTCACCGTCAATAGGCATATCGTAATATGCACTTACTTCGTCCCAATGGTGCGCTACGTCTGACGGGGTGCTGATACCTCCGCTACTGTATTTCCAATCGGGCAACAAGCCTCCCATACGGTATTCAATTTCTATGCTGTTGCCATATTCCAATTTCAGTTTTCGCAGTTGTGGCTCAATGCCCCAACAAGACGAACAAATAGGGTCTGTGAAATAAATGACTTTAAGCGGTTTTTCGATGCTTTGAGCAACAATTTCTGTTTTTACTGTGCTGTCAGGAATTCCGCATATTCCTTCTACAGGGTTACACATGAGCGGATTGTTATTTTCTTCCATTTTCTTATTTTTTTGAGCCTGACAGCCTACGCTGCTCAGCATTATTAATATTATGAATACTTTTTGAATGAATGTCATTTTTTTTGAAATAGTTAAGTAAGAACTCACATCTGTCTCACTTATTAAACCCAAACTGTAATATTATGAGCTAAAATTTTTTGTAAGGCTTCCATACCGTCCTTGCCAAATGCATTTAGCATTTCTTGCACTACATTGATTGCTTTTGTTGTTTCTTGTGACATTCCTTAAGTTTTTAATTATTATTGATAGTACAAAACTACGAAACATCTAATGTATAATTGCCATGGGTTTCCTTGTAGAAAGTAGTTTCCTGTTGGAAACTATCCGGGAAAATTGTAACTTTGCAAGGCAAATAAATTAATAGAAAACAATGAAAAAAAACGCTGAAATAAATACCACACCAGTCTGTAAGGTAAGAATGCAGGCTATCAGCGATGCAATGAGCCTGTTGTCTGGAAAATGGAAGTTTCATATTTTGGGAACGCTCATTGAAGGCAATACATTAGGGTTTATGGATTTGTTGCGAGAAATAAACGGTATAGGAACAAAAATGCTTTCAAAGGAACTTCAAGATTTGGAAATGAATAATTTAGTCAATCGAACAGTAATGAACACAAAGCCCATAACCGTTAAGTATTCAATAACGGAATATGGTAAAAGTCTTTCGGCTCTGATTGATGAGTTGGCAAAATGGGGCGGTGAGTATCGCAGGTCTGTCTATGAAAAAGGGAATAAATAAACATTTGTTTAGCTGAATTGTCGAATAGTTCTGGGCTGGTCGCAATACCTGCCGCTAACTGCCTTGTGGATTTTTAATACAAAGGCATCCGCGGGATGAATGCTTTTTTTGTATATTCGCATTGAACAATGTGAGCGATGAAAAATCAATGGATATACAGGCATAAAAAGAAATTTTTTCTTGCGGCTGGTTTTTGTGTTGCAGGCCTGGCTGTGTTTCTGTTTTTTTTCAATAAGAATGCGGTTAAAACCTCGGAAGCACAAAACACCAGCGTAGAGTTTTTGAGGCAACAATCCGCATGGGCCGACTCGCTGCTGGCTTGCATGAGCACCGAGGAAAAAGCCGGGCAACTGCTGATGCCCCGCATCAACACCAATCAAAAAGAAGAAATACTGATAGCGGAAATTAATGCAGTGAAACCCGGGGGAATATTTATTGCGGCGGGTTCTGCCCGCCGGCTCGGACAAACCACCAGGCTGCTCCAGGAAAACTCCCGGATTCCGTTATTATTTGCTGCGAATGCACCCTGTGGTTTTTACAGTCCCGACGATAGTCTTTCTACCTGTGCAGCCATGCCGGGCATTGACCTGCTCAACGATACAGCGCTAATAAACTCTCTGGCACATCATATTGCCCTGCAAATGAAACATTGCGGAATACATATTAACATGCTGTTGCCCTTACAGGCAGTTTCTGCCAATCAGGATCTCCCTAACGACTGGTCGGGTATTTCTTTTATCAGGGGATTGCAAAAAAAACTGCTGGAACAAAACCGTTTGTTTCGGGAAGCCGGAATTTTTGCTTGTGCACATGGGTTTAACACTATGGAAGAAAATATGCCGGCTTGTGATTTACCGGCATGCGATACGTTGCGGAAGTTGGTATTGTCAGGTCTTGCAAGCAATGGCTTACCATGTGTTTTTGTTGCCGGTAATGGAAAAAAGGCCTGTGATTCGCTTGTAAAAACGTATAAATACCAGGGGCTGATATTGTCCGATTTTTCGCCATCCATGCAGGGCGAATCGGCAGCTTATGCCATTCTTAATTCGGGTTGCGACATGCTTGTTCTCGGCGAGGCGAAAAAGGGGATGGCGGCCAAAATCATCAAAGGCATTGCAAATGGAAAAATTTCAAATGAGGCGCTGAATAGAAAGGTAAAACGCATATTGCTGGCCAAATCGTGGATGTCGCTGAACAACATGCCGAAAACCACTGCCGACAGTGCAGAATATGATTGTACCTCGGCCAGGAGCATACAATTATACCATAGGGTGGTGGAGGCTTCAACTGTATTGCTTAACAACCGCGAAAATATCCTGCCGCTTCGCTCTTATGAAAAAGAAAAAATTGTCGTGCTGCAGATTGGAAAAAAAACTGACAATGAATTTTTTAATGCCCTGATGAATTATACCAATTCTGCCACAGGCCGCCGTTATAATAATCCTGATGAGGCGCTGAAAGATGCGGGGCAGTGGTTGTCATCCGGTACGCTAATTTTACTTAATGTATTTGAAATTCCCGATTTTTTTTCACAGTCCGAAAAATACAGACAACTGATCGAAAAATTATCGCAAAAGAACAAGCTTATTGTTGCTGTTTTTGGAAGTCCCGGGTTTTTGAGTTTGTTTCCGCGCACCGGTTGTATGCTATGGAGTCCCTGCAATGTCCCCTGCGCAGGGCAAAACCTTTGTTCGGTTATTTTTGGCGGAGAAACCGTTAAGGGAACTATGCCTTATTCCTGCTCACAGGAGTTTTGTTATAAGGACGGGATAGCCATAAATCAGGCTATCCGGTTTAAATATACCTCGCCCGAAGATGCAGGCGTAGATGGCGCCAGATTGTATAAAATTGATTCTATCATTAATTTTGCTATTGAAAATGCTGCATTTCCGGGCTGTCAGGTGTTTTTTGCCCGTCACGGAAAAGTTTTTTATAACAAAAGTTTTGGAACGCATACTTACGATAAAAAGGAGAAAGTAAAAAACACCGACCTTTATGACGTGGCTTCGGTAACAAAAGTGGCTGCCACCACATTGGCGCTGATGGCACTTTACGACAAGGGAAAGATAAAACTCGACACCACGCTGAATTATTATTTCGACGACCTCGATAAAAATGCCCGTGGACGAAAAGTTAGGTTTTCAAAATTGAATCTTGTAACGCTGCGCGAACTGCTTATTCATAAATCGGGCCTGCCCGAAGGTCTGCCGGTAGGATTGTTTATCTCACCGAAATCAGCTCTCAGGTTTTTAAAAAAACAAGTGGAAAGTCTTGCAGGTGAAAAACCAGAAAACGATACCCTCACTACCAACGAAGAATACCAATATGTTAGCGCTATTGATACGGCCTTGCCTGATGCGGCAGAAGATTCCCTGCTGCGTTATATTTTTTCAAAAACCAAAACTCCGGAATATAAACTGGAAATTGCAAAAAATATGTTTCTGCGCAATGTGGTTCAGGATTCGCTCTGGCAGTTGGCCAAGCAGATTTGGATGCGCCAGAATAAGGATTACCTGTATAGCGACCTGAATTTTTATCTGGTCATGAAAGTGGCGGAAAAAGTTGCCAAAACACAGCTTGAAAAATACCTCGACCAGGCTTTTTTTGCCTTGCTCAACCTGAAACGTATTGGTTTTCATCCCTTGGAAAAGTATGAGAAAAATGAAATTGTGCCTACCGAGGACGAAAAATATTTCAGGAAACAACTGATACATGGTTATGTTCACGACCCCATGGCGGCCATGTGTGGAGGCGTAGGCGGCAATGCCGGACTGTTTTCCAATGCGCACGATCTGGGGGTATTGATGCAACTATTGCTTAACAATGGAACTTATGGCGGGGTGAGTTTTTTTTCCGGCAAAACAGTGGCGCTGTTTACCTCAGCACAGGCCGGAACTTACCGTGGCCTGGGTTTCGACCGCAAAGGCAAGCCCGAGGCAAAAATGATCGCACCCGGAGCTTCAATAAAGACATACGGGCATACCGGCTTTACGGGTACCTGTGTCTGGGCAGATCCTGAAAACGACCTTGTATATGTTTTTTTGTCCAACAGGGTAAATCCAAAAACTTCCAATCAGAAAATCAACACCTATCGGGTTCGCCAAAATGTGCAGCAAATAGTATATGACGCTATGTTGTATTAGTCTGAAGCCGAACGGCTTGCCTGTATGAATACGACAGGAAGGAGGAGCAGAACGAAAATCTCTGCGATTTTTCAGTGTTTATTTTTATATTTGTCAAAAAAGTAAGATTTATGAAGAAAATTTTACTACTGACAGTTTTATTAATTCCTCTTTTTTCGGCTCATGCCCGGCAAGCCGAAAATAATTATCCTTACAGGACTTTTTTTGAGGAAGCCTATCAGGTAAACCCTGCGGTTCCTGCCGGTGTGCTGGAAGCAGTGGCTTATAACAATACACGTATGCGTCACGTCAACCCGCAGGTGGAAGAACCGGGCTGTACAGGCATTCCGGCCTCATACGGCGTTATGGGGCTGGTGCTCGATGGCAAAAACTATTTTCGCGAAAACTTACACATGGTATCTGCGCTTTCATCCATTGCGGTTCAGGATATCATTAACAACCCCCAGAAAAATATTCTTGCTTATGCTTCGGCATTTCAGCAACACATAAGTTCATTAGAATCCACCCTTGAATTGCCTGAA
>Ga0209099_1004791_pt1 | contig 10094 bp, 12 predicted proteins | sample AD_JPNHW2_MetaG_FD_184430 | JGI IMG/M metagenome (GOLD analysis project Ga0209099, IMG submission 184430) | Active sludge microbial communities of municipal wastewater-treating anaerobic digesters from Japan - AD_JPNHW2_MetaG (SPAdes) (version 2) | ecosystem: Engineered > Bioreactor > Anaerobic...
ACCCGGTTTATCGGGAAGCTTCAGGATATTTCCCTGTCAGCTGATTCTGTTGAAAGCGAAGTGGCATTTTCCTGTACACCAGCCGGTACCATCTTTTCTGAAGAACATACCCCCTGTGGCCCGAGCGCACCTCTTGACCGGTTTGAGATCGAGTCCGGAAGGTGGGACCGGGATCTGGAAAAAGTATTTTATGATACCGATATGAAAGCAGCTGATGCCGTCATCGACCTGCACAGGAAAGGTCTCTTGTTCTCAAGCATACAGAAGGCATTCTCTGTCGGGACCATGGGCTCCGGCAGGGACCGTCACCTTGTGCCGACCCGCTGGGCTATCACAGCCTGCGATACCGTGATCGCGGATCACCTCCTCACTGAGGTAAAGAAATATCCGGTGATTGATACCTGGCGTGTTCATGAATTTTCCAGCCTGCATAATCATTATGCAGTCCTCCTGATGCCAACCGGCTGGCAGTATGAATGGTCAGAAGCCTTCCTGCATGTCCTTAAAAACGAAGAACTTGTTTTTTCTGACCATGAAGGACGAAAGAAAAAGACCTCCTATTCCCCTCTCGGGGGATGTTACTACAGCTGTAAGATGGCAGTTCTTGAGGCACTTGCACGGGAACAGAAACAGGCAGGGGCAATCATACTCCGGGAAGCACACCACGGGTATGTGCCGATGGGTGTATTCAATGTCAGAGAGAACGTGAGAAATGCCATGAACCGGCTTCCTCTGGAGTTTGAAGATATCAGGTCTTCCTTATCTTACCTGTCCCGCAAATTCACCCTCCCGATGAGCCGTTTTATTGAAGAGGGGGAACTTCTCCGGAACGCGACAAGGATCAGACAATGCACACTCCGGGATTTCTCTTAAAAATATACCTGCCTTCATCCGTCCTATTCTTCCCCTTTTTGGCATTATCCGGCATTCACACTTTCAACCCGCGCTCAAAATCCCTTTATTACTCAGGGCCGACTGTACGAAAAACAAGATCAGGGAACCTATGAAACCACGGATCATCCTGCACCTTGATATGGACAGCTTTTATGCATCAGTTGAGATGCAGGCACACCCTGAACTCCGGCATAAACCGGTTGTTATTGGTGCGGATCCAAAACAGGGCCGGGGCCGGGGGGTTGTCTCAACCTGCTCGTATGAAGCCCGGGCATATGGTATACGGTCTGCAATGCCTGTTTCGCAGGCTTTTGCTCTCTGTCCTCACGCAGTTTATCTCCCCCCGGCCATTACTCTCTATGCAAAGGTCTCGGCAGACGTGATGGCCATCATCAGGGCATCGGGTTTCCGGTTCCAGCAGGTCAGTATCGATGAGGCGTTCCTTGACTTAAGCCCGCTTGGCAGTTTCCATGATGCAACATCGCTTGCGGAACAGATCCAGGAGACTATCAGGACGAGACTGGGCCTGACCTGTTCGGTTGGTATCGGACAGAGCAAACTGATTGCCAAGATCGCCTCAGATTTTAAAAAACCCGCCGGGCTTACGGTGGTTGAGCCGGCAGGAACGCAGGACTTCCTCGTTCAGCTGCCGGTAAGAAAAATACCGGGTATTGGTAAAAAGGCCGAACTGGCACTTTTCGAGCTGGGCATCAGGACAATCGGCGATCTCGCTGCCTATGATATCCGGAAGCTCGTTGCGGAATTCGGGCGGGGGGCTGCCGCACTGCACGATACAGCCCTGGGAATCGACGGAAGTGAAGTGGAAGAGCATACAGACACGAGATCCCTTTCCCGGGAAATTACCTTCGAGAAGGATACAGAGGATCCCGATTTTATTTTCCTGACGATGGATACCCTGGCCGAAGAGGTATATACCGGTCTGGTTTCGGAAAACCTCAGGTTCCGGACGCTGACCATCAAGGTAAGGTACCAGGGATTTATTACCCGGACGCGTTCCTGTACCCTGTCGCATTTTACCCGTAAGAAAGATGTGCTGCTGACCAGCGCTCATACCCTCCTCAGGGAGATGATGGACGATCGGAAAGTCCGTTTGCTCGGTATCCGGCTTTCCTCATTTGAGAAACCGGATGCGCGACAGAAGACTCTCGGTTTTTAACTCCGGATACCCGTATCGCCAACAAAACTAAATCCAGTCCAGCTCCCGGGTGGTCAGCGTGATACGGATTTCTGGGTATTGTTACGGATCCATTCATCGACTTCTTCAGGTTCTGCGGTGAATGCAACGATACCTTCAGCAAGTTCCATGATCCCCGTCTTCTCCCCCGTTATCCGGTATCCTCCGGAAGCAAGCACCCATTCCGTCACAGCCAGTGCAGTCCCTGCATTTCCTGCCCGGAATGCCGGGTACGCACAGAGCGAAAAGAAGACGAAAGCAGCCCGTGGCACACATTCCGGTATGAGATTCGCACGGAAGACCATCTGGTGGAGATTTGCTTCGGAAATGATGCGGGAGTCCCCTCCGTCCCTCCCGATAATCCTGGTGTGGACTGCAATTACCTGTTCTACCGTGAGCCCCTCCATGTATCCACCTCTTTGCCGGTCAACCTAGCAAATGTTGCGTTTTTATTCTCTTGTGTAAGGTGATCGGGGAACGTGAATTTAGCATGAGGATCGCAGGGAGTGCCCTGTCCCGGGCTCTCCATTTCAGGTTTAACGGTTTTATAACATGAAAAACCTGGAGGTTCATAATCATTCAAATCTCCCGGGCTTTTTCCGATGGCGATGATTCCAAATATACATATAAGAACCCTGAAAAATGCTGTACCTGTTCTTACCGGTGATCCTGAATGAGTGGCATGAACCTCGAGATCTTTGACCAGATGGATGACGCAGATAAGCATCAGTATCTCGAATTCCTTCTCTGGCACTACCGTGTGGTGGATGCGTTCTGGTTCATCAACATCAGTGATCAGTTCGGGCAACCGGTTGCTGAAAAGATCAATGAGCAGGTCTGGGGGAAGGTTGCCGGCATGGCGGCGAAGGATATCGTCCGCAGGTTCGGGATCAATGAGACCGGGCTTGCCGGGTTTGTGCAGGCCCTGCACCATTTTCCGTGGGCACTCATCGTGGGTTATACGATCATTGAAAAGGATTATGAAGTTATTATCGAGGTACCCTCGTGCCCGACCCAGGAAGCCCGGCTGCGGCGGGGGCAGGGAGAGTATGTCTGCCGCGAGATGCACCGGGCGGAGTTTACCGGCTTTGCCCGCGAGATTGATCCCCGGATCTGTGTGGAATGTGAATTCGCCCCGCCCGACCCCCATCCAAAGGAAATGTTCTGCCGGTGGCATTTCCGGATAAAGGAATAATCCGGGAATTCCCGCACAGGTCTTAGCCTATCATGGATTTTCCTTACACCCTTGTCCCGGTTATCCTTTACTGCAGCCTGAATATCCTGGCGCTTGTTGTTTTCACGTATGATAAGCTGAAATCAAAGATAAACCGGGCGAGACTCTCTGAATTATCGCTCTTGTTCATTGCAGCAATCGGTCCCTTTGGCGCATTGATCGCTATGGGGGTGTTCCGTCACAAGATTCGTCATGTGAAATTTATCCTCGTTCCGGTCTTTTGTATCCTGCACATGTTCCTGGTTATCTGGTTGTGGCCTCAGGTTGTCGGGTAGATTGACCGGTGCTGTACCCGTGCTTGCAAAAAGAAGAAAAGAGGTTACCGGACCGGCACATAGATGTCTGTAATAATCTCATCCGGTGAGACTATGCGGGGATCATTCGGATAAACCTCACGGATCGGCCCGCAGATCGTCAGGTTATGTTCGGTAATCCATGCAAAGAGTGCGAGATAGGTCGGCTCGCAGGTCGCATACGGCCCCTTATGAACCACATGCGCCATACGCCCCCCTGGAAGTATGTATGCCGAAATCTCTTTTGTGCCTTTCACCGCTTCGTTTACCGGCCATGCAACTTCGACCACTGCGGTTCTTTTCTCGTTTGCTTCTGCAACTGTAGCTGGGGAGATCTCATGACAGAGGAAGAGCGGAGGGCCGGCAACGGCTGCCTTTCTCTTCTGGATATGAGTAAAGACTTTCAGGAGGAGGTCGGGGATCAGGGCATAGGTCCCGGTTTTCCGTGTCCCAAGCACGTTCATGGCAGGGACTTCAACAAGGCTGATTTCTGTCATATCTGGTATCGTACAATCCTCTCATGGCGATGGTATGTGTGTTGGAGAAGAGGCAGGGTGAAAGTGTCGTGTATCACAGACAAACCCTACCGCTTTAATACCGGGCTCTTCCATAGTTTTTCATCATGCGTACGAACAGGCATCAGTATTTCCTCGATCTCGCGACCCGGTGCGCTCACCAGGGAACCTGTCTCCGGCGGAATTTTGGTGCAATTATCGTTGACGAATTTAATACCATCGTATCCACGGGCTATACCGGCGCTCCGAGGAAACAGATGGACTGCACCGAGCTGAACCGCTGCTGGCGAAAGGAACACCATATTCCCTCCGGCTCCAACTACGAGCGGTGCCGGAGTGTCCATGCCGAGATGAACGCCCTCCTGCAGGCCGGAAAACTTGCACGGGGTTGTACGCTCTATCTTGCCGGTTTCGACGTTGAAACGGATGAAACAACCCAGATATGGCCGTGTTTCCTCTGCTCCAAAATGATTGTAAACAGTGGAATAGCCAACGTCATCATGCGGACTGGCCAGAACACCTATAAGGAGATGGACCCGATGGTCCTGTACCAGATGCGCAGCCGGGAAGCTCTCGGTGAGGATGCAAAATAAAAAAATTCCCTGTCATGAACCGGGAAATGCCAGAATAACCGGGAGTGTCTCCTGATGCGTCAGGCTCCTTGTTAAAACCAGAAGGCTTTCATTTTATCGACAATGATATGCCCTGCTCTTCCAAGATCCCGGTCTCAGAACCAGACGCGGTAGAAAAACCGCCAAAATAAAGAAAAATTGAAAGAAGTTATGGAATTAGAACCGGGGTTTCCGGTGTTTCGGGAGGCAGTCACGGCAATAAACCGGGCGGCCTTCGGTCGGCTTGAATGGTACTTCGCATTCTTTCCCACAGTCTGAACATGTTACTTTTGTCATCTCACGTGGGCCTGAGTCTCTTGGGCCGCCGAAATTTCTCGAGCCGCCAAAATTGTTTGATCCAAACATAGTATTTCCTAATACAGTCTTTGTATAACTGTGCTACAATAGTCGCTGCCTGAGTTTAAGAAACAATATGTTGGGGCATCCTGAACCAAAGGGAAGGGGAATTAATACCAATGTATTGTTTTTCCGGATGCAATGCCCTCGTCAAGGGTGTCAGGTCGAGTTATATTCGGGTCCGATCGGTGAATACATTCCGTGAGGACAGACCGGGTTCTACGCGAGGGAGCGGATCTCGTTATACAGTACGACAAGGGAAAGGCTGATCAGGTTCAGGGTTGTTGCAGCATACCACAGATACCTCTCTGACGTCGTGAGGGTGGCGATCCACCCTGACCAGAGCATGGTGCAGATGATAATAAACGTGAGCAGCGTGTCGATTGCGAGAAAGACCATGGGCATATGGAAAAAGCGCCCGATCTGCGCTATCGTGCAGTATTCAAACGGAGCCGGGCGGCCCAGGATATCGAACAGTTCGCGGCCGAGGTTGAGGATCAGGTCAGCCGTTGCCCAGGCGGTTATCGCCCCCCCGGAGACTGAAACCGGCACTGAATCAGTACCGATCCGGATGAGCGTGATGCCAAACAGCAGTTTGAAGATGCAGAAGGGAACGCCGATCGTGAGGCTCAGAAAGAACGGGCGTGAAAAAAACCGCTGGATGATATCGGAGTTCTGCCGGTATGAGCAGGTCTTGGTGTCAGGATCGTTTCTGGACATGGCATCGGGGGAGCTGTTATTCAGGTTATTGTGCCATGGTCGTTTATTAAGGGATAGGGAACCGTTCCCCCTCCATTAAAATGTTTGCCGTAAACCCCATTTACTCCCATGTTCAAGATAGTGGGAATAAAAAAGGTGAATTACATGGGAATTTTTGATAAATTAACCGGAAAGACTGCAACGCTTACGCCGAAATCAGCACTCGTGCTGTCCGCCATCACGGTCATTGCCGCCGATGGTGTCATCGATGAAGCAGAACTCAATGACCTTGCCAAGATCGTCCGCGGGGATAAGAAATCCATTGAGGTTGCCATGGAAGTCATGCGGGCGAACAGGTTCCCGGCGGTCATTGACCTCATCGCTGAAAAGCTTGATGAGAAACAGAAGCTTGCAACGCTTGCGATTCTCTGCGATCTTGCCATGGCAGACGGCATCCTTGCAGGAGAAGAGAAAGCCGTATTGCAGGTATACATGGACAAATTCGGTATTCCTGAGGCAAAACTCCAGCCCATCATCGATGCGATTGCCATCAAGAATGATTTCTCAATCTTCTCCTGACCTTTTTTTCAAAATAAAAAAGAGTTCAGGGATTTCCTAAAAAAAAACGGGAATGCACCGGAACTCCCCAAGAAACAATCAGTGTTTTCTCATCAGGAAAAGACTCATGCCTGCGACGAGGATCCCAATCCCGATATCCAGGGAAGCTTTTTGTGTGGGGGTCTGTGCAGGGTACGTTGTCTGTACGGGTTCTGGTGTGGTTGTTACCGGGATTGCGGTGACCGGAGGAGGACTCTCCGTAATTGTTGGCAGGCTGGTGGTAATGACCGTTTGCGGGGGTGTATCTATCTCGATGACAGCCGGGGCGCTCCGTGCATAGACCCGGATCTCCACCAGCAGGTTATCACTGTCGATTGATTTTGGGCTTTCAACCTTCACCGAGTACGACCGGAGCCCGGTATTCACGGAGGTAAGGAATTCAACGGTCGCCTGCCCGCGACTATCGGTCGTTACCAGCGCATAATACCGGGTGTTCGGCATTTCAGAAGTAGATGGTGCAATGTCATCCCGTATCGTCTGCCCGTTGCCATTATTATACTGGTAGGACCCGATAGGCCACGGTCCGTCAACGGGATCTTCTGCAACATTCATCTGGTTGTCAGCAATATACGGCGGCTGGTTGCGGGGTTCACCGGTCATGGTGAAGGTGTGCGGTAACCAGAGGTAATAGGATGAATTCGGCAGCCCGATAATATTCACCGTAAACCGGCTCCCCCTCGTAATGGAATCGCCGATCGATTGTTCGGCAGTTATTACTGCTGATACCGGTACAACCGCAAGCAGGAACCCGGCAATAATCACGATCATCACGAACTTCAGCGGTATCTTTTTCATGAGAATCTCCCGTCACGAACTGTGCGTTCTGATGTGACATTTCACGTATTCAGATAAAAGGATGCACCATCCAGTTTACTAAAGGTGCCAGGTACCTGGAAAGAAAAATGCACAGATTTTCAGGTTGCGCCATCTCCTGACGATATCAGTATATTGCGTCAGAACTCCTTTGAAAATCCCGGTACAATCAATGATCCGGCCTTTATCAAAACCCATTTATTGTCCAACAGACTCAATTCACCTGTATGGCGAACATGGCAGGTGGAGGAGTGGAGTTCAGGGTAGTGAAGATTCACAAACCGGAAGACGTGAATATTATTCTCGGGCAATCCCATTTCATCAAGACCGTTGAGGATATCTCAGAAGCGGTTGTAGGATCGGTCCCTGGTGCAAAATTCGGCCTGGCGTTCTCAGAATCCTCGGGAGAATGCCTGATCCGGATCGATGGAAATGATGAGGATTTGATGGCGCTCGCGCGGGATAATGCGAAGGTAATCGGTGCAGGGCACTCATTTATCCTGTTTCTGAGGGATTGTTATCCCATCAATGTCCTGAATGCAATCAAGAATCTCCATGAAGTGTGCACCATCTATTGTGCCACGGCAAACGCGGCGGAGGTTGTTATTGCCGAGTCACTTCTCGGTCGGGGAATCATGGGTGTAATCGACGGGCAGACGCCGCGGGGTGTTGAGGATCCTGAAGGAGTTGCATGGAGGACGACACTGCTCAGAACGTTTGGGTATAAACGAGGGTGATGCCGGTCGCTTCAGGTGTTCCGGGTCTCCAAAAAAAAATCATTTTCTCATTTTCCGGTACAGGAACAGCAAACTAACCGATATGGCAGCAACACCTGCGGTAAACCCGGGCGTTTTTGTTGTCTTCACAAGCCCGGTAATATATTCAGATGTTGTACCGGCATTGACGGTAATGGTTGTTTTGAGATCCTGGTAACCATCCATCACGAGGGTTATGGAATGCGGTCCTTCGCTCAGCATGGGAATTGTAGTCGGTGTCACCCCCATCATCGTTCCATCCACGTACACAAGCGCTCCCGCAGGTGTTGTAGTGAGGGAGAGCGAACCATAGCCGCTGGCCGGTCCGGATGCGGCTGGTGACGTGGATCCAGCACCGGCGACCGGTGTCTTACTTGGAGAGGTCGCGATCTGCAGGGAAACGGTCTGTTTGTTGAAGTCTGCATTCACGGTGGGGTTGTCAGCAGCGACCGTTACGCTCTTTGCGAGATCCGAAAACCCCTTCTGTCTTATCAGGACAGCATGGTTGCCGTTGGGGATGGAACTGAATACGGCCGGTGTCAGTCCTTTGTACACATTGTCGATAAAGACATCAGCACCGGTAGGGGACGACATGACCGTGATGCTGCCGTATCCCGATGTCGGCGAGGGTGCCGGATCACCCACCCGCTGTTCGATGTTCACGGCTGAGTAGGCGATAGGATATCCCCTGGAATCCAGTTCCTGTATCTTCACCAGCGTCTTGTTTGTTCCCGAAGCCGTACCTGCCGGAACAGTACCCCTGAGGATTACCTGCACGGAAACCTCGTCCTGGTCCCTGTATCCCAATTCGAAACCGTTGACGGTCAATGTCCGTCCGCCCGTGACGGGCCGGGTATTTTTCACATCGTTCACAAATACCGAGTACGTCCACGTGGGATCGTCAAGTTCCGTGATGAACTCGAGGTCATCATTGGTAGGAAATGCGGTCCCGTATGCAGCGTAAACCGTATAGGACACATTGACCGAATTCCCGGGATACAGGTTCCCTGAAGGATCTATGGATACGGATCCCACGGTAAATGCCGCCACTCCCTGAACCAGCAAAAGCAGGGTGAAGCAGAGCAATGCCGGTTTTAACGATTTCCAGATAAGGATCATCAAATCCAATGTCACATCGTGCTGTTATAATAAGTTCGTGGTATTCTGGAGAGTGTAAGCAGTCCGGAGCGGAGACCTGATATAGGTATACGGAGAAAGCTTGAAAAAAATGAAGGAAAATACCGTTACACGCGCGGCTTGAAGGGAATTAAGGAATCAACGACCTTGTATTTCTTACCGTCCTTCATCGTGACATACACCATGATCCGGTCGGCATTTTTCGTTCCTTCCAGCGTTGCTGCACTGCCTATCGTAGTGCCTATGTCGGCCGTTTTTATCAGGCCATCGGTACGGATGAGGGTAACCTCGATTTTATTCACCTGCTTGAGTCCGTTTCCTCCCTGGAACGTCACGATGACATTCGCGAGATAGTCTTTGTCCACGTTGATAATGACGTTGTTAGCCTCAATGATACTGTCCGTGGGGGAAACGACAAGGTCTGGTGTAGGTGAAGTTACCGGTACGGCCTGGGTAGCCGCAGTAACGGTTGCCTGAGGTACGACCGGTGAGGTTCCCGTACAGCCGGCAATGGCAAGAAGTACACAGAGCAGGCCGGTTATCACAATGGTGGTTTTTATGTGCATACCAGATAATCAAAAAGAAAGCATATTATTGTTATGATGGGGGGTATGCAGGAATGGGGTGGATTTCCGTACAGAGCCGGATGTTCACCCCCGCTCACCAGCCCGATGAGACCTGTACTACCCGACAGGAAAACATCACGGTTACCTAAAAAAATACCTGTAATGAGCCAGGTATCGCAAGGGCCCGCATACCGTCCCGTTATTTCCCCGCTTTCCCACCGGCACGTTCGAAATCAATGAAACCGTTATAAGGATCTGTTTTCAGAAGACGGACATTCACGTTCTGGCCAACCCACATGCCCTTTTCCCCCCGGATCACCCTGCCCTCGGCAGGGGGATTGATGAGCCGGACATAGGTGCCCTTTTCGGAAGCGCCGGTGACCAGCGCTTCGAATACGGCGCCAATC
>Ga0209099_1004793_pt1 | contig 10093 bp, 14 predicted proteins | sample AD_JPNHW2_MetaG_FD_184430 | JGI IMG/M metagenome (GOLD analysis project Ga0209099, IMG submission 184430) | Active sludge microbial communities of municipal wastewater-treating anaerobic digesters from Japan - AD_JPNHW2_MetaG (SPAdes) (version 2) | ecosystem: Engineered > Bioreactor > Anaerobic...
GGGGGAACAGGGAATGCCAAACCCAAAAGATGGAAAACTGGAGTTGTTGAGCGACAAGAACAGTGCGCTCGTCCTCGTGGACTACCAGCCCACGATGTATGCCGGCGTGGCATCGGGAGACAAAACGATCATCCGGAATGCAGCATACTGCGCCGCAAAGGCTGCAAGCATCCTTGGCGTACCGGTCGTGCTCTCGGCGATTAACCCGCAGAGCAACGGGAACTTCCTTGCCGAAGTAACAAACCTCTTCCCGGGCCAGCAGGTATACGCCCGCACGGTGCCCAGCTTCGATGCGTTCGAGGACGAGAAGACCTGGAATGCATTCAGAAAGACCGGCCGGAAGAAGATGGTGGTCTCCGGGCTCTGGACGAGCATGTGTTTTGCCTATACTGCCCTGCACGGCATCAGGGAGGGGTACGAGGTGTACGGCCTGATGGACGCGGGAGGTGACTCGACACCCGATGCCCACAGGTACGGGATCGAGCGGATGCTCCAGACCGGGGTCGTTCCGATAACGGTCGAATCACTGGTCTCTGAATGGATGCACGACTGGGCCAACCCGAAGGCAGGTGAACTGGTAAAAGAGGTATATTCACGGTACGGGTACATGATCGGCCTCGGGAGACAGTAATACCCACGGAGAGAACCGGTAGGCAGCGGGCATCCCGCCCGGTGCCCTCCTCTTTTTACAGGATCTGCGGCGTGAAACCCCGGACTCTGTGCTCTTTCTGCAGGTCATGGTACATTCATCGGCCATCTGATCGATCCCGGCAAGAGCAAACGGCGTCGTACTCCCGATCCATGCCAGGGCTGCGTAAGCCGTTGCCTCGTACGTGGTCAGCCCGAGTGTCTGGAGCAGGGCGATCGTTTTCTGGTCTGTCGTTATTTCACGGTGTCCTCCACCATTTCCCCGCATGTCAGTTACAAAACAATTAATAGCCCCCATGGCGATTCACGATCGTAATAAAGGTGAAGAACTATGTCGGTCGAAGAAAATATGCGTCTCATGCAGACGCTGGACGATGCCTGGAACTCCCAGGACTGGGAAACTTTTGATAAACGCCATGCAAAAGAGGTCGACGTCTTCTGGCCCGCACAGCCACAGCCAACCCACAGCCGCCATTCCCACCGTGAAGAGGCGATCGCATTCTTCAAGATCTTCCCGGACAACAAAGTCGGAAACCGGCCTTACAAGATCTTCTTCGGCCAGGGGGACTATACGTGCTCTGTCGCCGAGTTCACGGGAACGTTTAAGGGCCCGATGCCCACGCCGGACAGAAAGGTGATACCGCCCAACGGGAAGAAATTCAAGGTAGAATTCTGCACGGTCGCCCACTGGAAGAACGGAGAGATCGTCGAGGAGAAACTCTTCTACGATAAGATCACCTTAATGCAGCAGATCGGCCTGATGTGAATATCTCACCGGGGAGGGAGCAGGGGGTGACCGAAGGCGGTTTCCTTCCGGGGTCCCGTTTCCTGGCATATCCCGGCGTTTTTTGGCAGGCTTCAGACAATGAGAGGGAACAGTAGCATACCATGACAGAGACAGGGAAAAAATCCAGAGAACAGGAAAACGACTCCATGAAGATCACGGTCACAAAGAACGGCCCCTACATCGTGACCGGCGGCGTCCCGCTTATCCAGATGGAGATCTGCAACGATGACGAGGGCTACTGCCGGACCTGGAGGGAGGTAAAACGGTTTCCCGTGCAGGAGACCTATACCCTCTGCCGGTGCGGCCATTCGCAGGACAAACCTTTCTGTACCGGGATGCATGCGAAGATCGGCTTTGACGGTACCGAGACCGCGGGAAACGAGCCTTATCTCCGGCACCCGAGAGTCATCCGGGGCCCGGAACTGGAACTGCTCGATTACGAGAACCTCTGCATTCATGCCCGGTTCTGTATGCGGGCAGGCGGGATCTGGAACCTGACGAAACAGTCAGATAACCCGGAGGCCCGGGAGATCGCCATCGAAGAGGCCTGCAACTGCCCGTCAGGCAGGCTTGTCATGAAGGACCAGGAGACCGGAAAGGTCATCGAGCCTGAGATTGAAAAATCCATTGTTATCATCGAGTATCCCCCGCGTGGGGAACACGGGCCGCTCTGGGTGCGGGGCGGCATCCCGGTGGTATCTGCTGACGGGAAACCGTATCATATCCGGAACCGTCTCACGCTCTGCCGGTGCGGAATGTCGGAGAACAAACCGTTCTGCGACGGGAGCCACGTACAGCACTGACAACAGAGGACGGATTTTAGGAAGAATTCCTGAGGGATGAAAAGAACCATGAGTTTTGTCAAGGTTGCAAAAGCAGGCGAGATACTCGCCGGTGCCATGAAACATGTCGAGATCGGCGAGACCGAGATCTGCATCGCAAATGTCAACGGGACATTCTATGCGATCGGGGACCGGTGCGGCCACGAGAACGCCAGGCTCTCCCGGGGCTCCCTGATGGGAACTATCGTGACCTGTCCCATGCATGCCTCGCAGTTCGATGTAACCAGTGGGAAAATGATGTCCGGGCCGGTCCTGGAACTTGACGGGCTTTTAGGAACTGTTTACCGGCTGTCCCGAAAAGGTGAAAGAAAAGGTGGGGCAGATGTTTTAAGGGGATTGCCGATGAGCAGCGCCTGATAAAGACCTATGACATGCCCGTCCACAAGGTGAAAAAAGAGGGCGACACTATCCTGATCGACCCCAAAGGTACACCATAAGAGAACGGTGCACGGATCGAACTCCCGTGGCCGGCACCGGGTGTCAGGACAGTCCTTCCGGTTGGTACATCCCGTACATTTATTTTCCCTTTCTTCCTATGGCAGACCATATGCACCGGGCAAGACCTCTTGTAAAGACCTCCCTTTCCCGGGAGACCCTGGAGGGAGCCGGGGTCAGGCTCCACCGGGCGTTCGGTTACAGCGAGCTTCCGGCCTTTGACCCGTTCCTGATGCTCGACGACTTCCGGGCCGACCGGCCCGCTGACTACCTGGCCGGTTTTCCCTGGCACCCGCACCGGGGGATCGAGACGGTGACCTATATGCTTGAGGGAACCGTTGAGCATGGCGACAGCATGGGCCATGCCGGCTCGGTCGATGCCGGGTGCGTCCAGTGGATGACGGCAGGATCCGGCATCCTCCACCAGGAGATGCCAAAGCCGGTGAATGGCCGTATGGGGGGATTCCAGCTCTTGTGTCAACCTGCCCCGGAAGTACAAGATGATGGAACTCCGGTACCAGGAAATTAAGGCCGGTGAGATCCCCACGGTCACCCTGCCGGGCGGTGCGAGTGTCAGGGTCATCTGCGGAACGATCGGCGGTGTTTCCGGCCCGGTCCGCGATATTATGGCAGAACCCGAGTACCTCGATATCTCGCTTGGACCGGGTGCACAGTTTTCCCATCCGGTAAAATCCGGCTACAGGGCGGCGGTTTACGTGATCGGCGGCACCGGGATTTTTGACGAGCGCCACAAAGAAGAACTGGGGAACCGGACGATGGCCCTCTTTGGCGATGAGGGGGACGAGGTCAGCGTCCGTGCCGGCAGAAACGGCGTGAGGTTCCTGTTCTTCTCGGGAAAACCTATCGGGGAACCCGTGGCCTGGGGTGGACCGATTGTCATGAACACGCAGGAAGAACTGCGCCAGGCCTTTGCCGAGCTTGAGCATGACACGTTTATCCGGCGTCCTTCGTGAGTGCAACCTCCGTATGGCACGCATGATCGGATCCGGAAATGCATGGCACGGGCACACCGATAAAAAAGATCGCTCAATGGGAGAAAAAAACAAAAAAAACCTGAAAGGGAAACTCCCTTCTTCTCTTTTAAGCCGCCGGAGGGACTTGAACCCTCGACCTGCTGATTACGAATCAGCCGCTATACCGCTAAGCCACGGCGGCGCACTGCCTCACAATATCGACCTGTGCGCTAATAAAATCTGTGTTTGGTGGGGATGGGGGGAAATTTATGAATATCCCCGGAGTGTCGTTACGCTCTCGGCGGGATGGGCTTCCTTTGCCGGGGAGATCGTGCCGAATTTACCTTCATAGTCGGCGATGGTTTTCTGGAGCACGGCAAGCAGGTTCTTTGCGTGTGCCGGTGTGATGGAAACGATAGCCTTTGCGCGTGCCTGGTTTACCTGCGGGAGCTGGTGGAGGAACATGAACGTGAACTCATCATCCTTGTACGCGATCTGGATCATGTTGCTGTAGACGGGGTCAAGCGTCGGGGGGATATTGACGGATATTTCCTGTCCGGTCATAAAGATCAATTAATCACTGCTGGTATGAATAGTTGGTCACCTTCCCCGCCCGGCAGGATAGTATTTCCATACCTTTAAGAAGCCTGTTTTCCACGGATCATAAGAGGAATTATTCTGGCGGAGAAGGACCGGCATGTCACGATCTCGGAACTGGTGCGGGTGCAAGCCTGCCCGGTCCGGTTTTACTACGAGAAGAACGAGCCTGTCACCGAGTCTGACCGGTACGCGATCTGTAAGCAGATTTCGTACCACCTGGGTACCTCTCTTGAACCGGATGCCATCTGGGATGAAGTGCTCACCGTCCGGCCCGGGACCGACCCGGCGCTCCGGGATTTTTTGGATATTTGTATCGCCTCCTGCAACAGGCACGAGTGGAAGCCGGCAGCCCAGACCGATGTAACAGTGGTTTCGGAGAAGCATGGCGTTGCCGGGCAGATAGACCGGGTGGCAGAGGACGGGACATTCTCGATTGTGCGAGCGGCCGGCGCCATGCCTTTTGGCACCTATACGGCAGACCGGATCCGGATCGCAGGCATTGCGTTCTGCCTTGAGGAGATGACCGGAAAAGAGGTGGAGGGAGGCCATGTGGAGTATATCCCGGACGGGATCTCGCGGTACCATGCCGTCCAGCCCCGGGACCGGCGCCAGTTCCTCTCGACCCTGCACAAACTCCGGGCGATCCACCAGGGCGAGGTGCCCGTCCACCCGCTCAACGCACCCTGCAACCGGTGCAAGTATAAGGAGCGATGCGAGGAGAGCGGGGGGCACCGGCTGAGCGAGCTGTTGTAGAAGAGGGGGTCATACCCTTCGTGATGTGTATTTTTGCGATACTGTGCGATCTGTTTTCTGAGGCCAGGCATCTGCGTAACGTGACCATTCGATCACTTTCACCCTGTCAACTCTGGGTATCTTTTAATAGATAATAAAAAAATCTCTTGTAGAGGATTATGTCCCATTCATCTCCCGAGGTTGTCATTGCGCCGGACGTCTTCCGGTGGTTGTGTGGTAGCTCGGGTTTTACAGCGGCCGACATATCAAAAAAAATAAGCGTATCCGAACGGATCGTCCGATCGTGGTGTGAAGGTACCCGGAAGCCGGTTGTCCCGCTCACAAAAGTTGAGCATCTTGCCGAATTGTTCAAACGACCTCTCGCAGCGTTTCTCCTGTCACAGCCTCCAGATGAACCCCGGCTTCCTAAAGATTTCCGGCGACATCAGAATGCAGGACCGGGTTATTCAAAGGAACTGCTCCTTGTTATCCGTAAATCACGGAGAATCCAGGAAATTCATCATGAGCTGACCGAAAACCTGCATATTTCTTCGAAGGTTTCCCTGAAAATACGGACTCTCAAAGACGATCCCGAAAAAATAGCACGGGAAGAACGTGAGCGTTCCGGGATCCACCCCTCGGGTGATAATGCCGGTATGACCCCGGTGAAGGCATTCGAAATCTGGAGGGGATGGCTTGAGTCCCAGAATATCACAGTCTTAAAAACGAAGATGCCAACGGGCGATGCCCGGGGTTTTTCCCTCACGGATGGGGAGCCGTATGTGATTGTTGTGAATTCTGCCGATGCTGACCGTGCCCGGCTCTTCACGTTGTTTCACGAATACGCCCATATCCTCCTGAATATCCCGGTGATCTGCAATCAGGGGGAGGACGATCTTAAGGAATATGGCCCCATCGAACGCTGGTGCAATCATTTTGCCGGCGCATTCCTTGCCCCAGAAGAAGAGATGGAAAAAAATCCCTCCCTACAGCAGGCACTTGCATCAGGGAATTACCTGCGGGCTGCAGGCTCGATCAGGAAACAATTCCTGATCAGCAACGAAGCAGGGCTGATGCGATTGCTTACTCTGAAGTACATTACCTCCCCCCAGTTCATCCAGGGTCGGGATAAGATCCGTGAAGAATTCGCATTACGGGAGGCGAAGAAGAAACAAGCGATCGGGAAGCCTGGTGAAGAGGAAAAGGGCGGTTTCGGGATTCACCTGGATAAAAAATGCGTGGCGGAAAAAGGGACCGGGTATGTCGCTCTTGTCATGGAGAATGTCAAAAAAGGGCATATCAGTAACAGCGAAGCCCTTGATTATCTCGATGTGAAACTCCGGCATCTGGAAAAGTTTCAGGAATCGATGGGCGCTTGAATGACAGAACCCGATCAACCTGTTTTTCTTTACGTTGTCGATACGTCTGCTCTTGTTGAGATCCACAAACGTTATCCGGAGAGAACCCTGCCGGGTATCTGGAAGGATCTCGATGCGCTTATCCATGAAGGAAGGGTTGTCGCCCCGGAATATGTGAGAACTGAGATTAACCGACAGGATGATGCCCTGACGGGCTGGGTTAACCGCCACAGTGAAATGTTCGAGAGCATCAGTGCAGAATTGTGGGCGACAACCGGCATTGTTGTCAATACGTTCCCGCGCACAGCACATGCATTATCCCAGAAGCCGGATCACGCAGACCCCTTCGTTGTCGGTCTGGCAATAAAACAGGGGAAGCAGGCACGGTTCGAGCCTCGTACTATTGTAGTAGTTGCCGAAGAGAGAGGGAAACTGGGGGAAAACCCGATCCTGCGAGACAATGAGATCGAAAAGATCCCGGATGTGTGCCTGAAACTGGGGATTCCCTGTATCACGCATCTGGAGATGTTCAAAAGGGAAGGGTTCAGGTTTTATTGAAGGAATTGAAATTCAACCTTCAACAGTCCCAATCTTATCTTCAGACAGTCCGTACAACTCGTACACCAGTTTATCAATCGCCGCATCCGTCGCCTCGATCTGGCGGGACAGTAGCGTCTTCTCCTGTTCGAGGCGGGCGTTCTCGCACCTTCTTGTTCAGGTCCGGCATCCGGGTGACGAGGGTAATCATGCGGTCGTGCCGGGCGACGTCGGCTGGGTCGGCAAAATTGATGGTGCAAAATGGATGAAATATCATCGGTTGTGAAAAAAAAGGGGTTTGAATTAACATGGCATCGCAGAGCCAGGAACGTACCTTCGGACATCAACCTGTGCCCCGCTCTTTGCCATACGTTCTGCGATGGTGAGGATTTCATGGGCGACATGCTCATCCACATAATCCTCGCCACAGTTGATACAGATCTGAGCGGGGACATCTTTTACCACAAGGGTCATTCCGTCCCTGTCAAAAGTAACGGTGGTCATGCCCTCTTTGGTATCCCCGTGCTTGCAGATAACGCACTTCATTTCATTCACAAATTATCAATTGAGCGAAACTTCACCGGCAGGAAGCGGGCGCATACACAGTTTTTTCTGGTGGGTGTCCCGCATGACTTCATCAATTTTCCGGGATGTTTCGGCAGTGTAATAGGCTTCCCCGCACTGTTCGCAAACGTATGCCGGTACATCTTTAATCACGATGACTTCACCGGCAGCGTGTGCCAGAAACTCCGTTTTTCCTTCATGGAGTTTTCCTTAACAGATACTGCAACGATCCGGGATCATGATTCATTTCTCCTTTAACCCGGTAACCGGGTTTTTTCATTCCGGGATCAAATCAGATGTTTCTTTTTCAGATCTTTGATTTCCCTGGATATCTCGTGCAGATCCTTTTTCAGCCACATTTTGCGCTCCTGGGTATAATCCCCTGTTCCCTCGTCAAACATCTGAAGGAACCGGATCATATCCACAGGGCCGAGCGCTTTTAAGAGCGCATCCATGCCTTCTGTATGAATTTCATGGAGTGTCTTAGTCTTCATGATTTTTCACCTCCAGATACAAATCAACCGGATTGCACACGCGTACAGTGGTATTGTTGTGCACCTTCTTGATATTTTTTATGAGCATATCATCAGTTGTCACCAGAACTGCATCAGCCCGTTCAGCACTGGCCACATGCAGCGCATCCATCGCATCAATCCCCGATTTCATCAGTTCGGCTGCTCGCTCTTCTAATGGGTCGTCCCATTCGATACTCTCTCTTGCAAGTGCGGTAATTTCCCGTACGCGGAGCAACCGTTTTTGATCCGGCATCTGGAGGATCTCATAGGAGATCACATCACTGGTTACCAGTTCCCAGTCAAGCCTGCACCGGTTCAGGATGGCAATTACCGCTTCCATTTCCATGTGGATTCGGGGATGCGTCCTCGAATCAAACGGCCTGCACAAACAACAGACATCCAGATAGATTTTCATTTCCCGCTCCCTTCCACAATCCCAATCTCCTCCGGTGTCAGCCCGTACAACTCGTACACCAGTTTGTCAATCGCCGCATCCGTCGCCTCAACCTGCCGGGATAGCAGCGTCTTCTCCTGTTCGAGGCGGGCGTCCTGCAACCTCTTGTTCAAGTCAAGCATCCGGGTGACGAGCGTAACCATGCGGTCGTGCCGGGCTTTGTCAACCGGATCGGTGAAGTTGATCAAGCAGGGGCAAACAGTCGAAGTGCGAGAGGTGTATCGATTTCGGCAGTCTGTCGGATATCTTCCATTTATGTGCAATTTATGTGCAATTATGCGCAATGGACTATACTTTATCATCGCGACTTCCTGAATTATTATCTGGGGTTCTCCGTGGTCTGATTGGGTTAAGGATGTAGCGTGCTGCTTTTCGTGTGCCCTGCAACTCCAGAATTCCGGTTTTTACAAGATGGGAAAGATCATAGGCAGCGGTTCGCCGTGAAACGGATGCAAGCTGCTGGAGCGCACTATTTGTGATCTCTCCCTGCTCAAGTACATATGATAGTGCCAATCGTTGCCGTTCATTCAGCCCCAACTGTGCAAGATATTCGGGTGTGAAGATATCCTTCTGCATTGTCAGGGTGAGGCCCCACGCATCTGTCTGGAATTCCGGCTCAGGAAGGCCTGCATCCGCAAACGATGTAAGTATCCTCTGTATGCCGGAACCATACCGCTCGATATAACCGGCGAGATAGAAGATCCTTGCGATCAGCGGGTTTCGTGGAATTGACTGAGGTTTGGCTTTCAGCTGCTCGATTGACAGCCCTTTTGGCAGACCGCCAGGATTATGGAACCAGATCGCATCGTCATAGATTTTTATCAGGATCTGTTCGTTCCTTTTGAAATAATCCCGGTGAACAAGTGCATTCATGAGTGCTTCACGGAGCGCCGGAAGCGGGTAATCCCAATGCTCTTTGCGTTCCGGTGTTTCACCTGATATTTCATAGTGCACGTTGATAAAATTCCTGAGTGCTTCTTCCCCATCGCTAAGCTGGTGGAAAAGGTTCCCCGCAATCCAGCGGTCACCTATGATGGTTGCCCCGTCTTTGAACCGGCCGATGCGAAGCACCGCATCCGACAGGTAGGGCTCCTGTTTTTTCCCGAAGAGCAGGAACGCCGCGTTGGTCAGTTGATCCCCGGTCATGAGCCCGAGCCGCGTGAGTATCGCGGCAACCGGTTCGCGCTCGTCAGCGCCGAGAAGCCGTCCGGCACTTTTTGCCTGGCGCACGAAGAGTCTGACGGTTTCTTCGTCAATATCCGCAAGTCCGCGCTCTGAGGGAAGGCTGTCCCATTCGATGTCAGATATAAGGAATTCCTTGAGTTCTTCGGTGTCCATCAGCCGTGTTGTATTCCCTACTTGGGTATAATACCGTCCTTCGTATGCGACCGGTATTTTACTCTTTTTCACATCGATCCGGAGAACGGTTTTCCCCTCACATTTGACCGGCTCAATAACGGGATGGAGGGCAAGTTTGTTGACGATGGTATCTGACAGTTCCTTGAGATCGGCGTTCGAGCACCGGTATCCGGCGATCTCTTTTTTGTCAGAAATGCCAATGAGTGCTACTCCGCCGTTTGTATTAGCGAATGCCGATAATGTTTTGAAGAGTGCGGGATTGGGCTTTTCCTTGAATTCGAGTTCCCG
>Ga0209099_1004794_pt1 | contig 10091 bp, 10 predicted proteins | sample AD_JPNHW2_MetaG_FD_184430 | JGI IMG/M metagenome (GOLD analysis project Ga0209099, IMG submission 184430) | Active sludge microbial communities of municipal wastewater-treating anaerobic digesters from Japan - AD_JPNHW2_MetaG (SPAdes) (version 2) | ecosystem: Engineered > Bioreactor > Anaerobic...
TATTGCGGAGATAGAAGGTGTCTGGGAGAAGATATTAAATAATGAAGCATCGGTTATCGGTTTTGATTGTGATAAGCTTGAATTTATAGATTCTTCCGCCATAGGAACACTGGTTAAGTTTTTCAACAGTTCTGTAAAAAATAATATTGAAATGTTCGTGTTTGGTCTTAGAAGTGAATTGCAGAAAATTTTTGATACTACGAAAATCAACAGAGTAATGTCTGTAATATCAAAAGAAGAATTTGATGAGCGTTTTTTAAAATAATAGTGTATTTCCAGGTCTAATTTATTGAATATTACAAAAAGAATAATTAAAAGAATCCCCTCCTTATTACTGATTCTGGTTTTAACCCAGTCTTTTTTTGCCTGTACTACATCGCATAAAACATCATGGCCTTATATATTCCCCGGTACTAAGAGGTATTCAATCGTTAAAACTGCAGAAAAGTATCTTGGTGTAAGATATAAATTTGGAGGTATGGATCCGAAGGGTTTTGATTGTTCGGGATATTCAAGTTATGTATATAAGGTAAATGGTTACCTGATACCTCATTCAGCGCAGCAGCAGTTTGCTAATGGAAGGAGAATTGGAATCAAAAAGGCAAAACCGGGGGATCTGGTTTTTTTCAGAACTTCAGGATGGAAAATTTCGCATGTTGCAATTTATATGGGTGATTATAAATTTATTCATGCTCCCAGCCGGGGTAAATCTGTATCTTTTGATGATATAAGAAAAGATTACTGGCGCAAGAGATACGCTGGCACAGTTACTTATTTTTAATTATTTTATATAACACCTGAGCTTCGAAGACCCTATATTTCATTTTTTGGTATATTTTAATACAAATTATCTCTTTTTTATCTACTTTTGTTCATTCCTGATTAACAAAAACTTATTATTTCTTGACAGATTAGTATTTAAATATTAGTACTATCACGTATAAATTTTTGGAGAATTATGCGGATTGGAATTTATCCTGGATCTTTTGATCCTTTGACATATGGACATCTCGATATTATCGAGAGGGCAACAAAAATATGTGACAAGTTGATAGTTGGTATACTTGTAAACAGTGCAAAAAGGTCCTTATTTACATTTGAAGAGAGGCTTGAAGTAGTTAAGCACTGTTGTAGTGGAATTAACTCAAATATAGAGGTTGTATCGTTTGGTGGGTTGCTTGTTGATTTTTGTAGAGATAATAAAATATCCTGCATAATCAGGGGATTAAGAGCTGTTAGTGATTTTGAATATGAGATTACAATAGCATCGTTAAATAGAAGACTCTCCCCTGAGATTGAAACAATATTCCTGATGGGAAAAGATGAAAATCTTTTTGTTTCATCGAGTCTGGTTAAGGAAGTAGCAATCTATAATGGTGACATCTCGACACTTGTTCCTCCATATGTAGCCGCAAAAATCCGTCAGAAAATCTCCCCTGCGTAACTTAATTTATATACTTTTTGTATATTGTTACGTCTAAAAAAAGTTTATACCGAATTTAAATTGCAGATTAAATGGACTAATTAAAAAGTCTATAAATTAAACATGCGGTAAGGGAGGTATGAAATGACTACGATTATTTTAGCTGCAGCACTCCCTGTTGCTGGGATTCTGGGATATGCATTAAGGTCATATTTCGGAAAAATTAAATTGAATTCAGCAGAGGCCAGATCTCACAGAATTATACAGGATGCACTTAAAGAGGCTGAGAATAAAAGGAAGGAGCTTTTGATCGAAGCAAAGGATCAGCTTCTTAAAGAAAAGAATATTCTTGATAAGGAAATGAGAGAGAGACGCCAGGAGCTTCAGGTTACTGAAAAAAGATTTTTTCAGAAAGAGGAAGCGATTGATGCAAAGCTGGAAGAGATTCAGAAACAGGAAAAGAGCCTGGATTTAAGAGACCAGGAGACTAAAGAGAAGCAGGAAGAGTTAAGAAAAGAGTTTGAGAAACACAGGCAGGAGCTTGAGCGGATTGCAGGGATGAGCTCGGATGAAGCGAAGAATCTGCTCCTGAAAAATGTTGAAAATGAAGCCAGATTTGATGTAGCAAGGCTGATCAATAAAATTGAAGAGGATGCAAAAAGGACTGCTGATAAAAAGGCAAAGGACATTATTGTTTCAGCTCTTCAGAGAAACGCGTCAGAATATACATCAGAGAATACTGTAACAACGGTTTCTCTTCCTTCAGATGAAATGAAGGGCAGAATTATAGGTAGAGAGGGTCGTAATATACGTACTCTTGAAAACCTCACCGGTGTTGATATGATTATTGATGACACGCCTGAAGTTGTTGTTATATCAGGTTTTGATCCTGTAAGAAGGGAGATCGCAAGACTCTCTCTCGAGCGTCTGATTCAGAATGGCCGTATACATCCTGCGAGGATCGAAGAGGTTGTAGAAAAGATAACGAAAGAGATTGAAGAGACAATGCTGGAAGAAGGTGAAAAGGCGGCTTATTCACTCGGGATCCCCGGTCTTCATAAAGATGCTCTTTATAACGTAGGAAAATTGAAGTTCAGAACAAGTTATGGACAGGATGTTCTGGCTCACAGTATAGAAGTTGCCAATCTTGCCGGAATCATGGCTGGAGAACTGGGACTCGATGTTCAGCTTGCAAAGAGGGCAGGGCTTCTTCATGACGTTGGTAAGGGAAGTATAGTAGAAGGTGAAGGAGCGCACGCTATTGTCGGCGCAGAGATGGCTAAAAAATTCGGTGAATCTGACAAGTGTATCAATATAATAGCATCTCATCATAATGACCGTGAACCTGAATCGTTTGAAGCGGTTCTGGTTCAAGTGGCAGATGCTATTTCAGCATCACGTCCCGGAGCGAGAAGGGAATCTCTTGATACATATATTAAACGTCTTGAAAATCTTGAGAGAATCGCATCTGAATTTAAAGGTGTTGAAAAAACTTTTGCAATCCAGGCTGGACGGGAACTTCGTGTTATGGTAGATAACACTCTTGTTTCTGATGAGAGAGCCGAACTTATGGCAAGGGATATTGCTCAGAAAATTGAATCTGAACTTAAGTATCCCGGTATAGTCAGAGTTACTGTAATCAGAGAAACGCGGGTTATAGATTACGCAAGATAACAAATTCAATATAGTTAATTAAAGAAAGAGGATTCCGGAAGGGATCCTCTTTTTTGTATCGTTTAACTATAATTTTTATCTGTCGAATCTGATTTGCATATTATTATCCGCTATATTGTATGTATGAAAACTTACGGCAAGAAGCCCCTGTACCCCTTCCGGGTGTATGCGGGAGCTGGAGTAACTGTTAAAAGTTTATCTAATATAAATTTAAAAAGTATTAGACAGTGAAGAAACGAAAATATATCTGTTTTTATGTAAATCGGATTTTTACAGGGTCAGGGGGCGGTATCCCCTTCAATGCCCGCAGCGGTACACTGAGCTAGTCGAAGCGGGTTCCCTGCGATATTATAATCGGAAGTGTTATGAAAGAGATACGTATATTTGCAATAGGAGATATTGTCGGAAGAGCCGGGAGAAATATTCTTGCAAGCAAACTTCCGGGACTGATTGATCGTGAAAGAATAGATGTTGTTATAGCTAATGGAGAGAACTCTGCCGGCGGTATGGCTATGACTCCGGAAGTTACCCGTGAACTTTTTTCACGTCCTATTAATGTTATTACATCCGGAAACCATATATGGAATAATAGTGATATTCTTCAGATTATAGATGCGGATCTTAATCTTCTCCGTCCTGCGAACTATCCGCCTGATGTGCCGGGGAAGGGGTACTGCATTATTAATTACAAGGGGATTAAAATCTGTGTAATTAATTTAATGGGAAGAGTTCTGATGGCCGCACTCGATTGTCCGTTCCGCAAATTTGATGAGATTTATGCAAAAGTCAAAAGCGAATCAGACATTATTATTGTCGATTTTCATGCTGAAGCAACATCTGAAAAACAGGCTTTCGGATGGTATGTTGACGGCAGAGCATCGGCTGTGTTTGGAACTCATACGCACGTACAGACGGCTGATGAAAGGATTCTGCATAACGGTACAGGATATATTACCGACATCGGAATGACCGGTTCATTTGATTCTGTGATAGGTGTAAAAAAAGAGAATTCGATAAGATTCTTTCTATCTCAGGCTAAAGTAAAGTTCGAACCGGCGGAGGATAATCCCGGTATTAATGGAGCTGTTTTTACCGTGACTGATACAGGGAAAACTGTTTCTATTAAAAGAATAAGAGAATAATTGATTAAAGCAGTGTTGAAAGCTCATCTTTTGTGAAATTGTATTCCCTGGTGCAGAAGGTGCATGTAACAGATGCTCCGCCATCTTTTTCTATCATGTCTTTTATTTCTTCTTTATGAAATGTTCTAAACAATTTAAAAAGTGTATCATGTGAACATCTGCACTTGTGTACAAGCGGTGTTGTGCTTAGAATTTCAGTTTTATTATGATCGAACAGCTCTTCAACAATATTATATATGTTTTCACCATGCTGAAGTTTATCTCCAAGATGCCGGTTCATTTTTTTTATGTTTGCTTCGATCGTTTCGATTACAGAAACCTCTGTGTCGGGGAATGTCTGTATAAGTATTCCTCCCGATGAAGTTATTTCTCCTTCGCGATTAATGTTAAGGCCTATAATTACTGCAGAAGGTATCTGCTCAGAAGATACCAGGTAGTATGCAAGATCCGCTGCAACCTCTCCATGCAACAGGGGAGTTACACTGCTGTACGGTTCACTTCCGCCTGTATCCTTGCTTACTGTTAAAAGTCCTGCGCCGATTGATTTAGAAAAACTTATCTTATCCAGTTCATCAGTTATATCAACCATAGGATTCGCAGTATAACCCCTTAGATGACCGAATGCATCAACCTGTACATGTACTTCGCCAATCGGGCCGCTTCCAGAGAATTTCATCAGTATACTCTGATTAGTCTGAGGCTTAAGTGTCGCGCTCAGCAAGGCCGCGGCATTGATTGTTCTTCCAAGTGCTACGGTTGCATTTGGAGTTGTGTTGTGAAGAGTGGTTATTTCCCTGGTGATATCAAGTGAAGTAACAGTATACGCTCTGAGTTTCAGTGATTCGCAGTATATGCGTGATATATTGTCCATAATTTTTCCTTTTAGTAGCTCTGCTCTGTGCCGAATGCACCTCGCCCTTCAAGAGGGATAAAGATGTAAGTCCGGTATTCCCGTTTCAGGGCTTTGACAATACTTTCTGCGGTCTCAAGTTTTGTTTTTATACCCTTACCGATAAAGTTGGAACCTGCATCCACGTAATAAACAATCCCTTTTTCGTTCTTATCAGCTTTAATATGACCGCCATGCGTCGGTTTGAAATTAAAACCTTCAGTTCGTAAACAGATCTGTGTCTCTTCATGGGGTTTGGTGCCTATTGAATAAAACTTAGGTGCATAGCTCGAAGTCTGAGGAATCAGAGCCAGATATGTAATATGTTCACCAGGTTTCAATGCTTTAAGGTGCTCATGAAATTTATCCTTTCTTACACTGTCCCAGTTTATTACTTCTACGTATCTTCCGATTTTAAGTTTCTGCTGCATGGGAATAAAAACAGTATCAAGCATATCGGTTTTCTTCAGGTATAAAATGTGTTCAGGCGAAAAACTTGTTCTGAAAAAAGACTCCATGGGCAGCTGAAGGTCCGGATTTTTTTTGTACAACGGCCAGGTAGTCAGTATCTCCATCGCTTCAGATGATTTTTTGTTTTTTGAAAATGAAGAGGTGTAATAGAATAAGCCATCATCTTTTGCGGGTCTTACGATTCCTGCTTCGCTTAGAAACGCAGATGATGATAAATCAATTACATTTACAAGTATTAGCCCCTGATTGTCATCAAAACCGGTAAAAAGCCCCTGCTGATCTTTTGTACTGTTGATCCTTCTCACAACTTTTCCGGATGAGAGCGTATTGTGATCGGTTAATTCTTCAATTATATTGAAACTCAGTAACTCATTTATATCTGTATTCATTTCCTGTCCCATTTAGTGTCGTGATGAATGTCTGATAAGAACAATTCATTAAGCAGATTATCAAGATTTTCTTTAACTATAAGGTTTGAAAAATGCGCTTCTTTCAAAAATCCTTCAGCCACCATAAACTCAAGCTGTTTTATCAGATGATTGTAAAAACCGTTTACATTAAGAACAAGTACCGGCTTTGAATGATAACCGAGCTGAAGCCATGTGAACACTTCCAGCAGCTCATCCAGTGATCCTATTCCGCCGGGAAGACATATGAACGCATCTGACATGCTGTACATCAAGGCTTTTCTTTCATGCATTGTTTTGACAACGATGAGTTCAGTGATGTTACTATGGGGGACATTTTCATTTATCATTTCAGGTATGATTCCGGTTACATGCCCTCCTTTTCTCATCATGGCTGACGAGAGGAGCCCCATCAGACCGATATCTCCCCCTCCGTAAATCAGGGAGACTGAATTTTCAGCAAGGTATTCACCCAGTCTGATTGCAGAATCAGAATAAACGGGATTTTTGCCTCTGCTCGATCCGCAGAATACACATACTCTTTTCATAAATTCCTTTAGATGTTAAATATAATCAGATATCGTTAAATTTTTTATAACTAAAAAATACAATTACTTTCAGTGTTGAATTCATATTTTTTAAGATTTCACGGTAAATCTTCATAAATTTATATTTTTATTAAACAAGCACTAAATTTTTCCGTATTTCCGAATGGGGCAGGCTAATAGGGTGTTTATTTATGACAATAATTAAGAAAAATGCAGAAAATCTTTTTTTTTGCTTGAAATATTGACATATAGTTAACTAAATAGTTAGTTAACTATATGTTTGAAGTCAATTCCAACAGGCAGTAATTATATATGAAAAAAGAAGATAATAAAAGCAGTGAAGAAAAAGTGCTGGATGCGGCATTGAAAGAATTTGCCGAACACGGTTATGCCGGCGCCCGGGTTGATTCGATCGCCGAAAGAGCAAAAGTAAATAAGGCGATGATTTATTATCATTTTGAAAGCAAGGAAAAGCTTTATGAGAGAATCTTAAAAGATATAACAGATAATATCTTCAGTCAGATACGCGATGCTGCAGTCGGAGAGGGTGATCCGCTTGAAGTTTTTTATTCAATTATAAACAGATATATGAAGATGTTGAGTTCATTCGACGGAAAAATTTTTCAGATTATGCTGAGAGAAATTGCCAGCGGAGGAAAGCATTTTAGAAAGATAGCAATACCTAATCTGGCAGTTCCGGTTTTTTCTCTTGTTGAGCCTCTGATTAAATCAGCGCAGGAGCAGGGCAGGATGAGAGATGTAAATCCATACTATACTTTTATGCAGATTATTGGAGGAATCATATTTTTTAATATAATCAGGATACCGATCGAAGGATCTGCTCTGGAGAAGACAGTGTTCAAGGATGGTTATCTTGATGAATATAGTGAAAATCTGTTCAAGATTTTAAAGAATGGATTGGAACTGAGGGATGGGGGATTATGAAACAGATTTTTTTTCCGGTACTGTTTAATTTTATAATTATTATGAGCTTCAGCCAGTCTGTGTTTTCTGCTGATGCGAAAAGCATTACCGTACAGGAAGCAGTCAGCATCGCTCTTTCAAACAATCACGATTACAAAATAGCCGAACTGAGACTTAAACAGGCTGATGAAAAAATAAATGCTGTGTGGGGAGAGCTTTTTCCTCTGCTTGAATCTGAAGCAGCAGTGACACGGCAGGATGCAGAGAACGGCGCAATGAGTCTCTCTGACGGTCAGCTCGATCTGAAATTTGTACAGATGAAATTCGGAGTGAATCCCGGAATATTTTACAATTCGCTGCAGGCATCGCGTAAATCATACATTTATTCAAAGGAAGAAGTTAAAAGAATCAAGAATGAAACAGAACTGAATGTAATTAAAAGCTATTTTTCTCTTATTCTTGCAGAAGAGATGATTAAATTGAGGAAGGAGTCGATCGATCTTATTAAGTCAAATCTCAAGGATGTTCAGAACATGTATTCCACCGGGAGTATCCCCAGATTTGATCTGCTGCAGGCGAAGGTCAGGTTAAACAGCCAGACGCCTCTTCTTCTGGAGGCTGAGAATGACTATAGAACGGCTCTTGATTATTTCAATTATATTCTCGGAAGCAGTGAAACCTGCAAGACCGATCTCTCGATTCTTGAAAAGACTATTGAAGAAGTATCATCCGATGATATGGAAAAGAAAGTTGATATTCTGACATCTGTTGCTCTCAAGAACCGCCCTGAGATTGTCCAGATACAGAAAAAAATTGAAGCATCGGAAAATAAAGTGAGCATGTACAATTCATATTATCTCTGGCCGACATTTTCTGCAGGAGGTTACTACGGTCTGACAAAATATGATCCGAACAGCGTTGATGTCGGAATATCAGGACCTTTTGCACCGGATTTTTCTCAATTATCCGGAGATGATAAGTGGCAGAATACATGGCAGGTAAAACTTGCGGCAACTTACAGGTGGGGGTCATTGTTTCAGATAGATTCAAATGCTTCTTATGCAAGAGAAGAGGAGATAATCATTAAGCAGGCCGGGGAGGAGATGCTGAAGCTGAAAAGGCTTATTTCGATAAATATCAATTCAGGATATTCAAAACTACTTACATCATATCTTACTATACTATCTCAGAAAGAAAATGTAGAAACAGCCGGTGAAGGCTTAAGAATTGCAAGAGAGAGTTTCAAGGCGGGTGTTCTGAAGAATTCAGATCTGATCTCTTCAGAATATGCGCTTACCTCGGCAAAGACAAGTTATATTACTGCTATAAATTCCTATTACTCGGCGCTGGCTGATCTCAAGAAAGAAGCAGGCCTCAGTGATATATCTATAATTTTTGAAAAGGTGAAATAATGAAAAAGAAAAGAGTGCCTCTTATAATATTTGCATTAGTACTCATAGCATCAACCTTGTACTTCGAGTTATTCCGTCATATCGGCGGTAATTCCAGCATGATATCCGGCTCAGGGACAATAGAGGTTACTGAAGTTGATATAAGTTCCAAGATCTCAGGCCGGGTTGCGGAACTCCCGAAACCTGAAGGTGTTGACGTTAAGCGGGGCGATCTTGTCGCACGGCTTGAATATGAGGAGTTATCAGCGCAGCGTCTGTCAGCGAAGGCAAACTATATAAATGCAGAGAAAAATTACAGCCGCGTCAGGGATCTTTTTAATTCCGGATCTATTTCACGGAAGGATCTTGATAATGCGGAAGCCGCATACAGCATGGCAAAAGCAGGATATGACCAGGTGAGCGCTACTATTGATAATGCGGTTATATACTCTCCGATTGACGGAACGGTTCTTGATACAAATGTGGAAGTGGGAGAGATGGCTTTTCCAGGCACTCCTATTCTTACAATTGCGGATATTACAAGGCCCTGGATGTATATTTATGTTAATGAAAAGAAACTTGGCCAGGTGAAAATCGGTCAGCCGGTAAAGGTTTTTATTGACTCATTTCCGGATAAGGCCTTTCCGGGAAAGGTTGTGTCAATATCGAATAAAGCTGAGTTCACTCCAAAAACAATTCAGACTAATGAGGAGAGAGTGAAACTTGTTTTTGCAGTCAAGGTGATGATAGAAAATCCTGAGATGACACTTAAACCGGGAATGCCCGCAGATGCTGAAATTATGATATCAGGAGACGCAAAGTGATTACTGTAAAAAATATCACCAGGAGATTCGGTGATATAACCGCTGTGGATGATCTTAGTTTTGAGGTTCAGAAAGGGGAGATATTCGGCATAGTAGGACCCGATGCTGCAGGGAAAAGCACACTTCTTAGAATGATGTCCGGTATACTCCGTCCGCAAAACGGATCAGTTGAAATCAATGGTCTGAATATTCAGGAAAATCTGTACCGGATTAAGGAAAATCTCGCGTATATGCCTCAGCGTTTCGGGCTCTACGAAGATCTTACGGTTGAGGAGAATATAATTTTTTTCGGAAGGCTGTTCGGCGTTTCGCGTAAAAATATCAGTAAACGTATACCCGCACTGTACGAGTTCAGCCGGCTTGAACCGTTTAAAGACAGACTGGCGGGAAAACTTTCA
>Ga0209099_1004795_pt1 | contig 10091 bp, 4 predicted proteins | sample AD_JPNHW2_MetaG_FD_184430 | JGI IMG/M metagenome (GOLD analysis project Ga0209099, IMG submission 184430) | Active sludge microbial communities of municipal wastewater-treating anaerobic digesters from Japan - AD_JPNHW2_MetaG (SPAdes) (version 2) | ecosystem: Engineered > Bioreactor > Anaerobic >...
ACATCGCAGCAGTTAATTCCAGCAAGGGTTTCGGTAAAGCCTCCCAGAACGATACTGACAAAATGTTTCCCCGTGAGGGAAGCTGGTATCGAATAAGTATTGCCAGCTATTCCGTCAACCGAAAAATTTAGAACCCGGTCTCCGTAGCCTTCAGTTTCAATGTCAAGAACCATATTCCGGTATTTGAAACCGGTAAGGGACCTTTTACCCCGAAGTGTCTGTGGCACAAACGGATGAAATGCAAGGCTGTCGGGTCGGAAATCAATTCCAAACAAAATTTTATGCACTAGGGCAATGCTTCCTGAAAGGCTCCAGAGCATATTGTCGGAGTTGATTTGTGTGCCGGCATAATCGCCAGTAGCAGCTACAAAGTTCTCCTTATTGGTAAGAAACATCGCTGCCGGCCTGTAAATAGCTGCGATGGATCCTAATACAGACCCTTCGTTGCCAGCTTTAGCCGAGGCCAGTGCCCAGTATGATTGTACGAAAGGCCAGACGGCATTGTTATGATAAGGCGGTATCCCGGGAATTTGCGGGTAAATACACGGGATTCCGAAACCGGTTACAGGAACTTTGCTCACCAGCGACCGGCTTTGCATATCATCACTGATTCCGAACAGAACACACAGGGCTTCTCCCAATGCTTCCGACCGTGGTGACAGCGAAAGATAATTACGGCCATAAAGGTATTGACCATAATATCCTTTATCTGGCATCCACAGGTAGTTGTTTATTGCCGTCTTGATTTTTTCGGCATTTTGGGTATACCTAGCCACAGCGTCATGGTCGGACAGACGTTCGGCCATCAGTGCAAGCACAGCATTGGCCTGGTAATGAACAGCATTGGTTCCAAGGTTTTCCGATACGAAAATATCGGCAGGCTGCATCCATCGCGGGTATGTCTGTTCGCGCCAGTCGAGGAACGAGGATTCACCCTTTACCAATCCTGTTTCGCAGTCATAGATATTGAGCATATCATCTTCTACCGAATTCCTGATTATAGTATAAACCTGCTGAAGCCATTCATTGTCACCTGTGGCTTTGTAAACTTCCCAGGCAGCAACAGCCCAGATCATCCTGTCGGACGAAACGGGGTAAGCGCCCCCTGTACCGGTATCCTGTATTATTCTTCCGTTTTTTACCTTGCGCATAAGGCTGTGTTTGGCTACCTCCGGTTGCAGGTAAGCCATCGACAGGATGATGCTGTAACTTATATCACGTGTCCACACACCGGCCCATTCCTTACCTGTCCTGAATGTGCTGTCAGGTTCAACAGCCTTCATCATTTCCTCGATGGCAAGGTTGTATAGTGCATCAGAGATGAGGTAATCAGAATGATATACGGGGAAAGCCGAAATATCTTTTAACAATATCCAGGATGCTGCCGTCCGCTTACTGTTCTCCTGTGAGTTCATCAGCAGGGTCGTTTCATAGATGCCGTCATGGTCAGGATCGGTGAGTTGCAACCCCGGATTTGAATTCAGATTGCTGAAGTCCCAACTCAGTGGGGCTGCATTACCTGCTATATAAACCCCTTTAAAATCGTCGCGGAATAGTTTTTCCCCGTTGAATAGTGTGAAATATCCTTGTTTGTCGAAAGCGCTGATAATTTCCCTCATATCAAGTCTGATGGTCCAGCGGGTATTGGGTTCAAGGTTTTTTCCTTCAGTGACTTTCTCAGTATGAATGTATTGTTTACCAAACTGAACTGTAGTGGTACATGTGCCGTTCACCGGCTGAAGGGTGACTTTGTGATCATGACCCGAAACCATCTCATTATCACGCAGGTTAATGCTGAATTTGAAAGTAATATCAGGACTGTAACGTCCGTCTTCAGGGCTTTTATAATCAGAAACAAGCTCGCGGGATGATTTGGCAATCGCTGTGAAACCGCCCTGAACCACTCTGTCGTTATAAACCGAATATGCTTCAGAATGATAAACAGGCTTTTCTTTTTCCTGTCCCGATAACATCATTGTGCTAAAACTACTTAAACAGGTTAGAAATATAATTCGTTTAATCATTAACGGAAGTTTTTAATAATAATTTCAGCTTTTGTAGCTGGCTCGTTGAATTTTATCCAGAGCGTTTTTCTTTTCTTATCATACGACCAAACCGGTTTTTCGCCTCCGGAATACCAGCCTTCCTGAAGTTTGGCTGATGTAGTCTGCTTCACATCAATCCCGTTAATGGCAACAGACGATGGAGCTTTATTTGTGTAAATACGTATTCCGAAATATCGGTTTTGGATATTATACCCGTCGTTAAAATCTTTCTTTTCAATGACGAAGGAAATATCACCGTTTTGAAAGTTGCATTTTATCCGGGTATCGGAATAAACATCTTTCTTATAGTTATTGGATTCTCCGTCATCGTCGTATAACCGGGCAGATGATTTTCCATGGTCAAGCGGAAAAACAGTGAACCACACCGGGGCATTTGGCTTTTCACCGATGAATTGCTGAACAGGCATCATAGGAATTACAGCTCCGGCCCTGACAAAGACCGGGATTGTGAGAAGCGATACCGGACAATCGATCCATTGATTTCCGGCAAAACGTTTAAAAGGCTCATTGAAACTGATCCATTCACCTTCGGGCAGATACACTTTAGCCATTTGAGCATTTGGCTGCGTCACCGGAGCTACCAGCAAGTCGCTTCCAAACATGAACTGCGAATCGAGGTCAGCGGATTCCTTATCGCCGGGATAAGCCATCACCATTGCCCGCATAATTGGTATTCCTTCGTCGTGAGATTCACGGGCACAACTGTATATGTATGGAAAGAGGGAGTATTTGAGACTGATGGCTTGCTTGCAGGCGCTTTCAGTTTCTGGACCGAACAGCCAGGGTTCTACGGCGTTATTGCCTTCGTGGTGGGCGCGGCTTATCGGGTTAAAAACCCCGAACTGAAGCCAGCGGACATACAATTCAGCCATGGCATCGTAGTCGGTTATATCACCACAGTAGCCCGAAATATCGCAGCTCCAGAAAGGAATGCCACACATGCCTGATGACAGTGCCAGGGGGATTTGATACCGCAGCCGTTTCCAACCGTCGGTTACATCGTTGCCGTTGCCCGAATCACCCGACCATCCGAAAGTGTAACGCTGCATGCCGGCAAAGGAGGAGCGTGTCATCTGAAATAACCTTTTATTAGGGTTGTGTTTTTCAAACTGCTCCGTCACAATTTTGTCCCATGAAAAGCCATACACATTATGAATTTCGTTGTGCATTCCCCTGAAATGTTTCATGTACAGGCGGTCGGCATCTTCGATGTTGCTCCATGCCGGTTCACCCATATCGGTCCAGAATCCTTTTACCCCGTCATTTATTGCTTTTTGCTGGTAATCGCCCCACCAGTCGGCCACTGATGGATTGGTGAAGTCCACCACCCCGCAGTTTCCACCCCAGGGCCAGGGCATATCATAAGTTTTGCCGGTACGGTTATCTGTTGCAAAGTAACCCAGTGAATCGGCTTCTTTCCATTGTTTTATATTGTTCTGCGAGATAACCGGATCCTGCGAAACAATGACCTTGAAGCCTTGTGCCGAAAGATCGGAAAGCATTTTGACAGGGTCATTATAATTCCCTTCTCTCCAGTTGAAATCCTGCAGAAAATTTGTCCATCCGATATCCTGGTAAATAATGTCGCAGGGGATCTGCCTTTCGCGGTAGCCTTTGGCAATATCTCGTGTGAGCTGTTCATTGGTAAGAAGCCCCCTGCACTGCGAAAAACCTAACGCCCATGCAGGAGGCATCACAGGGCTGCCTGTTAGTTGCATGTACCTGCTGATAACTTGAGGCATCGTCGGTCCATAGATAAAATAAAAAAGCATTTCACCACCAGGTGATGAAAAGGAATAGCAGTCATGTTTCGAAACCCCGAAATCAAAAACGCTCCTGAAAGTATTATCGAAAAAAATGCCGTATCCTGCACTGCTGATAAAGAACGGGATGCTTTTATACAAAGGATCTTCGTTGATATCGTAGCAGGGTTTATCGCTGTTCCACATCACAAAACGGCTGCCCCGGCGGTTCAGTTTCCCTGTTTTTTCGCCAAGTCCGTAAATCTTCTCGTCATCACGCAACATTTTACTACAAGTGACAGTATCCTGCAACTTTTCAAATCCAAACTTCCCATAATCCCCGAGCAGAAGTTTCTGGTATTTGTCGAAAACACTTACCTGGAAAGGTGATTTTTTGATCCTGATTATCAATGAGGAGGTGTATAATTCATAGCCTGATTCCTGTTCGGAAACAGACCAGGTTAAGGCATTATCGAAATCTTCATTGACTACGGCAAACGATTCGTTACGCCGGCTGAAACCGCCCTGTTCGTACCAGAATTTGAGGATGCCCGGCGAACAGAGTTTCAGCATGACATTTATATCGTTGTCGCAATGAAAAACCACCTGCGGGCCGTTGACCTCGTAGGATTGGCAGTTCCCGGAGGTAACCGGCCTTGTTCCGGGGATATTCTGCGCAAGCAGAGTTCCCGACGTCAGGAGGTACACAGCAAGTATCTTTATATTCTTCTTCATAAGTCTGGCATTAGCCTGCCGTATGTCAGCTTTAACCGGCAGGCAATGAATCTTAGGTGTAACAGGTTTAATGGCTGAAAAGCCTGCTTTATTCAATCACGATCATATCCCAGTATTTCAGGGAAGGAAGTTCAAAGCTTACCCGATCTCCCTGCTGTAAAAAATTCAGCTCTTGCGGCGAGCCGCCTGCAATATCGGGAGATGCAACCCAAATCCTGTTAACGGGATCCGGGTGCGTGAACGATATTTTTGCCCCGCTGATGAGCGGAGGCGTTGACTGGACGCCTTCGTTATCTCTCCACGATGTTGTTGTTGATGCAGTGAAATTGATGAGATGAATTATCTGTCTGTCGCCGACCAGCTTGCCAATCACGGAAACATAACCATTTCCTTCAGGCCAGTTGGCGAATTTGATCTTTCCATCAAGCGATTCCAGGTTAACCGTGTTGAAATCTCCTCCGTCGCGCAGCAGGTTCTGATAAGCAACCATGAAATTGTAATACGACAGGAGGGATGTCCTGAGATTATCGCTCATTTGCAGTTTGTCGAAAGGGAAATACTCGCGGCAAAGCATGTGTTCACCCAGTTCAAGGTGGGCGCCGCCGAAGGCAAAAATCACGGCATCGGCAAACAGTACCGAAGCATCGTTGAAGTAGTTTTTGGTATCTGCAAGGTTATAGTTTACGTAAGCGGCAAGTACCTGATTTTTAGCATTACCCGACAGCATATTGTTCTGCCTGATGAGCGAAGCCAGGTCTTTGTAAGTATCGTAAGGCGACCAGACTTCGGTGTACAGAAAATTTACGGGAGACTGTGCAATGACCTGTTGTCCATACTGGTTCACAGCGTTCATCACCGCATATTTTTCAGGAAAGGCGCTGTTATTGGCCTGGATAAAGGAGCCAAAAGCTTGAGTGAGATTCAGATATGAGCCGTCATAAGTGTAACGGGTACCTCTGTCGCCAAGCTGATCAATGTGGTAACCGTCGAAATCAAGATTGTTATACACGATTTCGTTCTGATCTTTCAGGTATTGCTGCCAGTTCGCGTTTGACGGGTCGAGTAAATAAAGGCTGCTGAGAAAAGGACTTGAAAGCGCGAAGATATCAATGTTGGTGTGCGTGTTGTCGCTGTACATAAACCATTGCCTGTCAACGCCGTCCTCCTGAAAATCGTTCCAGGCGCCGTACAGCAGGTTGTAAAACATGGTTTTCATGTTACGGTTGTGGGCGGCATCAATATAATTTTTCACTGTGCTGAAATAGGTCGTCCGGTTACCGATATCTTTCCAGGATGAAGCAGGAACACTATTCACCAAAGGCAATGGTTTGTGATGCTTGTTGTGCCAGTCGTAAAACTGTAATCCATTGATATGAAACCTGTTCAAGTCGCTAATCACCTGCTGAATTTCATCTTCTGACATAACCCCATAACTGCTCAGGAAGCCGTAACGGGGAAATTTCGTCCAGTCGGATGACACATCCACGGCCGTTGCCGCATAAATCACTTCCTGCTGGTCAACCGTATCATACACTTCAACAGTGTAACCCCTTAAATCATCAGCCGGCGCAGTCCATGTCCATTCCGCAGCAGGCAGCTCAACATCGGAAACCAAGGTATTGAGGTATTTGTATCTCACCTTTACCGGAAATGAAATTTGCCCGCTCAGGGTAAAATTGATTTCGTCGCCGGGCGAATAGCAGGCCTTATCCGTTTCGAGAGAAAGATTATAAAATACCGGTGCAGCAGGGTTTTCGGGAACTGTATCTCCGTTATCGGCAACAGGATTTTTCCTGCAGCTTACCACGGCAAACACTAATACAAGAAATACGAATTTCGTATAACCGGCTATCTTTTTTATATTTCCTGAAAATCGCTGCTGAAACATTTGTAAGGATAAGGTTTGTTTAAGGATTTTCAAAAATAAAGAATCAGAATTCAGACTGAAGTAACCAGAGATTGAAACTAACCCTAATCAACAATAATTTCAACTCAAAACCAGTATTTTCTGTTGCTTCTTTGTCTGAATTCTGAATTCTTCAATTAACAACCCTAACCTATTGTTTTTGAATGCTTATGGTGAGGTTTTCAACGTTGGCAGTGATCACGTAATCACCTTCATCGGTCAGAGTCCATTTGTTGTCATCGGATTCGCCGCCAACATGACGATACATATGTGTGTCGTCAACCTTCATGTACATATCCTGTCCCCAGTCGGTGTTGCGGTTCACGGGGAATTTGAATTCGCCGGCAACCATTGGTCCCGAATAAGTGAAAATACATCCGTCGGTGGCGTCTTCAGTCATTTCAATGGCATTGCCTATATCCCAACCAATGGGAGTTGCGCTGCCTACCATGTATAATTTCAGCCTGTCAATTTTAATGGAAAGATCCTGAAGGTTAAGGGTTATGGTGTAATATCCCTTTTTGTCAATCGTCCATTTGTTGTCGTCGGGATCGCCGCCATGATGCAGGTACATATGGGTATCGTCCACTTTCATATACATATCCTGCCCCCAGTCGGTGTTGCGGTTCACGGGGAATTTGAATTCACCCGGATTCATCACGCCGGTGTACGAAAATTCATAGAGGTTATCAGGATTCTGCACCAGTTCGGTTGCCTGGCTGATGTCCCAGCCGTTGGGCGCCGAGCTTCCAACCATGAATAACTGGCTATAAGCGGGTCCTGGCATTTGGGTAATGGAAATGGAGAGATCGAGCAGGTTCAGCGAAAGTTTATAAATCCCCGGGTCCGAAACCGTCCAGCGGTTATCGGTCTGCGATGCCGAAGAGCGCAGCACCAGAGCGGTTTCGCTGCTGCCTTTCACGTAGGACGGGAAATCCTGTCCGAGTACAGTAAGAAATTCAAACTCACCGGAGCTTAACTGTCCCTGCCAGGTAAATGTGCCGGGGTCGTCACCGGCTGTCAAGGCAACAGCTTTGGTGTTATCCCAGCCGGCTTCGGTGGCGTTTCCGTAAACATAAAGTGTTTCCGAAACAGGATCGTAAGGTGTGACTTTGAAACTCACAACCGGTGAAACCTGGGGCTCAACTTCGTCAGAAAGAACGGTTGCAATTACCCTTGCTTCGAGAGAAATTTCTTCACCGGCCTGAGCTCCGAAGTTTTCTTTTACAGCGCTGTTCAGTGTCTTGGTGGTGAAAGTGTAGTTATAAGTGGTTTTTCCAAGGCTGAAAGAGAGCGGGTTGTTAAAATCGGTGCCGGCCTTTGCAATCTGAAGTTCATATGTGATGGCGGCATTGGTTCCGTAATTGCTTCCCGAAGTCCAGTCCATGCTCAGGATTGAATTGTCGCGTTGGATTTCGTTCAGGGGTAGTGTCTCTTCCGAAAGAGTGAGAACAAGCGGAGTGTTTCCTTTGTCCAGGTCGGCGAGATTATCTTTTTTGCAGCCTGTCACAATCGCCAGAATTGACAGACAAAATGCTATGTATGTAAGTCGTTTCATATCAGTTTGTTTTAGGCTTAGTAACCGGTGTTTTGAGTTAAATTCGGATTGGCATCAATTTCCTTTTGCGGGATTGGCAGCAGCAGGAACTTGGATGTAAAGTTTGATTTCCCAATACTATGGAAAAATGTGGAGGCATAGCCGCCATTGTCATAACGGATGAGGTCGAACCAGCGGGAACCTTCGAAAGCAAGTTCCAACCTGCGTTCTTTCCTTATGGCGGTACGAAGATCGGTCTGCGATAAACCACTCAGGTTGCCAAGTCCGGCCCTGTTGCGAACCTCGTTCAGTGGTCCGTAAACTTCACTTGTTCTGTTGAGTTCGCAGAGAGCTTCGGCTTCCACGAGCAGTACATCGGCATAACGTAATACAGGCCAATTAGCCGGACTGCCGTCATAATCGGTGGTTATAGATTTGGAAACCAAGAATTTGCGCAAATTATACCCCGTTGTGGAATAGGATGCTTTGTAAACATTGCCGTCATAATCGGGGCAACCTTCATACAAAACCGTTACATCTTTGCGATTGTCGCCGCTTTCGTACTGGTCGAGAAATTCCTGTGTAGGCTGATTCCAGCCCCATCCGCCTGCAACGAAATCGGAGTTTCGCGGCCCTGTGAAAGTGCTCAGCCAACTGGACTGGTTTTCATTGTCCCAGAAACTGTAACTGGTTTTGCCATAATACTGTACTTCAAAAAGGCTTTCCTGCGAATTTTTCTTCATGGGATCGAAGTTATCAGCATAGTTGTCGTTCAATGAATAACCAAGCGCAGTAACCTGCTGGCAGAGTGTAACCGTTTGCTCATAATCACCGAGTGTAAGGTAAACCTTGGCCAGCAGTCCGACTGCTGAACCTTTGCTGGCACGGCCTATATCGGAACCCGAATAGGTTTCACGCTGCGGAAGCAGGCTGATGGCATGGTTCAGGTCGCTGATAATGGTGTCGTAAACAACCGTGGAATTAGTGCGATAAGGCCTGAGATCGTCATCAGGGGTCTGGGCTTTAGTAAGCAGCGGAACATCGCCAAACAATCTGACAAGGATGAAATAATAGTTTGCCCTGAGGAAGTATGCTTCGCCGAGGATACGGTCTTTCAGGTCCTGGTCAATGTCCATTCCCGGAACGTTTTCCAGAACAAGGTTGCATCGCAGAATTCCGGGTGCCGGTCCTCTCCAGATATCAAGAGCGGCGGCATTATCAGTTGAAGTGACAAAGTTGGCTATGTCCTGGGTTTCAATGCCATCGGTACCACCGCCGGCACCCACAACACTGTTGCCGGCCCAGATGTCGGTAGTCCAGATACGCATGTTATAGAGTTTTGGCCATTGCAAAGGCTGGTAAGCCCCATTGATGGCGGCTATGGCGTCTTCTTTGGTCTTAAAAAAGTTTGCCGTATTAATGCTGTCGAGAGGCGCTTTGTCGAGGAATTTCTCGCAGGAAGCAAATGAAAGCAGCATCAGACAAACGATGGAATATTTCAGTATTTTCATTTCTTTCGTATTAAAAGTGTCTTAGAAAATCAGGTTAACACCGGCGCTTATTGTTCTGGTAACCGGATAAACATTTAAATCGATGCCGCTGGCAGGAACTTCAGGATCGAAGCCTGAGTAATTGGTAAAGGTCAACAGGTTCTGACCCGATACATAAATCCTGGCTGAGCTGAGTTTGACTTTTTCAACCCAATTTTTGGGGAAGGAATAACCAAAGGTCACATTTTTGATCTTCAGATAACTCCCATCCTCAATAAACCTGTCGGAAACCCTGGTGTTCTTGTTCGGGTCGTTGAATATGGCACGCGGCATGGTGTTGCTTGTTCCTTCACCGGTCCAGCGGTCGAGAACAGCCGTGGTCTGATTCTGTGCAATTGCCATACCTTCCTGATAGATCCTGTTGGCATTGAAAATATCATTGCCCTGGACGCCCTGGACGAAAATGCTCAGGTCGAAATTATTCCATGCCAGTGTATTGTTCATGGCGAAAATCAGCTTCGGGTTGGGATTGCCGATATAAGTGCGGTCGTTATCATCGATCTTGCCGTCGTTGTTCAGGTCCCTGAATTTAATGTCGCCGGCTGAGGTGCGGTT
>Ga0209099_1004796_pt1 | contig 10085 bp, 6 predicted proteins | sample AD_JPNHW2_MetaG_FD_184430 | JGI IMG/M metagenome (GOLD analysis project Ga0209099, IMG submission 184430) | Active sludge microbial communities of municipal wastewater-treating anaerobic digesters from Japan - AD_JPNHW2_MetaG (SPAdes) (version 2) | ecosystem: Engineered > Bioreactor > Anaerobic >...
TGATGTGTAAGGAAAACATATTTTATCTGGGATACCTTCACCGCCAGCTTTTTCAACTCTTTTTTGAATTTTTTATAGGTGTTACGGGTGGAGGTGTCTATCAGCAAATAACCACTCTCACAGGGTATCAGGAAACATTTTGTGATACCCAATGAGAGTGTAAAAAATTCCGGGGGAACTATGGTGTTCATACCATACTTTTATTAGTTCTACCAATAATTATGGCTTCATATCCGGTTCCCGGGTATCATTATTTTGCGAAACTGATAGCTCGGGTTTCCCTGATAACAGTAATTTTTATCTGGCCCGGATAGGTCATCTCATTCTGAATTTTGTTGGAGATATCGTAGGCAAGCTGGTTGGCTTCGTTGTCCGACACCTTTTCGGCACCTACGATCACGCGTAATTCTCTGCCTGCCTGGATGGCATAGGTTTTCACCACGCCGGGATATGCCAGGGCAAGTTCTTCGAGGTCTTTCAGACGGTTGATGTACGACTCCACAATTTCGCGGCGTGCGCCGGGGCGTGCGCCAGAGATAGCGTCGCATATCTGGACTATGGGAGATATCAGGGAGGTCATTTCCACTTCTTCGTGGTGGGCGCCGATTGCATTGCAAACTTCAGGTTTTTCTTTAAATTTTTCGGCCAGGTTCATACCCAGAATAGCATGTGGCAATTCGGGTTCGTTGTCGGGCACTTTACCGATATCGTGCAACAAGCCGGCTCGCTTGGCCAGTTTGGGGTTGAGTCCGAGTTCTGAGGCCATTACGGCCGAAAGGTTGGCCACTTCGCGCGAATGCTGCAGGAGGTTTTGGCCATAAGAAGACCTGTATTTCATCTTGCCGATCATACGTATCAGTTCGTGATGTATGCCATGCACACCCATATCGATGGCGGTACGTTTACCCACCTCAATGATGTCCTGTTCAATTTGTTTTTTGGTTTTGGCCACCACTTCTTCGATGCGTGCCGGGTGGATGCGTCCGTCGGTAACCAGCTGGTGCAGCGACAAGCGTGCTATTTCGCGGCGTACCGGATCGAAACCCGAAATAATGATGGCATCAGGAGTGTCGTCGATGATAACCTCCACGCCAATGGCAGCTTCGAGGGCCCTGATGTTTCTACCTTCGCGACCGATGATACGGCCTTTGATTTCGTCGTTGTCAATATTAAATACCGACACGGAATTTTCGATAGCATGTTCGGCGGCGGTGCGTTGCAGGGTCTTGATGACGATTTTTTTGGCTTCGAGGTTGGCTGTATCACGCGCTTCGTCGATGATTTCGCGGATGTGGTTGGCTGAGTCGGCCTGAGCTTTTGATTTGAGCAGATCAACAAGCTGGGTTTTGGCTTCGGAGGCTGAGAGGCCAGAAATAATCTCGAGTTTTTCAACCTGTTGCGATTGCATGCGATCCACTTCCTGTTGTTTTTTGTTGAGCAGGTCGAGCTGTACATTCAGGTTATCCCGCACATTACCTAATTCTTTTTCCTTGCGGCTAAGCTCTTCAAGCTTCTGCGAAACAAGAGCTTCTTTTTGTTTTACACGGTTTTCACTTTTAAGAACATTATTGTTGCGTTCGTTAATCATTTTTTCGTGTTCACTTTTCAGTTGCAGGAATTTTTCTTTGGCCTGCAGTTCTTTGCTTTTACGAAGTACTTCGGCTTCGTTTTCGGCTTCTCTGATGAGCTTTTCCGATTTCTTTTCAATCGCCTTGCGTATCAGCAGGGTTGAAATCAGCAGGCCCAGGAGCAATCCCCCGACAGCCGAAATGAGTATAATAAGTATTGGATTCATGATATAAATTTATTTGGTTTATAAGTTTCAAAAAAAAACCGCATTAAGATCAAAAGAAGTTTAAAATAAACTCCTGAAAACATGGGTAGGGCTACCTACGTTGTTCGGACTTCTACCGTCCCGGAGCAAAGCCCCTGAATTCCGCCGAAGCGGACTGAAGCCTGTCCTTCCATTGCAGAGATTACCCTAATTTGATACTGTTGAGTTTATCAAACGATGTTTTTGATTTAATGCGGGATATGTTAATTTCTTTTCAAAGAACGCTGCTTATTGATTGACCAGATTTTGTTCCAGCACTTTGTCAAGTTCCAGTAACTTGTCTTTCAACTTCGTATCTTTATATACATTGGATTGCTCCAGATTCAGCGCATTAGAAGTATATTGTAAGGCGATCATTGCCAATAAGTCCTGCTTGTCTTTAAAGGTGTAATTATTGGCAAATTCTTTAATTTTATCATTGATAGTCCTGGCTGCTTTCCTTACTATTTCTTCCTCCTGGCGTGCAATGGTAAGCCGGTAATTTCTGTCTGCTATTACTACCGATATCGAAAATTCTTCCATTGCTTTCAGGGTATATAAATTACTTGTTTAATTGTGCAATACATCTGTCAACTTCCCGCAAAAGTTCATTAATTCTTAATTTTGCTTTTGTTTTGTCGTCTCCATCTATTGTTTTTGCTATTCGTAATATCTTATTTTTGTCTTCTAAATACTTTATTTTTGCTTTGTTTTCTTCTTCTTCTCTGGTTAATACTGCTAGTTGCTTTTTCAATTCCACATTGTCTTTAGTCAACTCTTTCAGCCGTTTAATCAATTGATGAGTTTTGAATTCAATACCGGACACCAAAGCCGAAAAATCTTCCATAACACACCAATTTTATTCCTTTACAAAGGTAATATAATATTGTATTTAATTGCAAATTTTTTTAACTTAATTTAATAATTTTTGATAGTTTTATACTTTTATTTTCTATAAATCCATAGTAACCATGAACGAAGATTTGCTTCATTATATCTGGAAATATCAAAGGTTCAGCTCCGCTCTAGCTACTACCGATAACAAACCCATTAAAGTGGAAAACCCCGGAAGATTAAACACCAATGCCGGTCCGGATTTCATCAATGCTAAAGTGCGCATTGGCAACACCTTATGGGCAGGCAACATCGAAATTCACGTTAATTCCTCCGACTGGTACGTACACCGGCACCATCAGGATGAGGCGTATGGCAACATCATTCTCCATGTGGTTTATCATGATGATAAACCTGTTTTGGACAGGAATGGAAACGAAGTACCCACCCTGGAATTAAAAAACCACATAGACGAGCAGTTGTTGTCAGGATACAAAGATTTTGCCGGGAGCAAAAATGCCATACCCTGTGGCAGCATGGCCATTAATGTCAAAGAAATAATCCGCTCCAACTGGCTTGAAAAACTAGCAATTGATCGTTTGCAAAATAAAACCGAGACGATATTCAACAAACTAAGTTTAAACATAAACAACTGGGAACAATCATTTTATGAAGTATTTGCGCGAAATTTCGGCTTCAGTGTCAATGCCGAACCTTTTGAACTCATGGCAAAATCGTTGCCGCAGCAGTACTTCGCAAAAAGTAAAAACAATCTTTTCCAGATCGAAGCGCTGGTTTTTGGCCAGGCCGGACTGCTCAACAAAGAATTTGCCGATGAATATCCCGCAAGCTTGAAAACCGAATTTCTTTACCTTCAAAAAAAATACGGATTAACACCTATCGAAGGACATTTGTGGAGATTTCTCAGAATCCGTCCCAACAATTTCCCCACCATCCGTCTTGCACAATTTGCCAGCCTGATACATCAATCCGAAAATCTTTTCAGCAAAGTAATTGAATGCAGGTCATTGCCTGATATTTATCATCTGTTCGACCTGAACTGTTCCGCCTACTGGCATAATCATTATGTATTTGACAAAGCCGCCGAACCCTCCTCAAAAAAACCGACAAAGAGCACCATCAATCTACTAATAATCAACACAATAGTCCCATTTATTTTCGCCTATGGCAAAACAAAAAATGACGAAACCTATACCGAAAAAGCTTTGGATTTTCTTGCCGCCTTACCACCCGAGCAAAATCGCTATACAGAACTCTATAACGCAACAGGCATCATCCCCAAAAATGCTATGCAGTCGCAGGCCATGATACAAATGTTTAATGATTACTGCCAGCCAAAAAAATGCCTGCATTGCAGCATAGGCGATGCTATTCTGAAACAGGGCTGAACAGGCGGCAGGATTACTTTTTCTTATTTTTGTTTTTCAGAAATAAATCCCGGTAGGTATTAAACTCTTTGCGGTACACTATACCTATTCCCTGTGTGTAAGGTGCTGTATATTGCAAAATACTGTACTGGTTTGTATGATTGTATACCTTCAGTTTTAATGCCTTGGATATTTTCACTTCGATATCCACGTCGCCCACTATCTGGTTTGAATTTTTGTTTTCACCGGTGGCTGTTTGCCCTGTAGCAACACCCAGGTTGCTGGATACTGTTACCCGGTCATTAAAAAGTTGTGTCGAAAGCGCCACCGCCACTTCTTCCTGCGAAATATTGTCGCCAGGCCGGTAATTAATACCAATATTAACATTTTTACTGATTTGCGAAAGCCAGTTGCTCAATTGGTTTGAAAGCACTTCGCTGGCACTTTTTCCCAACAGGCTTACCCCTGCCGATGTGGCCGAACCTATACCGGTATTTGGATTAACAAAACTGTTGATAACCAGCAGGGAGATAAAGTTATTGTTGATATTCTGATTTATAGCCGCCAGGTAAGGAACTTTTTCATAATCCTGCATAGATGGGATGTCCACCTCAAAAGAAAATTCAGGATTTGACAGGACATTGGACATATTGATAATGCAGTCCACATTTACATACCGGGTATTGGTATCCACTCCCAGGCCCGCCAGGTTAGCCCTGAGCGTATATCTGGCACGGATGTCCAGTTCGGCATTATAAGGATCCCCGTTCCATTTAACAGTACTGCCCGGATCAATTAAAAAACGTTTGTTGATGATATTCTGAAAGGTAAACAAGTAGTCGCCAGAGGTTAGTACATAATCTCCAAACATATTCATTTGATTATCGGCAATAGTAATACGTATGTTGCCATTACCCCTTCCCAGGATGCGGTCGCCCACTCTGGGATCGAATAAAAGCTGCACCTCGGCATCATCGGTAATATTGAATGACATATCCAGGTTAATGCCCTTGATAGCTTTGCCGTTTTCTTCCGAAATGGTATCTTGTTGATGTCCCTGGGTGATAAAAGTAATATATTCGCTGGCCTGCAAAGTCGATGTGTTGCCAACCGGGATAATCAGTTGGGTTCCCTTTTCGGTGGTGGCAGAAATATCAAAATTTATTATATTTTGAGTACCGTAGATACGTGCATTTCCTGTTGCATAACCTTTGCCATAAAATAATTCATTCATGGAGGCGCTGGTGTTCAGCACAAGAGCTTTTTTGGGTTCAACATTGATATTGAATCCAAGATTCTTAAAATTTTCATGGGTAACACGTCCCGATACCAGCACGGTGTCAACTTCGCGGTGGACAAGATCCGGCTGGTCGAAGGCAATAAGGTTCTGAAACAAAAACTCATCCCTGGTAATTTTAACGCTATCAAAAGCAAAGGCATACACGGTATTGAGATAATTAATTTTCAGGGCACCCCTCATCACTTTGAGCAGGCCTGATAATTCGGGTTTTTGTTTTCCCCTCAGATACAATTTGCCGGTGGCGGTACCGCTGACAATAGAACCGAAACTGGCTACATACCGCGAGAGGGCTTTCAGACGAAGGTTTTCAACACTAATGTCGATATCAAAATTTTGCGGCTTATCACCCGGATAATAATAACCCTCAGCTATCACCGGGGTGCTCTTGCCAATGTTCCCAATATAATATATTTCGGCCTTTATGTGTACCCCTTTTTTCACGTCATCCCATTTGCTTTGTATTGATGCATCGCCCAATTTATCATAGTTTACCCCGAAATCCTTGATTTTCAGGTCAGCAAAATACGTTGGGGAGTTATAAAGGTCCGAAATAAAAACGTTACCGGTTATAATACCGTCAAGATCAAATTTTTTGGCATTGGTCAGATAATCAACATTGGAAATATCGAAAGAATTAAATTCAACAGCCAGTACATCCACAGGATTTTTGGATATTTTCCCGTTGATGGTCAGGTTTTGTTCTTTATACCATAACATCAAGTTGTTGCAAGCAATGCTGCCGGTATCAAACACGATATTCCCCTGAGGGCTTATGGTCCACACGGAGTCATTAACCACCAGCTCGGATGGTTTGAAACCCATTACCGATTGGGTGTTAGTATAAAAATAGTTATAAAAATTCAGGTTGCCGGCATTTCTCTTTGTAGCTTTTTTATTATCCCACTGTAAGCGGCTGCTTATGCTGTCATTAAGCCCTCTGGAATCCAGGTTTACATTGGAAAGATAAGCGCTGTCCGACATATGCAGCGTATCAGAATTCATATGAAGGTTTATTCCGCCTTCAGCAGCCGCAAAATCCAGATTCCAGTTTTCCAGTGAGAAACTTTTATAGGATAGTTTTGAAGAAACAGCATCTATTTTAGCATGATTCGTCAATGAGTTGAAGTTTCCTTTCACCATGGTATTGCCTGAAGCTTCGAGGCCATCGGCAAAATAATCCAGCACAGGAGTAGCATTGTACAACCTGATATCAAAATTAAACTCCTGACGGGCCAGATTTTTATTGTTGGTATCAAGGGCAAAATAAAAGTTGGGAAGATAGTTAAGCAGGAACTTCTTAAACGAATTTCCAAGCTCCGAAAAAACAAAATATCCGTTAAAGACAGCATCCACATAATCGGATTTCAGGTCAAAGGTGCGATACCCGGTCGGACTGATGTATGTATTAAGGTTAAAGGACCGCAGGTCAAAATATTTATGGTTTTGATGGAACGAAGCATCATTGATCGCGATATAGCCTTTGAGGTTATCAATATTGTTGCCATAGAAGTCAATATTCAACCGACCTTTGACCTCGGAAAGCGTATCTTTAGGGGTTATTTTGAGCATTTTTAGATTAGCGTAGGCCACATCGGCCTCAAAATCGAAATCGGGCAGCGAGTCGTTGATATCTACTTCGCCGTTGAAGACCATCTCAAGGTTTTTGTCTTTCACTTCGATCACACCATTGAAAATTTTATGCATAAAAGTGCCATTTACAGAAATACCGGTATAGTTATACCCTTTAAACTCAACCTGGTCAATGTTCGCCTGAAAAATCACATCGGCATCATCAGCAGTCAGCCCCGAGCCACCCAATTGGGCTACCAGGCTCACTTTACCAAGCAATCCGCCCGCATCAAGCAATTGTCCGAGGTAGAAATTTTCGGTGGACACCTCCCCTTCGTAAGATATGATTTTATTTTCGTTTCTCACAATAATGTCGGTTGAAATAGTGCCCAGGTCGGATTTCAGTGTGGCATTGGAAACAAAATTGGAGTAAAATCCCGTGAAAACTCCGTTTACGTTAATGTTGCCAAGTCGTTGCAGCATTAATGGAAGTTTCAGGTTAAGCACTTCCCCGCCGGCTGAAGGAATAACGATAACATTGAGGTCCGACACTGTAGTTGTGAGGCCCCTGACTTTCATGTTAATAAAAGTTTCGTTGATTTGGGGCAGGCCGTTCATGGCAATATCGCCGTCAAAATAAGTATCAGCGCCATATTGCATCATGAAATTCTTCACCTTGAGATTGCTCACGGTGCCTTTTACCTGAGATGAGAAATGTATTAGATCGTTCATACCGTGCAACTGATGAACGAAATAAGCAATATCAATGAAATTTAGATCCGTTGGGCGAATGGCTGAGATGATAGTAACCTTGTGAACAAAATCTTTAAAAGATTTAAAGTCCTCATAAGCAAAGGTAAGATCCAGGTCGAGCTTGGAGTTGCCGGTTTTTGCCAGGAGATTTTTTACCACAATGTTGCGCTTGGAAACAATAGATTTTGCCGAAAAGTTATGAATGTCGAATCCGCTTTTTTCATGCAGCGACAAGTTTTTTATTTCGGCGCATACCGAGTCGCCCAGCACCGCCACATCTTGCATATCAACAGACAAAGAGGAAATATTTATATCGTCGAAGTCCATGACACCGTTGTTGTTATGGACTTTGTTGTCGTCGATGTACGAAAAACCCGAACCCGAAAGTTTTAGCTTCTCAACCACAACTTTTACAGGGTATTTTTCTTTGGCGGGTTTCTCCTTATCGGACTTAAAAAAATCCTGCAAAAACTGCAGGTTAAGTTTTTTTTCATCCTTATACTTGCGCAAATTGAAGAAAGTATTTTCCAGGACAACTTTTTTAAGTTCGAAATAATTGGAAGACAAGTCAATATGTCCGGGTTGCACATTAATCTTTTCGGCGCTGAGCAGGGGATTCTGGTGCAGGTCTTCAACATATACCTTCTTCAGCACCACATCGGCAAAAAAACGTATTTCCACTTTATCAACACTAACCTCGGTGTTAAGTTTTTCGGAAAGGTAGGCCGAAACTTTTTTGGCAAGATAAGTTTGTACCAGGTTGCTTTGCATTAGTGTAAATAGTCCTGCAGGCAGCACAAATAGTACCGCATAAACAACCAATAATATTTTAAACGTTTTTTTTATACCTTTGAAAACTTTTTTTCACAATGAACACTTACATACTGGGCATAGAATCATCCTGCGATGACACTTCTGCGGCGGTGGTCAATAAAAACGAACTTCTGTCCAATATTATTGCCAGCCAGGCAATACATAGTAACTTTGGCGGTGTAGTCCCCGAATATGCTTCGAGGGCGCACCAGATAAATATTATCCCCGTTATTGACCAGGCACTCCACGAAGCAAATATACAAAAAAATCAACTGTCTGCAATTGCTTTTACGCGGGGGCCCGGTTTGCTGGGTTCGCTTATCGTGGGTACTTCGGTGGCCAAATCATTAGGGCTGGCGCTGAACATACCCCTTATCGACGTGGACCATATTCAGGCCCATCTGCTGGCACATTTTATTACTGAAAAGGATAGTTCCAGGCAGGCGCCAGCCTTCCCATACCTGTGCCTGCTCATTTCGGGAGGCCATACCCAGATAATAAAAGTAAAAGATTTTTATACTTTTGAAACGATTGCCAACACCATCGATGACGCTGCCGGAGAAGCTTTTGACAAAAGTGCAAAGATACTGGGTCTTCCCTACCCGGGCGGACAAATGATTGACAAAAACGCTGCCACAGGAAATCCTTTGAAATACAAATTTTCCGAGCCCCGTGTAAAAAATGACGAATTCAGCTTCAGCGGATTAAAAACTTCCTTTTTGTATTTTGTCCGCGACCGCCTGAATGAAAACCCTGATTTTATCAGCGAAAACCTTGCTGACCTGTGCGCCTCCATACAACAGACGATAATAAACATTCTGGCCAAAAAACTGATGGAAACTTCGCAACGTACCGGAATCCGCACGATTGCTATTTCGGGCGGCGTTTCGGCCAATTCGGCCCTACGAAAACAACTCTTGTCCCACGCCGAAACACAAGGGTGGGAACTCTTCCTGCCCAAACCGGTTTTTTGCACCGACAATGCAGCCATGGTGGCCGTGGCAGGTTATTTCAAATACCTGAACAACGATTTTTCAGGACAGGACACCATCCCTTACACCCGCTACAACGCACATTAAGGGGTTTATAGAAAAATATTTCTCGAAATTTCGTCGTACAAGCAAAAAAACTGTTTTTTTTTACACAATAAGCTCAGGAAACTATATTTTTGCAAACCAAAAAATCATAAAAATGAAAAATCTTCAACTCTTATCCGTTATTATTTGTGCAACAATATTGTTTGCAGCCTGTTCGGGAAAAAAAGATGATGTAAAAAACAGCGACCTTTCGGCTCCCGGAGTTTTTTACAGCAATCTGGAAGCCACCGGATGGATGAACCAGTTTACCCTTTCGAAAGACGCTGCCCACTCAGGAAGGTATTCGAGCCGTGTGGATTCGGTTAACCAGTTTAGTTTTGGTTTCAAAGAAACCGTAAGTATTATTGGCGATACTATTCCCAAAAAAGCCAATATTGATTTCTGGGTATTATATCCTCAGGCTGGCATTAAAAGCACGATCGTTTTAAGCGTTGATTCCTGCGAAAAAAATATTTTCTGGTTCGGCACACCACTCATCGACTCGGTAAAGACCACAGCAAAATGGCAACAAATAAAAG
>Ga0209099_1004797_pt1 | contig 10083 bp, 8 predicted proteins | sample AD_JPNHW2_MetaG_FD_184430 | JGI IMG/M metagenome (GOLD analysis project Ga0209099, IMG submission 184430) | Active sludge microbial communities of municipal wastewater-treating anaerobic digesters from Japan - AD_JPNHW2_MetaG (SPAdes) (version 2) | ecosystem: Engineered > Bioreactor > Anaerobic >...
CTATACCAACGACGGAACCGTTGACAAAACAGTCAAGTTCGGGAAGAGCGGAGACACCCCGGTAGTGGGAGACTATAACGGCGACGGGACAACAGACATCGCCGTGTTCCGGCCTTCCACCGCATACTGGTATCTGGACTATACCAACGACGGAACCGTTGACAAAACAGTCAAATTCGGGAAGAGCGGAGACACCCCGGTAGTGGCTCACTGGGCGTAAATCCGGCCCGGTAAAATTTTCTTTTTGGTGATTCCTTAATAAAGCCCGCCACGGTATAGTTGCATGAACTGGATTTAATAATGATATCCCGGGATGGGTTTCGGGGACAGCGGGGTAAATCCCGGAAGGATAGAAAATGAAGCAGGGAAAATGACTCCGTTTTCAGGAGAATGAGAAAAATGCAGAGACGATTCATAAGACTATCAACTATGTGGATCTTCCTGATCTCACTTGTTTTCGGGGCAGTAGTTTTTGCCAGCACCGTAACGGTGGCAGATACGGGTACCCTGCAGCAACCCGCAGATACCAGCCAGCCGGTCCGGGGCCACATGGCCTGGAACTATACGATCGGGATTGTCTATTTCGGCAGGTATGATCACAACGTGTATGCCCTCAATGCAACGACGGGGCATTTGATCTGGAATTATACCACGGGAAACACTATCCGCTCCTTCCCCGCAGTCGCGGAAGATACCGTCTACATCGGAAGTTACGGCCATAATCTCTCTGCCCACTCCATCCTCCCGCCCGTTGCAAACTTCAGCGCAGATGTAACAAGCGGAAAAACGCCCCTTATCGTGAAGTCCACCGACACTTCGACGGGTTCGCCAACCGCAGGGTACTGGGATTTTGGCGACGGTGAAAACTCCACGGTACAGAACCCGGTCCATACGTACCTGGCATCGGGAAACCTCACGGTTGCAAATGACGGAGGGTCGGGCAGCAAAGTGCGGGAGGGATACCTCACCACGATTACGATAGTACCCCCGGCTCCTGGTGCAAACTTCACGGTTGACCAAAATGGCGGCTTCGCGCCGTTGACCGTCCAGTTCGTTGACACGTCAACCGGCTGGCCGATGTCATGGTACTGGGATTTCGGCGACGGCAACACATCGATACGGGAGAACCCGTCCTATACCTACACTCAACCGGGGAACTTTACCGTTACCCTGACGGCGAAAAACAAGGGCGGCAGTTCCAGCATGACACGAACCGCACCCATTACGATTCGCGCAAAAGTAATCCCGCCGGGCCCGGATTTCTCGGCAAATGCAAGTTCAGGGACGGTTCCGCTCACCGTCCAGTTCACAGATCTCTCGACAGGCCCGGACATAACCGGGTGGACCTGGGATTTCAATAATGATGGGGTTATTGATAGTACTGATCAGAACCCGGTCTGTGTCTATAAACTGCCGGGCAACTACACCGTCAATCTCACCGTCGCAAATGCCTTCGGGACAAAAACGATTTCCCGTAAAGATTTCATAACCTCGAAGGTTCTGGCCCCGGTCGTTTCATTCACCGTGGATAACGTGAGCGGGACACCACCCCTTGCCGTCCAGTTCAATGACACCTCCCTTGGTGTGGGTATAACGGGCTGGTCCTGGGACTTTAACAATGACGGTGTCATCGACAGTAACGAACAGAAGCCGGTCTGTGTTTACAAGCTGCCCGGTAATTATACCGTCAGTCTCACGGTCACGAATGCATCCGGGTCGAACACGACGTCCCGGGCCGGCTTCATCACGGTCAGCAGCCTGGCACCGGTGGTTTCGTTCAGCGCGGATAACGTGACGGGGACGCCGCCTCTTGCCGTCCAGTTCAACGACACTTCCGTTGGTGCGGGTATAACGGGCCGGTCCTGGGACTTCAACAATGACGGTGTCATCGACAGTAACGAACAGAACCCGGTCTGTGTCTACAAGCTGCCCGGTAATTACACGGTCAACCTTACTGTCACGAATGCCTATGGATCGAACACACTATCGCGAGCAGGTTTCGTGACCGTGACAAACGGAGCTGTTGCAGATTTCACAGCGAACCAGACATCCGGAACGGTTCCGCTCACCGTCCAGTTCACGGATCTCTCGATGGGCCCGGATATAACCGGCTGGTCCTGGGATTTCAATAATGACGGCGTCATTGACAGTACTGAACAGAATCCCACCTGCACCTACAACGTGCCGGGCACTTATACAGTCAATTTTACAGTAACGAATGCATTCGGACCGGGCAGTATCTCTAAACAGGGATTCATAAAGGTCAATACCCTGGCCCCGATTGCCAGTTTCACCATGAACCGTACCAAAGATATCGCTCCTGTCGCCGTTCAGTTCAAAGATACTTCCGCAGGCTCGAATATAACCGGGTGGGCGTGGGACTTCAACAATGACGGTGTCATTGACAGTTCTGAACAGAATCCCACCTGCACCTACAAACTGCCCGGTAATTACACCGTCAACCTTACTGCCACGAATGCCTATGGATCGAACACGACCTCACAAACAGATTTCGTGACCGTATCCAGTGGTGCCCCGGCCGCACGGTTTGCGATGAACAAAACATCCGGGTACGCACCACTTGTAGTCCAGTTCAAGGATCTCTCAACGGGTTCGGACATAACCGGGCGGTCCTGGGACTTCAACAATGATGGGATTATTGACAGTACTGACCGGAATCCCTATTGTGTATATAATGTGCCGGGGAACTATACAATCAATCTCACCGTCACGAATGCCTATGGATCGAACACGATAGTACGGAAGGATTTTGTGACAGTGACCTGAAGAGGTTGGGGGAAAAACAGATTTGGGATTGATCAGCATCGCGTATTATTTACCCGTTCCGACACCGGGTACGCTTTCATTCCCTTTGATGGATAAGGCGCAAGGATCCAGTGCAGGTCTTCCACAGTAAGCAGCTTGCGGGACTCTCACCGAATCTCGCATCACGGTTCACGTCCGGGACACTCATTAGCAGCTACGAGACCTGCGAAGCGGTAAAACAGGGAATCGCGGTACCGTTCCGCAAAGAGCGACCCGGAACAGGTCCGCAGGCTCTCCGCGCTCCAGGCCACCGACCGGGGCGGGATGATGTTCCAGCCGAAACCCGGGATCTACGAAAACGTTGAGGAGATTGATTTTACCTCCATGTATCCCTCGATCATCGTGCAGGCGAACCTCTCGCCGGAAACGGTCGGTCACCCGGAGCGTGTCGGGTTCCTTCCCACAGTGCTCAAACCCTTGCTCGAACTGCGCATCAGGACCAAGCAACTCAAGAAGACCGACCCCCGGTTCGCCGGCACCGATGCGATCCTGAAATGGATGCTCGTCACCTGCTTCGGGTACACCGGTTACAAGAATGCGAAGTTCGGGAGAATCGAAGTGCACGAAGGGATCACGGGCCGGTCCCGGGACATTTTGCTCCAGACCAAGGATATTGCCGATGCGATGAATTTTCAAGTGCTGCACGGGATCGTGGACTGTCTCTGGGTGCAGGGATCACCGGTCGATGCACTCAAAGAACGGATCGAGCGGGAGACCCGGCTGTTCCTTGAAGTCGATCACTTCGACTGGATCGTGTTCCTTCCCCTTGCGGACGGCTTTGGTGCGTACAACCGGTATTATAGCCGGCAGCCGGACGGGAGCATCAAGGTCCGGGGAATTGCAGCACGAAGGCACGACACACCGGAGTACGTGCGGGAGATGTAGCGCCGGATGCTCGCGGTTATGGCGCGTGCAAAAAATATTGCAGAACTCGAAGAGACACGGGAAGAAGTTGCAGGAATTTTCCGGGAAACGGTAAACGGTTTACCCGCAGCAGATCCCGGGCAGATGGTGATCAACCGTCGTATCAGCCGGCTCACGTATGCCCACCGGTGCATCGAAGGCGCGGCAGTGCAGGCGTACCGTGATCACGGGATCGGAATTGCACCCGGCATGAAGATCCAGTACGTCGTGACCGATGCCCGGCGGTACCGGGTGGAACCGGCGTGGTGTGCGAAAACATTTGATGTCCTGTTCTACCGGGGACTCATCGATAAGGCATGGGGGGAGATAACGTATGCATTTCCCACGGGGAAACCCCTGAAATAAGCCCGTAATGCCGTCCGATTGTCCTACCCAAAATTCCGTGCTTATATGTGCCGCTTTTTGTCAAAATAAGCCCAAATTGAGCCCCGTATAATGCCGTTTACAGGGTCATATCCGCGTTCTGGCAGCGGTCATTTTCCGGATCGTCCAAGTGGCAATTTCACCTGAGATCTGCCAAAAGAACCGCGTTATCGGGTCCGTTTTAATTTGCCCGATTTCAAAAATAAGCCCAGTTTAAGGGTATTTGTAAACGAAGCCCCATTCGGGCTTCTTTTTGGGAGGGAAATGTGCAATCAGGGCTCATATTGGGCCCGGATTGGATGAAGGTCATAGGTGGGGATAAGAGGGAATGATCCCGTATTTCCCGTCCGGCCTTACTCCGCCCGTTCGGTAAAGACGATAGACCCGGATATCCGCGAGATCTTGATCTTCACACTCTGGCCGGGTTTCGCGTTTGCCACGTACATGATGTAGCGGCCCATCTTCACGACACCGTCGCCACGCTTTGAAAGCGACTGGATCTCGACATCAAGAACCTGTCCCTCTTCAAGGTTCTCCGAGACCGGCTCGGTTCTCACCTTTCGCTTCCGGACCGGCCGGTGGCCACCGCAGGCATCGCAGCGGAGGGTAAGAACCCGGTCATCCTTGACAAGGCGCGTGTCGGGCTTGCCGCATTCGGAACAGATCACGTAATCGTCGACGTAACTCTTGATAATAATCCGGAACAGCGAGATCTCGAACTTCCCGTTGAAGATCGCACGGGTACCATCGATCTTCCCCGAAGTTCCCAGCTCCCCGAGGATGTACTTCATCAGGTGATCCTTGTCGCGACGGACTTTGTCGGCGATCTCGACAAAATTTTCAAGGATTGTGGTCTTACCCTCGATGTACGCCTTTGCTTCAGGAACTACAAAACGATCCGAAGAGGCTGTTTTTTCTGATATATGGGAATAGGCATTTTTTAAGAGATCTTCATAAGAGTCCGTCATACGTGTATACTATAAGGGCTGCATAGGGGCAAAAGTCTTTCTCAGGCACCGGATCCTGATTAGCCCGGTGAAAACAGGTACACACCCGACGTTATACCGGGATAAAGAAAAGAGATCATAAAAAAAGGACGTGAGCGAACGGTCTTACTGACCGGTCGGGATATCCCGTTGGAGTTTCACATCTGTTTTGGCGCGGCCGCCGTCACGAAGGCAACAACCCCGGCATTCTTTGCATCGTCCTCGATATCCTTCTGGTCTATGGAGGTAAATCCCATAAAGCGCATGCCCCGGCTCTCGATCCATTTTTTGAAGACTTCCTTGCTCTGGCCGGGCCGGCCGCCGCTGGTAACAAACGCGACCGCCCGCTTGTTCTCACAACCGGTCAGGGTATTGATGATCGTATGGATAGCCGGCGTCGGCTTGAACGCCCAGACCGGCGAGCCAAACACTAAAAGATCGTACTCTTTTACATCCAGGCGGGACGGCTCGATCGTCGTTGTATCTTCACTCACTGCCGCTTTACACTGCATAAGAAACCGTGTCAGCGAGGAATGCTCTGCCCGGTCGGTCACCTCCACAAGGTGACTGTCAACCGTGGCAGATGCAATGTGCTGCGCAATGTGCCGGGTGTTTCCCGTTTCAGAATGATAGATGATGCAGATCTTCATACAGAATAGAACGTACCTCCTGCCCAAAAAAGTTTCACACGCAAAAGAGCGTACGCAAAAACGCTTGTACCGGAACCAGATTAAAAATGGTATAAAAAGAAAAAGGGTATGGTTATCTTCTGAACTGGGGCATCATCGCCCGTACTTCCTTGCCGGTCTCTTCAAGGAGATGCTCCTCGTCCGCCTTCGTGAGCGCATTAAAGACCGGGCGGTTGACCATATTTTCGAGCATCCATTCCTTTGCGAACTCACCACTCTGGATCTCGCCAAGGATCTCCTCCATCGCCTCGTAGGCTTCAGGCCCGATCACACGGGGGCCTCTTGTCAGGTCGCCGTACTGCGCCGTGTTGCTCACGTACTGGCGCATGTTCGTAAGTCCGCCCTCGTAGATCAGATCGACGATCAGCTTGAGTTCGTGGCAGACCTCGAGATATGCCATCTCGGGTGCGTAACCGGCATTTACAAGCGTCTCAAACCCGGCCTTGATAAGCGAGGACGCTCCCCCGCAAAGGACTGCCTGTTCACCGAAGAGATCAGTCTCAGTCTCCTCGCGGAACGTGGTTTCAAGGACGACGGCACGCGTCGCGCCGATACCTTTTGCATACGCGAGCGCGGTCTTGTGGGCTTTACCCGTGTGATCCTGCTCGATTGCAATAAGGGCGGGAACACCCTTGCCTTCCTCGTACTGCCGGCGCACCATGAAGCCGGGGCCCTTTGGCGCGACCATGATGACATCGATATTTGCCGGCGGCACGATCTGGCCGAAGTGAATGTTGAACCCATGGGAGAACATCAACGTCTTGTTCTCGGAAAGATGAGGCATAATCTCGCTTTTGTAGACAGACGCCTGGAGCTCATCGGGCAGGAGGATCTGGATAATGTCTGCCTTTTTTGCCGCTTCAGCAACGGGCATCACCGTCATGCCGTCTTTTGTTGCAGCATCCCAGCTCTTTCCTTTGCGCAGGCCGATGATCACGTCAAGACCGCTGTCGCGCAGGTTCATGGACTGCCCGCGTCCCTGGGAACCATATCCCATAACCGCGATCTTCTTGCCCTTCAGCACCGAGAGATCGGCATCGGATTCATAGTATTTCTTCATCATAGGGTAATCCATTTGATATCAGTAAGAAAGCACATAAATATTATATGGAAAAACTAAAGAAGAGCATTCGAATATCAGCATGGAAGCGATGACTTATTAAACACGCTGCAGTGGACAACGCCCCGGATCAGCCGTTCAGCGGGAAACTGCCCGATGTCCAGGCCACATCACCCGATGTCAGGATCAACCTCACCCGTGTCGGGGTAAAAAACGTAAAAAAACTTGTGGAAGTTACCCGCCCCGATAAAAGGCCGGTCATCTTTATCTCTAATTTCGATGTATACGTGGACCTGCCCGGCAGTCTTAAGGGTGCAAACCTGTCCCGGAACTTTGAGGTGATCGATGAAGTGCTCCAGCAGGCGATCGAGGGCAAGGTTAGCGAGATCGAGAACCTCTGCAGCGCGGTCGCACGGAAGCTGCTTGACCGTCACGAGTACGCCGATCGCACGGAGGTACTCATGCGCAGCGAGTTCATGGTCAAGCGCGAGACCCCCGTGAGCCATACGACCTGCCACGAAGTCGTCAAGGTGCACGCGCGGGCGATTGCAAAAAGGACGTTCCGCGAACCGATGGTGCGGAAAAGCATCGGTGCCGAAGTCACGGGCATGACCGCGTGTCCCTGTGCCCAGAACATTATGAAGGAGCGGGCAAACCAGGTCCTTGAAGGACTGGGGATCGACCAGAAGACCATTGACGCGTTCTTTGCCGAAGTCCCGATGGCGACCCACAACCAGCGGGGCCGGGGCTTCCTCTGTATCGAGACCGATGACGACGAGCACGTCGACTTGGAAACGATTATCCGGATCATCAAGGAGTCCATGAGCGCGGGCATCTACGAACTCCTCAAGCGCGGCGACGAAAGTGCAGTGGTGCTTGCCGCGCACAAAAATCCACGGTTTGTTGAAGACTGCGTAAGGGAGATGGCAAAAAAAGTCCTGACCGGATTTGACTATCTTCCCGGCGATGCCGTGGTCACCATCAAGCAGAGCAATGAGGAAAGCATCCACCAGCACGACGCGTACGCCGAACGGAGGGCTACGCTCGCAGAACTGCTGGACGAACTCAATTACGACAAAAAATCTTCGGAATAAAGAATATAAAACAAACGGAGATAATTTGTAATTAATATAATCAGGCGGTTGTTTTTGGCCCGATTGTGCGGCCGAAATAAACGGTATTTTTGCACCGTTTTTATTTTCATGACTAATTCTCGCGCATATTCCTGATTTCGGCAATTGCACGACTAAACAATAACTGTTATAAAAGGGTCCGGAGAAGATAATGTTGAACGTACTTTGTACGGTCAATTATCTCTAGAGATGAGAGAAGTATAGAGTAATTTTTGTACAGCGATCAGAACAACTCAACATAACATGAGGCGATTATATTGTCGAAAGTTGTAGAGATTTCCCCAACCACAAGACATGAGGGACACTCGAAGCTTGTCCTGAAAGTAAACGATGCAGGCATCATCGAGACAGGCAACTGGTGTTCTATTACTCCGGTGCGGGGAGTTGAGAAACTCGCAGTCGGAAAGACCCCTGAACAGGTACCAAAGATTGCATCCCGCGTCTGCGGTATCTGTCCAATTGCACACACGCTGGCAGCGACCGAGGCAATGGAAGCATCCATCAAGGTCGAAATACCCAAGGATGCCAAACTGCTCCGTTATATCCTCCAGCTGGCAAACCGGTGTCACAGCATTGCACTGCATGACATCCTGATCCTGCCCGACCTGTATCTCCCGGGCACCGATGTCAAGATCAACCCGTTTACACCCGAAGAGCCGGTCCGCAGCGTTGCAAAACGCATCCAGCGGCTTCGTGAGATCAGCCAGACCATCGGCCAGATTGCCGGCGGCGAAGCAATCCACCCGAGCAACCCCCGTGTCGGCGGTATGTACATGAACTGCTCCGCGCAGGCAAAGGTCAAGATGTACGACCTCGCAAAGGAAGGCGTTGTTCTTGCCCACCAGCAGATGGACTTCATGATTGCAGTCCTGCGGAACTACCAGAAGAGAGACTGGGTCGATGTCGGCGGCATGAAGGTCGCACTCCCCAAGGATCTCGGGTACCACGACCAGGGCTACCTTGCAACCCACCCGTTCTACGGCAGCTCAAGCCTTGACGAATGCCCCAGCTGGGACATCAACCGGTTCAAGGAAGTCCGGCCCTTCGACTGGTACATGGGCGAGATGGAGATCTCCCTTGAAGAGCCCAAGTACCCGGTCGGCGGAACCACCAAGCTCGGCACCAAGGTCAACCCGCAGATGGAAGCCTGCACCGGTATCCCGATGTACGATGGCGCACCCGTTGAAGTCGGTCCCCGTGCACGTCTCGTCAAGTACAAGAACTTCGATGAGAAGGGCACCATCGGCCAGAACATTGCCCGTGAGATGGAATACACGGACTCGTTCTACGAGATGATCGACTGCATCGACGAGCTCAACCCGAGCGGAAAGGTCGTTGCAGACTACATCCCCAACGGTGACGGCAGCCTTGGATGGGCAGCAAACGAAGCACCCCGTGGCACAGATGTCCACATTGCAAAGGTCAAGGACTGGAAGGTCCAGTACTTCTCGATGCTTGTTCCGACCACCTGGAACTTTGCAACCTGCAGCGCAGCACTCACCGGTGCACCCTGGCAGCTCGCCGAGGTCATCATGCGCGGGTACGACCCGTGCGTCTCGTGCGCTACACACATGATCGTAGTCAATGAGGACAACAAGGTAGTCGCCCAGAAACTCATCCAGCAGTGAGCGTAACAAAGGTCATGCTGTATCCAGAGATTGTAATCGCAGGGTGTGGAAATCCCCTGTTTGCAGATGATGGCTTTGGTCCGGCGGTTATTGAGGAGTTGCAGAAACTCACACTTCCCGACAATGTAAAAGTAGTGGATGCGGGCCTTGGCGGCCCGCACTTTATTTTTACGCTGCTCGACCCGGAAGTGACAAAGAGACTCATCATCGTCGATATCGCGGATTACGGTGCAGAACCGGGATCGATCACGAAACTGCGGATCGAGGACCTGCCCCCGGGCAGTTATCGCGATGCGCACTCGTGGGATCTTGCTGAACCGCTCCAGCGGATCAAAGACAGGATTGATATTACAATCATCGGATGCCAGCCCAAACGCGTCACGGATCCCGATATGGAGATCGGGCTCTCGGATGAAGTTTCAAAGGCAATTCCCAAAACGGTACGAATCGTACTGGAAACTATAGGTGTTGATT
>Ga0209099_1004798_pt1 | contig 10081 bp, 6 predicted proteins | sample AD_JPNHW2_MetaG_FD_184430 | JGI IMG/M metagenome (GOLD analysis project Ga0209099, IMG submission 184430) | Active sludge microbial communities of municipal wastewater-treating anaerobic digesters from Japan - AD_JPNHW2_MetaG (SPAdes) (version 2) | ecosystem: Engineered > Bioreactor > Anaerobic >...
AGACTTGAAAACGCATATCCTGAAAATCATTATCTCAGAATTGACAAAGGAACTGATCAGGTCTGCGTGACCATCGGCATCCGCGAGATACCCGGGGAGACTGCTTAACGCCGCATGGCGGGCAGTTCCGGGTGAAAATCAAACGGGATGAATCCCGGCAAAGCCCCGGTTTCGGATTTCGCTGCACGCCGGGTGGAATTGAATCTGGCAAGATTAAGAAACTGTTTAAAATTTACGATTGAACATGACTAACTAAATTTAAACAGGCTCTAATTAATTCATGTTTCAGATATGAATCAGGGAAGTAAGATCAAAATACTTCAGGCAGTGGTTGTCGACGATGAACGCCTGGCGAGGAATGAACTGATCAACCTGCTAAAAAGTCATCCCGAAATCAATGTAGCAGGGCAGGCCGACAGTGTCGAATCGGCAAAGACGGAAATCGAACGGGTCAACCCTGATGTACTGTTTCTCGATATCCAGATGCCCAGGAAATCGGGCTTCGATCTCATCAATGAGATTTCTTTCAGCGGGAAGATCATTTTTGTCACGGCTTACGATGAATACGCTATCCGCGCCTTTGAAGTAAACGCACTCGATTACCTTCTGAAACCTGTTTCGCCCGACAGGCTTGCCTCATCACTGAAACGGCTCCGGGATGAAGCGCCGGAAACGGTTTTTCACGGGAAAAAGATGAAATATGATGATCAGTTGTTTCTTCATTTCGGGAATCAACTCAGGTTCCTGAGGATCAGCAATATTGTCCTCATCAAATCCGAAGCCGATTATTCAAAGGTGCATCTTACCGGGGGAACCACCGGGCTTGTGTTAAAGACCATGCGCGAATGGGAAGAAAGGCTTCCCGAAAACCATTTTTGCCGGATTCACAGGTCGGCCATCGTAAACATCGGTATGATCGACAGGATTGAAAAGTGGTTCAACTACGGGCTACGGATTTACCTCCCCGGCAATCTGGATCCCATCAACATCAGCAGGAGAAATGCTGTAAAGATCAAAGAGCGTTTCGGTTGATTTTTTCATGCGGCATTGCTGCTTACCGGATCCTGACCAGTTCCGTTCACTTCTCTTTTCCTCTTTCAGGACCTAAAGCAAATTGATTCTTCGGCCTGTATCGGCACCAGAATTTAAAACGCGTCAGCGAGGTCACGTAAAACAACGGTCGTATCCAGCGAAACCTCAGCAGGTAATGAAAAAGCCGGTATAATACAATCAGGGAGAAAAACGTCAGCAACCATCCTGTGATGTTCACTCCTATCCTCATCCAGCCGTTATCGACGTTCATGATGAACCGGTTACCGACAAGCTGCCAGAACCACCTGATGATTCCCATGTTGATCAGGAACATAATGCCGATGATAAACCCATGCGCCGTTTCGATTGCCCTCCGGGGACAATCGTTCATGCAACGCATGCAGCTTTCGCACCTGTAAGACCAAAATGGACGCTTATCGACCTTAAGGATCGCTTTAACGGGACAGTTGTTTATGCAAAGGTCGCATTTGTCGCAGGCGTCGGTTGCATAAAACGATTTTGCAAAAATAAACCTCCCCACGAAAAAATAGCCGATGGTGACGGGAGCAATAATCAGATCCTGGATGATGTCGCGAAAGGCCCGGTATTCATGTTTACCGTCGAGGATCTTTTCTGCAAATGCCCTGCTGATCTGTCGGCACCGGCCATAAATCGATGCCACTACCTTTTCTTTGACGCCGGGATGAATCGAGATCCAGTTGGAAGGGAGATCGATCGAGCGCATCCCTGCAATCCGGTATCCTTTCACGAGCAGGACCAGCGCTGCCAGCCAAAGGGCAAGACCACTCAGTCCCGGGATGAACCATTTCGACAGCTTCAGCCCTGCGCGGGTATTCATGATAATTGCCCGGTTGCCCCTCGCCATCGGGAACCTGAAGATAAAATACATCATCGCCGGTGGATAGTTGAAACCATGGGTTGGCGAGATGAATCCGATCAGGGAGTCAGGAGGCGGGGGTATAATGTGTTTCCGGTCGATCCTGGCAATGTCGATTGTTGTTGCAGGAATGCTTCTTTCATGCGCTACTTCCGAGATCCACCGGGCGACATTACGGGCATTGCCGGTACCGGAGAAAAAATAAATGGTCAAGGAAGATTCCATGGAGCAGATTCGAATCCAAAATATCAATAACGACTGTCCAAAGATACAGATTTCCTTTTCTACCTGTCATGGCTGCCATTCTACCGCTTACTAAAAAGAATAGATGTACTCAAGGAATAATGGACAATTGACAATGGACAATTGACAATGGACAATTGATAATGGAAAATTGATAATGGAAAACGAGGGAAGGGTAGAAATGAAATTTAAAGTTCAAGTGTCAAAATTCAAAAAACTTAGATGATCCTTCAGTATTTTAAGGCGCCACGATCGAATTATTGGCCGGCCCTATCTCTTTTACTCCCAATCCCGCCAGAATCTTCTTTACACGGGAACGATAATAAGGGACAGTAAAGAAAGTAGTGGAACAGTCGGTGTAGCAGAATTCCAAACCATCGAAGAGAATCGTTAAACGTCATGGAATAGGATTTCCCGAATCATGATAGCGACAGTATCCATTGATATCGGGGATACCGTTGGAAGTTTCGCTCCTTTCCCGATACCTGAAAAACCAGACTTAGGGGAATTCAGCATGGCTCATCATCCAAGTAAAATAAACTTAGCGTAAAGGTACTTGTGTTGCTGGTATCAGACCATGTGAAAACTCCTGCCAATAGCGCGTGAGAATTCTGCCAACGTGAAAAACAGGGAAAAGGTCAGAGGATGACGACTTTCTTTAAAATAATGTCATTCCCGGTCTGGATTTTTACCAGAAAGATCCCGGTGTCGTCGATATTAAATCTTTCTTTCCCGTCTTCATGGCCGCATTCCCGGGTTTCGACAACGATGCCAAGGTTGTTATAGACCGTGATCCGGTTGATGGGAAATTCACTTTCAACATAAAAAACACCCCGGCATGGGACGGGATAAATCTGTACAACAGTTTTGTACATATTCCCTGTACCCGCCTGCTTCCCTTTTTGCGTAACGGTAATTTTTCTTGCCGGAGCGGGGAAAGCGACGATCGTCAGTTCTATGGTTCTGGGGGTTACTGTGGGATTCTTTTCGGTGGCAGAAATCAGAACGGTGTCATTTCCGTAACCGTTCATTGTGCTGACATACAACCAGGGCGGCAGCGAATCGGTCATAGTCCAGTTTGCATTGGTTGAAATGTACAGCGTATCCATGCTTCCGGGCATAAAATCCAATACCAAGGAGTCGGGTGTCACGTTCAACAAATACATTTCTGATAAAAGCCTTTTGTAGATACCGTAATATGTGCCTGCATAGATGGTCGAATCCCCCGTCATTAAGGAATTAACAAAAACCAATTCGGGGAATCCTTCATTCCGGAGAAACCAATATTCGCCTTGATTGGAGGTGACGTACACCCCCTTTGAATGACTGCAGAAGACCAGAGAATCATGGGAAATGATTTCATCTATCTGGTTCGGCAGAACGGAAATCCCGTTAGTTGATTGTGCCCAGGAAACGGGATTAATTGCTGAACGGTAGAGGTAGGGGCCACCACCGAAAAGTTTCGACTGGGTAGCATGTATGGAAAGCAACCAGGGTTTTGCCAACCCTTCATTGACCGATACCCAGGTAGTCCCTCTGTCGGCGGAGCAAAAGACGCCCCAATAGCAAGCCACGAAAACCGTGTCGACAGAAATGGTAATAGCATAGACCGATTGATCGGCAAGAACGAGAGACCATGTGTTTCCATTGTCGATCGAACGGAAAAGTCCCTCGGTAGCTCCTGCAAAAAGAAGGGTGTCTTTAGAATAGATCACCATGATGGACCGACCTTTCAATGTTACAGTATCGGGAATCCATGAGGAGCCCCCATCAAGTGACCGGTATAAACCTCTTGTTCCGCCGGCAAAGAGAATTGAGTCATGGCGACATAGACATTGGATTCCTTCATCACTGGTATGGCCCGATAAAACTATCTCCCAGGTATTTCCATTGTCTGTTGAACGGGATACCCCAAGATAGGAGACCAAAAACAAGGATTGTCCCAACATTGTACAATCCAGAATGGAAGCTTGAGGTAATCCTTCATTGTAAAGAGTCCATGTATTTCCCTGATCAAAGGATTTATAGACTCCGTCGGAAGTACTGGCAATCAGATAACCATTTGCCTGTTTCAAACAATTGATATTATGATGAATCATGCCAATATTGTAAGTCGACCATGTCAATCCTTCATCCTGTGAACGGAATAATCCATAGCCCATACCTGAAGCATAGAAAAAAGTTGTGTCGTAAAACATCTCATCGAATACCAAATTTATCTGTGGATCCGTCATTCTTGTCCAGTTGTTCCCCTGGTCCGTAGTTTTGTATAACCCTCCGTAGACTCCGACGATCATAATTGAATCTTTTGTCATCAGAGAGGTGATTTCCCAATTTGGCAATGTTGACGTGTTATATGGAATCCATGTATCACAATGATCATCTGAATAAAAGAGTTCTCCTTCCTGGGTTCCAATATAGAAACGGTTTTCTGAGCACGTAAAAAGAGTTTTGTAACCCGGAGGTAATCCATCTGGTTTCAGGTGCCAGGTATTGCCGGAATCTCCCAATACCAGTATTCCATTTTTTGATTGCATGAAAATCAGGGAATCATGATTAATCATTTTTCCGGGATATGAATTGGCTGGTAAATCTGAGTCCGCAATTTTCCAATGGAAATCTTTAATGTCCGTTTTGTACAGATGTCCGCCTAAGGCATATAGTGTGGAACCGTAAAATCCAAGACTATACATCGAATTATCTTTTGGTAAACCATCATTGATCGATAGCCAATGATTGCCATTGTCGTAGGATACAAAGAATTCACCACACTGTTCACGGCCTCCGGCGTAAATGGTGGAATCTTTGATAAGCAAAGGCCCAATGCCGGCCTGGCACGGACCGTTCATCACCTGCCATTGGGCATTTATCTCGCTGAAAGCGAGCAACAGGCCCAGGATCATAAAAAGCCGGTACATATTTAAAATCTAACTATCTGTAAAATTATGAAACTATTTCGAAAAAGCTAATATTAACCTGTTTTATTCCACGATTTCTTCGCGACCCGGCAAATTCTGGCCAGTCTTGCCGCTTCACAAAATCATCGATAATCTGTTCCTTCCTGTCAACAACCCTAACGATATTTACCTTCGGAGACAGTTCTGTCGCTTCGACCAGGCAGTTGTTTAGGTCGATGTCAATCTGAAGGAGCGTTTGTCACTGAAGATTGTAAACCGCTACTGCACTGGTGGTCATGAAATATCCTTAAATCAACCAAAAAAAATAGAAGGGAATCAAAATACAATTGTCAAAATTCAAAATAAAGGATTAAAGATATGGCAATAACTGAATACGAATAAGCCGGTCGTTAACCAAGATAGGTAATAGGGTCTGGTAAATATGTGATTGATTATAATTAATCGTACCTTTACAATTCAATCGTAAATCGAACATTCTGGCACTCGTAAATCCATGCATACAACCAATTAATCATTCTGTCAATCAATAATTCGTGATACCCATCGATACCTGTTTAATCAACCAGATTGCCAATAAGGCCCGACTTTCCCCCCGCCGGCGTATGAACCACAATTTCCACCCGGTGCTCTCAGATCCTTTGCAGCGGCTGCTGAACGTGATGGAACCGCTGTCGTACATCCGCCCTCATAAGCATGAAAATCCCGACAAGGTGGAGGCCTTCATCCTGCTCAGAGGCCGTATGGTGGTGGTCGAGTTCAACCCCGACGGTTCGGTAACCGACCACATCCTCCTCGATCCGCTGAATGGCACCTACGGCGTCGAGATCGCTCCCCGGACATTCCATACCATCATCGCGCTTGAAAGCGGAACCACTGTTTATGAAGTCAAGAATGGCCCTTACGACCCCGTCGACGATAAGAACTTTGCTTCCTGGGCGCCGAAGGAAGGGTCAGGTGAAGCACCCGAATACCTCCGCGATTTACTGATGAACGTATATAACGGGAGAAGTGATGCCATATGAGAAAAACCAAACCCGATGCCTTCTCCGGTTTCACCGGGAAAATCGGAAAAACCGGATTCTATAAACGAATATTGAACGGCGTGGAGGTGATACAGCAATGCCCCACCCCGAAAACAAATAAACGCAACAAACCCCTGCCCGCACAAAATCTCAAATTCAGGAAAGCAGTCAGAGCTGCTGCTCTCGCACTCGCCGATCCGGAGATACGGTCGATATACGCAAGGGTCGCCACCGGCACGTGCAGCGCGAATTCCATGTACATCAAGGACTATTTCCACCCGGCTGTGATCTCCGGCGTCGATGTGTCGGGCTATGAAGGACAACGGGGGTTTCGCTTCCGCATCACGGTGGAAAACATCGTTCCTGTAAGGACAGTCACCGTTTCCATTGTCTCAGGCACCGGGCAGATCCTTGAATCAGGTCCGGCCATATCCCTTAACCGGGACTATGAATGGACATACCAGACCGAATCATTCATCTCTGACCTGAATGGGGCCATTCTGCAGGTGACGGCCATCGATTATCCAGGTCATTCCGCAACCCGGAGCATTCCATTGTAGGTGACTGAGCACATACGGAAGGAGGTTTATTTTCCCGGGAATATCTTACGACCACATCGAATGCAACTCAGGAGCACTTTGTTTTCAGGATGAAGGTTAAAGGGTTCTTTATTCAAGCTTAAATACCCGGTCCTGAGTTTATTGGAGCATGGCAAGGGAGGAATATGAGGGGTTTGACATTCCCGGTCAGGGTGCTGTTTTTATTAAAACGATCTTTGATTTATCGGCTTTAGAGATCTGGCGAAGGTACTCTGCGAATGCACTGAATTCGGAAGCCGGGAACCGGCCCTTTTCCATCTCCACCCGGCGTATTACTTTTAAACTGTTGCCGTTACTTTCAGCTTTCATGCTGTATTTTCCGAACCGGGTCTCGAGGGAAACCGGCGAGGGCAAGCTTTCAACGGTATAACCTGCGGGATAGTCCATCAACAGTGTGTCGGCATCCATGTAGGCAAAGGTCCTGATAAAGTCAAATTTCCTGGAATCGGGTTTGGGATAAGTTCCGGGGCTGTCCATGAAAAGCCACAGTGGCAGAAACATGCGATTACCGGTGAAGGAGGCGAAGCGTGGCACTGTGGCCTCTGCCCGTTCAGTCACTCCCGGCAGGGGTTGGTCGATCGTATCGTAAGTAATGTTTTTGAAAACAACCCCGGGGATTTTGTACCGGTTTTTTGCTGACTCCTTTTGTTCAACAATATCCTGGTATTTCATTTCCCAAACCGGTTCCACCTGGAGGCCGCGGTATTCCGAGCAGAGTGATACGGTTGCATTCCCTTGCGAATCAACCGTTGCCCGGATCATTCTGGCGCAGGTGTTATGCGTTTTCGGGTAAACAGGGGTACGGGTAAGTTTTCCACCTTCAGGAGTAACCAAAAGAACAGCGCGGTCGTCGGTGAAGTTTCCAAGGAATCCAAAGGGCTGTCGCATCGAAGTACATTCAAGCCAGATTGTGTCACTGCCGGCAGGTACGCATAAGATGATGTGGTTGAACTGGTCGCCCGGGAAGTCGGCCTTTACCGGTTCGGCATCCCTGCCTGCTCTTACCAGGGTGTAAAAAGAGGGAATACCAGATTCCCTGAGCAATGCCTGGGTATAGTTGACCAGACCCTTGCAATCGCCATATCCCAGTCGGGCCACTGTCTCGGCCTTTTCAGGCTGGATCCCGCTGATGCCCGTATTGACAGCCACATAACGACAGGTCGATTGCATGTAACGGTAAATCCTTTGAACCTTTTCGGTAATCCTGTCAACTCCATCCACCAGCGAACGCACCCGTGTAATGGTTTCGGGTGCCAGTTCCCCACGGCCTTCGTTAAGCGCCGCGTGCCATGCTCCAAGGCTTTTCCAGGAGCTGAAGTTACCGCTGTAGCCCTTCACGTCATATTCTGCAGGCTCAAACATCACCAGCGGCGAGAGATCAGTTACAGGCGGGCACAAGGGTTCTTCTGTCAGGGCAGGAATGTTTTTCACCTCCCAGGTGATCGTTGTTCTGCCGTCGCCGCCGGTAATTATATCCTGAGGCAGGTTCACCGGCCTGGATCTTGGCAGAAGTCCTTCAGCGGCATTGACTGTCAGGGTCGCTGACTCCACAGCCACACCAAAGGCGGGCTGAACGATCCAGGTGGGATAGGCAAGCATCTTACGGAAGGATTGCCTGATCTCGTACTCCACGGTATAGGGATAGGCCGGCACCAGCGGGCGAATCACCTGGGCACGTTCCTCGGAGTAGAGAATGCCGTTCTCAATAGCGCTTATGTCCTGAATATCCTTCCGCCCCAGTTTGCGGATTAACCGGCCTGAACCGTCATAGATCGCACCCTCGAAACGTTCCACATCCGACCAGTTGTTGTATATGACCATGGCATTGGCCATTTCTGCAACATCGCCCTTCAGGATGGTCACGGCTTTTCGGGTGGTTATCGTCTCAGAATGCAATGAATGGATCTCCAGTGAAAACTCATACTTTCTTACAACCGCCGCTGCATCCTTTTTCAGAGCGGGGTCAATCGTGAACAGGGGGTATTTTAATTCCTGAGCGTGGGTCGATGCAACGCAAAAGAGGAAGAGGATTAACATTCGGGTATGCATGACTCAACTCTTTTTCAGAACGATTTGCTGGACCTGCCTGGCGATCATCTGCGTGTAAAGGTCCCGCAGGTTCTTGTAATCGCCGGGCAGGAATTGAGTCCTGGTGATTGAAAACTGGCTGTTGACTTTTATTATATTCCCTTCGGCAGTGATGAAAAATCTGAATGAGCCGGCTTTTTCCGGCAATTCCAGTCTTGCATTTGCGGGTATTGATTCAACTTTATAACCCGGCGGTATGGTGAATGTGAACACATAGTTATCTTTTACCGGACAACCGAAATCGATCGGTGTGAACCTGTTTTCCTGTACAAATGGATTTTGAGTCATGCCCAATCCGGCCATGGCTGGCAGGTAGATCATATCGCCGCTTGCCATGGCGATGTCCTGACTGGTAATTTTTAACCCGGTTTTGAATGGCTCAGAAATGCTGTCGGAGTTCGTAATGGTGATCTCATCCACCTCCCAGTTCTTAAAACCCTTTTTCAGTGATTCACTGAACTTCTCCTTCCCTTCCTTTGCAAGCTGGTTCCGGTACATCCCCGCGTCGTAACCACTGAACCACGATTCCAGGGTCCCGGAGAGTGTTCCATCATCGCCTATCGTAAAATTGGCAAACATGATCCGGTTGTATTTCTCATTGTTCAGTAAAGGCACCCAGCGGATGCCCTCCTCCCCTATCACCAGGCCTTTCCCGTTAAGACACTGTAATGGCAGCATATCAAACGGCAGCCAGTGACGGGTGGCATCGAGCAGGTAGTCCTTGTTGCCGATCCTGACCAGAGCGATCACATTGTTCATGTGCAATATCGTCGGGCCGAACTCCGATACCAGGCCATGGCCGCGGGTACTGAGAAGAACCGGATTTGCCTCCAATCCCAGCTCTTTCATCAACATCAGCATCAGCAGGTTGATGTCGGCAGAGTTCCCTGATTTTTTCTCCATCGCTTTTTTCAGGTTTGTAGTCGGATAGATGGAGTACTTCTCGTTCCATTGCATCATGTCGCAAATCATTTCCCGGGCAAGGAGCATCCTGCGGAAAGGGTCATCAGTTTGTTCCAGGATAGTGCCGGCCATGTCTTTAACGATACCGCTCCGTTTCAACGTCCCTCCGAAATCCTTATCCCGCATCAGGTCCTCGGTGATCTGCTCCCACGAGGTGTTGACTTTTACAAAGACCTGGTCGGGAAACTGGTAAGAGTGTAATGAAAACTCAACCCTCTGTGTATAGTTGTCAAGCGAGTTTACAAACGATTCCTCCCTGATGGCGGGAATATTCCTTGCAGCCAGGTGCAATATGTTGTCGTCGTAATGGATCGCATT
>Ga0209099_1004803_pt1 | contig 10071 bp, 9 predicted proteins | sample AD_JPNHW2_MetaG_FD_184430 | JGI IMG/M metagenome (GOLD analysis project Ga0209099, IMG submission 184430) | Active sludge microbial communities of municipal wastewater-treating anaerobic digesters from Japan - AD_JPNHW2_MetaG (SPAdes) (version 2) | ecosystem: Engineered > Bioreactor > Anaerobic >...
GCAGAAAGTCGCCCCTGTCAATTCCAAGAAGCTGGGTGCTCTGCTCGCAGATATACATCTTGACCCCGGAGGCAATTGCCTGGTTGATGACATCTTTGAGGCTGGGAAAGCTTCCGATCTTTATCTTCTCAGCTTCGCCCTTCTTCATTGCGGTTATCCCTTTGATCATGAAGAATATAGAGGCCTCTACATCCATCGCCCGGGCGGTCATGCCCAGAATAAATGGCGCATACAATCTCTCCGGAGTATCCAGGCCGCTGGTCTGAACATAAAGAATCTTGCTCATGATATTATCACCGTCATGATTTTATCACCAATCTCATTTCTTTCTCCTTATCCAAAAAGTGATGAAATTTCCGGATTTCACAAGCCGAACGACCTCATGGCCGGCTCTCTTAGCCCATCTGGAGATATCCTCCTCCGCAGCAGGATCGTCCGCTTCCACCTTGAGAACCTGGCCGATCTCGATATTTTCGATCTCCTCCTTGGTCCTCGCGATCGGCATGGGGCAGAAGAGACCCACGCAATCCAGCTCTGCATCATGATTCAAATTCCCGTCCGTCATCCTAACCCCCTGGTCTTGACAATTATTGACAATTCAGGACAGATATCAACAATTCCTGACAATTCTTGAACCGCATTACTGATAATGCTTTTTTTGCTGTCCTCTTTGCCGTTCTCTTTACCCGGCGGATGCATTTCATTGGGACCATTTCTATAAGTAATTTCTTGCATTGTTTTCAGGATTCATTTGATGAGGCGTTCATCAGGTAGCCGGCAAATGCCGCCGTCCAGAAGATCACCGGATAGACAATCATTCTCTCCACTCCGCCTCTGCCGAATAATAGAAACGGAGAAGCCCTGCCCACTGAGAATGTCAAGATGAGAACGATAAGGGCAAATGCGCCGATGGCAACGGAAAAGTATGCAAACGGCTTTTTGAGAAATCCATAGGCGACAATGGCGGAAAAGGGCGCAGTCACAAACCAGGCTAGAGCGACCAGTCCATGAATGGCCCCGGTATCGCCGGGAAAGACGCCTACAGCCATTGCTGCCAGCCCGGATATGGCCAGAAGGGCCACGAAAAGGCGCTTATTGCATACGCGGAGGATCAGGATGCTGCTTACTATGATCAGCAGGCCGAAGAGGAAGGTGGTCAGGTTGAATAGCATGGCAGAAGGCTGGATCAGCGATACGTTAGGCGGCACAGTTGAAGCCAGATCGCTCAGGTCATTGGCCATAATGCTATAATTCGGGAAAAGAGTCTCGGCAGCCAGCACTATCATGAACCATTGAATAGCCGCAAAGAATATTATCGCTCCCGCGAGCCTCAGAGAATCAGGTTTTGCAGTCATATGTGCCAGGATTCTGTGAATTCATCTAGATAATTTTTTGCAGAGCGGTCCAGTTCTTAAGGCTTCTGCAATTGGCAACGGCAGACTCCTCTGGCAGCAGGCTGACGAGAGCCCAGACGAGAAATAAGAACAGGAATACTTTCGTCCTGCAGAGATCAATTATATATCTGATCATGACTCTTTTCATAAATAAGATCAAGAAGAAGATCAAGGGATCAAGGCTAAAATTATGGTCCCAATCCGACTGGATGGATTGGATAGGCAAACTCCGGTGATGAAGATGGATAATTTCTCTACTCTTATCGGCGGGATCGCCGGTGACGGCATAAATGAGGCGGGCCTTACTGCTGCCCGTCTCTTTAGCCGGTTGGGCTATCACATTTACATGTATTACGACTATCCCTCACTCATCCGAGGGGGGCACAATTTCTCTCTGGTCAGGGCAAGCAGGGAGAAGATCGCTTCGCACACCGACGGAATCGATGTCCTGATTGCCCTCAACCAGGAGACCCTGGAAAAGCATGCTGGCCGCCTCAAGGACAGCTCATTTGTGATTTACGATGCAGATAAGGTAAAAATCGATGACAGAAAACATAGGGGCTGCGGACTTGCCATCACTTCAACCCTGTTGGAAGCGAAGGCCCCGGCAATCATGAAGAATACCTGCATACTGGGCGGTTACTGCAAAGTGGTGGGAATCGACTGGACGGTGCTTGAAGATGTCCTGAGAAAACATCTGCCCAAGATGCTGGACCTCAATCTCCAGGTGGCCAGAAAGGGCTATGACCAGGCTACGGAGTTCTGCCATCTGGGCAGCGGATCTGACGGGGCCATTTCCCACAGGACCGGCAAAGACGGAGATGAGAGGGACGGAAAGCCTCATGAAAAGCCTCATCCGATAATCACCGGCAACCAGGCTGTCGCCCTGGGCCTCATCAAAGCGGGCCTCGGGGCTTATGTTGCCTATCCAATGACCCCCTCGTCCAGCATACTCGATTTCATGGCCAGGCACGCCCGTGATTTCGGCCTCAAGGTGATTCATCCGGAGAGCGAGATCGCCGTGATTCTCATGGCCCAGGGATTTGCCTATGCGGGAGTCAAAGCGGCTGTAGCAACCTCTGGCGGCGGGTTATGCCTCATGGCCGAGGGACTGAGCCTGGCCGGAATGGCAGAGATGCCTGTGGTGGTGGTCAATGCTCAAAGAGCGGGCCCATCCACCGGTCTTCCTACCTACACTGCACAGGGCGACCTGCATTTCGTTCTCAATGCTGGCCAGGGCGAATTTCCCAGGTTCATAGTCGCTCCCGGCGACGCAGAGGAGGCGTATTGCTGGTCGGCGATGGCCATGAATCTGGCCTGGCAGTTTCAGCTGCCAGCATTCATCCTGACCGACAAGACGCTCAGCGAAAGCCAGTACAGCTTTGATTTTGATCTTGCAGACCGGCTCTGCGGCGAGCTGAAGGATGACCTCCAGAAAGCTCCGTTGCTCTGGGATGGAACGGAAGAGTACAGGCGTTACCGATACACTGAAACCGGAGTCTCACCTCTTGCCTTTCCGCCTCTGCCCGGCCAGGCGATAAAAACCGACAGCTACGTTCATGATGAAATGGGCATAACCACTGAAGACCCACTGATCACCAGAGAGGCTGCCGAGAAGCGCCAGAGAAAAGGCCGGAGCATGGCCGAATATCTGGAGAAATACGAAACTGTAAAGGTCCTGGGCGATCTGAAGAGCAGGACCGCCCTGCTCTGCTGGGGCTCGAACAAAGGAGTCTGCCTGGAGGCAGCCAGAAAATTTGGACTGCAAGTGATTTTTGTGCTGGTTCTCTCTCCGTTCCCGGAAAAGAGGCTGAAGGATGCCCTGCAGGGAGTGGATAGAGTCATTTCCGTAGAATGCAACAGCACCGGACAATTGGCAAGGCTGGCCGGATCTCACGGCTTAAAGATAAAGATCGAAGACCAGATCCTCAAGTATGACGGAAGGCCGTTTTCAGTGGAAGATCTGGAGAGAGAGCTGGGGAGGGTTGTAGCATGAATCCAAAAGACCTGGCAACGAAAGCTCAGGTAACCTGGTGTCCGGGCTGCGGCAATTTCTCAATCATGAGCGCCATGAGAGCAGTGCTGGCAGATCTGGCTGGAGAAGGCCTCCCATTGGAGAATGTCGTGCTGGTCTCGGGTATAGGCTGCCACGCCAAGATCGTCGACTATATGAATGCAAATAGTTTCTATTCCATTCACGGTCGAACTATTCCAGTGGCCTCGGCCATAAAGATTGCCAACCCGGACCTTTCGGTGATCTGCTTTTCCGGTGACGGCGATAGCCTTGCAGAGGGGCTAGATCATCTCATATTCGCAGCCAAAAGAAACATCGACATCACAATGATATTGCATGACAACCGCGTCTACGGCCTGACCACAGGTCAGTTTACTCCCACATCTCCACAGGGCTTTCATGGCAAATCCACCCCAGATGGAGCGGTTGAGCACCCAATCAACCCCCTGGAGCTGATGCTGGCGAGCGGAGCCACTTACATTGCCCGGGGGTACACCCATGGCATTGAGCAGCTGCAAAAGCTCTTCAAAGAAGCCATCCTGCACAAGGGCTTCTCATTTGTGGATGTTCTGCAGGTCTGCGTGTCATACAATAATCTGTACGAGAGCTACAACAAATGGACCTACACCGTAGAGGGAAATGATGCCACCAGCTTCGATGAGGCGCAAAAGATCATTCGATCCTGGAACTATGACCGCTCTGATGTGCCGATTCCTCTGGGCAGGTTCTACCAGGCGGACAAAGAGCGTTTTGATCAGTCATTTGAGCAATACCGGCCAGGACCGACCGAGAGAGACAGCAAGATAAAGGATTTGCTTGATAATTTAATTTAAAAGGTGACAAAGAATGGATAAGTATGTTTGCAAGATTTGTGGATACGTATATGATCCTGAGAAGGGTGACTCCACCTCCGGCATAGCTGCTGGAACGGCATTTGAAGATCTGCCCGATGATTGGACCTGCCCGGAATGCGGCGTGGGAAAAGAGCAATTTGAAAAGGCAAGCTAAAAGGCAAATGGGAAATGCGCATTAAATACAGAGAGAATGTTACGCTTTAAAGGTGCAGCACCATGCTCAGCGAAAAGATGAATGATGCCCTGAATAACCAGGCGAATAGAGAATTGTACTCAGCCCATCTCTACCTCTCCATGTCGTATTATTTTGAGTCGATACATATGCTCGGTTTTGCCCACTGGATGAGGCTGCAAGCAGGTGAGGAGCTGGTCCATACCATGAAGATGCTCGATTATGTGGCCGGAAAGGGAGGCAGAGCAAAGATGCTGGCTGTGGAAGCTCCGAAATTCTCCTGGGACTCGCCACGGCAGGCTTTCCAGCATGTATGGGATCATGAGAGAGCGGTTACCGGACTGATAAAAATACTGGTAAAAGTTGCCGAAGAAGAGTCGGATGCAAAGACGACGGAGTTTCTGCAATGGTATGTTAAGGAGCAGGTGGAAGAAGAGGAGTCTTCGGATAACGTGCTGAATCGGGTCAAATCGGCAGGAGAAGATAAGGTCGCCCTCGCTGAGGCGGATAAGCTTCTGGGTGAGAGGGCTTTCAAATTTCCCAGGGGATTTGAGATATTTCCCGGAGCATCCATATAGCCGGTAAGCAGGCGATCGGAAATTTCCTATTTCTTTCGTTATTTCTTTATTTTTTTTCCTTATTTCTTTCTATGCATCTCCCGGATCATCTCCCTGTGCATAGAGGCCATCATGTCTCCCTGGACACCGATCAGAAATAACTGGAAACCAACGATTATCAGAATGGCCGTAAGTATGGTCAGGGGAATATGCTCGATGCGCCAGTAAAGCCAATCCCTGGCCACGAACAGGCCGATGATAAATCCGGCCAGGCCGAAGAACGATCCGAACAGGCCGTAGTAGAACATTGGGTTTTCCGTCTTGGCCATGCGAAAGATGGTGAGGATGATCTTCAGGCCATCGCGGAATGGATGCAGCTTGGTCTTGGTTCCTGCAGGCCTTGGCATGTAGGTTATGGGCAGCTCGATGATGCGCAGGCCCTTCTTCACGCTCTCGATAGTCATCTCCGACTCGATCTCAAAGCCGGGCGTGGTCAGGTCGAGATGACGAATGCCTTCCCTGGTAAATGCCCGGTACCCGGAGAGGATGTCGTCCAGTTTAATGCCATAGATGGTGGAGAAGAAGAGATTGATTATCTTGTTGCCGAACATGTTCAGGCCCTTCAGGGCACCGGGCTTTATTTTGATCAGCCTGTTGCCTACGACGTGGTCCGCTTTTCCCCGCAGGACCGGCTCCAGGAGAAGTGATGCTTCCCCTGGTAGGTAGGTGCCGTCGCCGTCGATGAGAAGGATGTAATCTTCTTTTATCTCCTCGAAGACCTCTTTGAGGGCCTGTCCCTTTCCTGTGCCGGACTGGATGAATATGCGCGCGCCTGCGGCTTTTGCCCTGGCCACGGTGCCGTCGCTGCTGTGGCCGTCCGCCACCAGGATGTTTTCGAAGCCCAGCTCTTTGAACTCCCGGATTACTGGCTCGATAGATTCCTCTTCGTTGAGGGTGGGGATCAGAACGCAGACGTCTTTGTAGCTCACGGCATGATCAGCTCTGTTCAATGGTTATCCGTTGAAGGGATGAGGCGGATTAAATAGGTTGCTTTGCCAAGAAGTAATTTCATGCCTTCATGGCCCGATGTATGATCATCTCATAGCGCTCCTCCAGCTCTGCCATGTCGCCTGCCGCGGTCTCGATGTAGAGCCTTAAGATGGGCTCGGTATTGCTGGGCCGGATGAGAACGCTGTAGCTATCGGTGGTGATCTTCAGACCGTCCAGGGTATTCGGCTCCATTCTGGCGAGGTCGTCCTTCAAGCGCAGCATTACTCCAGCCGGGTCCTCGTTAAGGCGGATGCTGATCTGCTTGTAGGGATAGTCGGGTATCTCGTCCGCGAGAGTGGAGAGCTTCTCACCTCTCGAGATGACCTCTGCAATGGCCAGGCTCATGGCGAAAGGATCATCTGAGTACTGGAATTCGGGCAGGAAGAAGTGGCCGCTGCGCTCCACGCCCAATACTGCATTCTCATTCTTCACCCGGTTGGCTACGAAGACATCGCCCACCCTCTCTCGCATTACCCGGATGCCATCCTTTTGCAGTTCGCGCTCCAGCATCATGGAGCAGTCAAATCCGGAGATGACAAGGTCGCCGCGCCTGTACCTTCTTCTGGCTATGATAATGGCCACCTTCTCCGGCGGCAGGACCCGGCCCAGGTCATCGATGATAATGCCTCGATCGGCATCAGGGTCAAATCCAACCCCAAAATCGGCCCGGGTCTTTCGCACCATCTGGCAGGCAGATTGCAGGGTCTCCTCATTAGGGGCCGGGCCGCGACCGGGGAAGCGACCGTCCATGGTGCCGTTGATCACAGAGCATTTCATCCCCATGTTTCTGTAAATGGAATCCATATTGCAGGCGGAGCCGTTGCCCGTATCCAGCACCACTCTCAACTGGCGCTCCAAGTTCAGCTTATCTGCCACATAGCGACCGTACTCTGCGATAGCATCCGCAGCAGACTGCTCCTCAACTCTTCCCTTCCCTGAGAGAAAGCCGCCTTCGCGATAAAATCTCATAATAGACGACTCCCGATAGAGCAATCCGTATCCATCGCCTGTTCTGAACCGCACGCCATTATATTCGGGGGGATTGTGGGAGGCAGAAATGTAGGCCGCCGCCTTCAGTCTCATCTTGCTGGTAATGAAGCTTAAAACGACAATGGGAATTACACCATAGCTCTTCACCTGGCAGCCAGTAGCCAGAACGCCTTCCAGAAATGCCTTCTCCAGGGATGGACCACTGATTCGGGTATCCCTGCCCAGAGAAACGCTGCCCCCTTCAGCAAAAGATCCGAAGGATGCTCCCACTCGCCTGGCCAGATCCTCTGTCAAATCGGTGCCGTAGACACCCCGAACATCATAAGCTCTAAAGACGGTCACGATGTTGGCTTTAACCCGAGCATTTAAATTATTTTCTGCGATAGGCAGAATTAGTATTAGTCTCATGGTCCATAGGATAAAATTTATCCATAGGAGCTGAGATAGAAAGCAAAAGGAACGCATAAAGCTCTTGAAATCTAAAGAAAAATTATCTGATAAAAATAATAATATGATTGCCATAAATAGAATAAAATCATTATCGTCCGTCCTGGCAGCGGCAATTATCCTTGCCCTCTTATTGCCCGCAGCAGTCCAGGCGGAGGAGACCGATATGAGTAGCATAGTTGTGAAATTGGGCTTTGACAGGGTTCCAGATGAATCCACCTGTCGGGGAGCAGATGTATCGCCGGAGATAGAGATCCAGGGGATCAACGCCACATCCCTGGCGCTGATTGTCGACGACCCGGACGCGCCATCCACCGTATTCACCCACTGGCTGATCTGGAACATCCCTCCCATTGAAACGATTCCCAGGGCCATAGTGAAGACAGCAAATATCGATGACCCATTCCCCGCTGTGCAGGGCACAAACGACTTTGGTGAGATTGGATATACCGGCCCATGCCCTCCTCCGGGAAAACCGCACAGATATTTCTTCCGCGTCTTCGCATTGGACCGGATGATTGACCTGCCTGCAGGGGCCTCGGCCAATGACCTTAGAAAGGCAATGGAAGGCCACGTGATACAGAAAGGAGAGGCTGTGGCAACCTACGGAAGATAGATTATCCAGGGTTTTTCAAATCAGGCATAACCAGGCATAATCAGGCATCATTAAAAAAGGAGTGCGGCCCACCTCTCAGGGTCGCACTTCGGGGCGAGGAATTCACCCCAATTCTCCAATCCTAGGGCCGGCTTATGACGACTGCTCCCTTAACAAGCCCGTTTATGAGCGAGAATCCAGTGCCGGACGCTCCCGTATTTATGGGCTGGATCATTATTGCCCAGCTCCCAGGGGCGGCGTTTCTCAGGAAGTAGTAATCATAGTTCGGGCCTATAAGGTGTATCACATTCCGGTTGTCGCCCTGAACTGGCAGAGCAACTCCATTCGGCTGGATCAGGGTCAATGTGAAGCTACCATCCTTCCAGGTAAGGCCTACCATATCCGAGCGATCCGAGATGGATTGCGCGTTTTGGGCTGCGGATACGGCCTGGCCTTCCATTCCCAACTGCCTCACATACCTCAGGGGAGACGCACCCGGATATGCTACTGCATTCTCCACCTTCAGTGCATTGAGTGCCGTAACCGTGCCGGACCAGGGAAGAGTTATCGTCGTCCCGGCTGGAATCGTGTAAGATTGTGCGGCTGGAGCGGCAGCGGCGGGCGCAGCACTGGATACAGGCACTGCATATGGCTGATAGTAGGGGTAATAGGGCGCTGCATAGGGATAATACAGGTACTGGCAAACGCCGTCGATGCAAGTCCTGCCAGGCGCGCAGACAACGGGCCTATGCAGACATCCTTTGACTGAATCGCAATAGTCTACTGTGCAGGGATTGCCGTCATCGCACTTCCAGGTGCTGACACAGCTTCCGGTCCTGGGATTGCATCTGTCTGAGGTACACGGATTTCCGTCATCGCATTTTTTAGGCGTATGGATGCATTTTCCGTCTATGCAGGAATCGTCGGTACAGGCATTGTGATCATCACAATTCATTGACGTATTCACGCATGATACGCCATTGAAGGAATCGATGGTGCAGGGATTGCCGTCATCGCAGTTCTTTGTAGTATTGTAGCAGACTCCTTTATAGCAGTAATCATTTGTGCTGGGATCTCCATCATCGCAAACCATCGGCTTATGCTCGCATTCCTTGCCGTTGAAGCTATCCACGGTGCAGAGATCGCCATCATCACAATTTGGAGGGTGATGGGCGGCCATGAGCGATTGGGATGCAGATAGGTTAGTGCTATTATTTTCGCTGAAGGCAATGGTCGTATCTGCGCTTTCCAGAGGCTTGTTAATGCAGATGCCATCTGCGCAGGAATCCTCTGTGCTGTCATTTCCGTCATCGCAATTCCTGGGGATATGCACGCAGTCTTTGCCATCATAGGCATCTGTTGTGCAGGGATTTTCATCATCGCAAATCGGCAGCGTCTCCGTTCCTTCGGTGGTGCTTTCAGATTCGTTGGATGTTGTGTTCTCTTCTGCTACTTCATCCTCAATCTCCGGTTCCATTGGACCGGAAGATCGCGCAAATTCGGCCTTAATGCTCTCTGCTGGCAAAGGCGTATTGACACAACCGGACGGACCGCAGCTATCTGCTGTACTGGCATTTTCGTCATCGCAATTAACCGGGTCATGAACGCAGCCATTGGCCCCGCAGGAATCAGCTGTGCAGGGATTTCCGTCATCGCAATTCACAGGGTCATGAACGCAGCCATTGGCCCCGCAGGAATCAGCTGTGCAGGGATTTCCGTCATCGCAATTCACAGGGTCATGAACGCAGCCGTCAGCCCCGCAGGAATCGGATGTGCAGGGATTTCCATCATCGCAATTCACAGGATCGTGAACGCAGCCGTTGGCGCCATAGGAATCGCTGGTGCATGGATTATTATCATCGCAGCTTTCCGGTTGGTTTGGTCCTTGATTTGATGGTGGCACCTGCGAGTTCTGACCTGGAACCTCCGGGCTTTGCGGGGCACTGCCATTTGCAGGAGGTTTATCGTTGCCGCATTCCTGAGGAATATGCTGACAGG
>Ga0209099_1004806_pt1 | contig 10067 bp, 8 predicted proteins | sample AD_JPNHW2_MetaG_FD_184430 | JGI IMG/M metagenome (GOLD analysis project Ga0209099, IMG submission 184430) | Active sludge microbial communities of municipal wastewater-treating anaerobic digesters from Japan - AD_JPNHW2_MetaG (SPAdes) (version 2) | ecosystem: Engineered > Bioreactor > Anaerobic >...
TCCCGGGCAAACGGTGTATAGTGCTTCAAAAGCTGCCGTAAAGATTTTAACGGAAGGATTATATTCAGAGTTGAAAGAAACATCTGTACGGGTAACTGTTGTTCATCCGGGAGCTATTGCAACCAATATCACTGCTAATTCTGGAATGGAACCACCTAAAATCGGCGCAGATACCATAAAGGCTGCGATGAAAGCGATGCCGGCAAAAGATGCTGCAAGGATAATTATTGAAGGTATTGAGAAGAATAAGTTCAGGGTATTAGTAGGTCAGGATGCCAACTTTCTAGATACTTTTTATAGGATAAGTCCAAAGAGGGCCATTGAATTTATCGTGAAGAAGATGAGTAAGATGTTGAAGTAGAAAACTCTTTTTAATGTGCTCATAAGGCGAAAGGCGAAAGGCGAAGGACAAAGGGCGAAAGGCGAAAGGTTTTTGTCTTTTGTCCTTTGTCTTTTGTCCTTTGTCCTGTGTCTTTTGTCAAAAAACAAAATTTTTTGAGTTCATTTTCCATATTATTCCAAAAATCCCCATTTTCTTCCTTTTTTTTCCAATTTTAAAACAACATTATTTGCTATACGATCAAATCATCTCTAAATCTAATCTTATTCTATTGATTTTATGTTATTTACAGATTTATTTTTATACATATTGTAAGTACTGAATTATCAATATCTTAATGTTGATAACCTAAAACAAAAAATAAATTTCCATTTTTTTCCAATTTGATTTTCAATATGTTACAATCATTTTTCAATAAATTAAAATGATTTTATTAACAATCTGGAATTAATAAAAAAAATTATGTATTTTTGTCGAATAAAATTGAAAAAAGATGTCGAATTTTGATTATGGTAGTTGGACTGTTAGCATGGAGAAGCATGGGCGAATGAAATTGCCTACTTCTCTATTGAGATCGATCCCTGAAACCGATCGAAAGACATTTTGGGTATCTCATGGTTTTGGTCATCACATCATTTTATGGACTGAAAAGGAATATAGCAAACAAATTGCATTCTTAAATACACTGGATTTCAATATTATAGAAAACAAAAAGTATCGAAATGCTTTCTTGAGAAATATCAGTTTTATTGAATGTGATTCTCAGGATCGTATTGTGATTCCAAAAACTTTTTTAGATATCTATGAGTTTGGCAAAGAGGTTGTACTTATCTATTCTGCAGGAATAATCGAAGTTTGGGATTACGAACAATATGAAAAAGAGTTTGGAATGGCTCCGGATGAATTGGGTGATCTCAATGCAAAAATCCACTTACAAAACGCTCAAGAACCATCTCAAAATTAATCATTTATGTACCACAATCCTGTATTACTTAATGAAACTGTTAGCGGAGCGGTATCGAACCCTGACGGGACCTACGTAGATGTTACTTTTGGTGGCGGCGGTCATTCCCGTGAAATCTTAAATCGCCTTAGTAATGAAGGTCGACTCCTCGGCTTTGACCAGGATGAAGATGCTCAAAACAATAGTCTTGATGACCCTCGATTTCAATTTGTCCCTTACAATTTTAAATATCTTAAAAAATTTCTCCAATTCTATAAAGCATATCCAGTTGATGGAATTCTCGCTGACCTTGGCGTTTCTTCCTACCAATTTGACACTCCTGAAAGAGGTTTTTCTCACCGTTTCGATGACCTTCTCGATATGCGAATGAATAAATCACGTGGTATTTCAGCAGCTGATGTCATTAATACTTATCCGGCTCAAAAACTGGCCAAAATGTTTTTCGCTTTTGGGGAAGTGAATAATGCACACAAGCTGGCATCACATATCGAAAAAGCCAGAGAGTCTAAACCAATAAAAACAACAGGCCAACTTTGTGATATCCTCTCTCCTGTCCTCCCTTTCGGAAAAGAAAACAAAACTTTATCTCAGGTTTTTCAAGCTATTCGAATTGAAGTAAATGATGAGATGACTGTTTTACAGGAATTTTTAGAACAAACAGTGGATGCTCTTAAAGTGGGTGGTCACATTGCCATTATATCCTATCACTCATTAGAGGATCGAATGGTTAAAAACTTCTTCAAAACAGGAAATATTGAAGGGAAATTGGAAAAAGACTTTTTTGGGAATCCACTAACTCCTTTTAAATTGATTACCCGAAAAGCGCTCATTCCTTCTGATGTAGAGATTGCCCTAAACCCTAGAGCCAGAAGTGCCAAATTAAGAATTGCCGAAAAAATTGAAATTATAAACCATGAAATATAGTAGCCAAACCGTTAAAAAAACCAATGAAAAGAAAAACCCTAAAGGTGCAGGGTTTGTTCGTGAGTTTTTAAGTGGTGATTTCTTACTGAAAGAGACTACTTTAAAAATGTTACCTTTTATTCTACTCTTTTTTGGACTCTCTTTAGTTGCCATCATTAATCAAAAGAGTATTAAGAATAAAAAATTAAAAATTGACCAAAAAGAGATTGAATATAAAACAATCCTGAATGAGTTGAAACAAAACAATCAATTCATCCCTTATGATCAACTCTTTATCATTCAAGAACAAGCAAAATTAATGGGATTTGTGAAAAATACCCCTAATACCTATAAAATAACAATTCAAACATCCGATACCAAAAATAACTAAAATTCATGTCTGAAGATATTAAAAAAACATTTAGAAAAAGATTGTTTTTCATCTACTCACTAGCTGTTGTATTTGGATTGGCATGTGTGTTTAGAATCATCTATCTTTCTGTTTTTGAAGATGATTTTAAAAACTGTGTGGATGCTACTAAAGAGGGTGTTGTTATCGATTCTACTTGTAATTGCGTTATTTTCGAGAATAAAATCTCACCCATCAGAGGGGAAATCTATGACGATCAGGGGAGAGTTTTAGTTAGTAATTATTCTGTATTTGATTTAGTATTAGATGGTTACAAGTTAAACTTTATCAGAAAAGATGTCAAAAGAGATAGCATCTATTGTTCTAAAGATCGGGTAATTGCAATTACTGATTATTCAGCTATTAATCAATTAATTGATGAACTTTCGACTTCCCTTTTTAATCAGTTCTCTGATAGATACAATTACTCCAAAGCCTATTATACTGACAAATTAAATGAAGCTATTAAGAAGGGTAAAAATGTAACTATATTAAGATCAAATAGAAACAGTCAAAGACAGTGTGTCACTTCCGATGACACCTCTGCTATTCTTAAGATGCCTGTTTTTGGAAGTAAAGAACTCAAAGTGGTTTCTTTCCCTGTTTATTACCGTCGGTTCTACCCTTATGGGGAATTGGCCAAAAGAACATTAGGGAGCATCAATCTTCAAAGTAATGTTCAAACCGGTTTAGAACAAAGATTCAATAAATATTTAGCCGGGGAGAAAGGATCCAGAAGGTTTATGATGATCAGTAAAATCAAAGTTCCTTTGGATGGAAAAATTGAAGCTACGGATGGATATAATATTCAAACTACTTTAAATCTTGATATACAATACATTGCATATCAATGTTTAATGGATAAGTTATTGGTTAACAATGCAGAATGGGGTACTGTGGTTGTCATGGAAACTAAAACCGGCGAAATCAAAGCGATCTCAAATTTAACACGTATCGGCACAGAAGGCAATTATCAATACAATGAGCAATTTAACTATGCATTGCGTCATGAGTGTGAACCTGGATCCACGTTCAAGTTAGCTTCTTTATTGACTTATCTAGAAAAAACCCCAGATGACTCAACCAAAAGCTATTATCTTTGTGGTTGTGATATCAAAAATCAGTTTTCAGGTAGAAAGTTTGATAAATGTTATGATAGTGACGATGCAGGATCATTACATAGAAAAGGTGCCCCCATTGAAATCTTCCAAAGGTCTTACAACGAAGGTACCGCAACGATGGTTTTTAGTGTTTTTCCCAGAAACTTTAAAGGTTATTTAAATACGCTTGATAAATTTGGAATTATTGACTCCTTACATACTCAACTTGGAGACATCAACCCTCCCACAATTCGTAGGAATGCAAAGGATATGAATACCTTCTATTCCACTTGTTTTGGTGCCGGTTTTAAAATGGCTCCAATACAAACATTGACATTCTATAATGCCATCGCCAACAATGGAAAAATGGTACGACCTTTGTTTGTGAAGACAATCTCCGGAAATGATGGAGTAACTCAAATATTTGAAACTGAGGTAATCAATGAACAGATCTGTTCTCCCGAAACCGTAAGAAGGGCTAAGAAATATTTACAAGCTGTAGTAACAGGTCCTCATGGGACTGCTCGAAGATATGCTCAATTTGTTCCTCTGTTTGCCGGTAAAACCGGAACACGTGATATCTGGGATCCTACCACAAACTCCTATTTAAAATCTAGAAACAGTGCCTCTTTCTGCGGCTATTTTCCTGCTGACAATCCAAAATATACAGTTATTGTTTATCTCTACAATATCGCGAAAATGAGTGGTGAAGCCGTTGATGTTTTTTCCAATATTGCTCAAAAAATAATGAATATTGAAAATTTCTCTACTCTTAAAGAGTATCAAAAACCGCAAACTACTCCAATTTCTCCTTTTAAAAATACTCAAAATAATGAAACTATTACAGCAAATAATGTTTTCTCCAAATTAATTGGCATGAATGCCTCTCAAGCTCTTTTTGAATTAACCAAGTTAGGGTATAAAGTGGAAATTGAGGGAAGAGGTGTTGTAAAACAAATTTCGCTGAAAGGTAAAAATCATGTTCTGTTATCACTGAGTACCGGGGGATAAAATCCCCAATCCTGTTGTTGTTCAAATGTTCTCTCCTCTCCAAACCATTAACTTTTATAAATCAAACCGTGAATAAACTAAAACAAATTCTTTCAAAAATAAAAAAATACCAATTATTTGGTAATGAAGATATTGTAATTGTTAACATTCAATTTGACAGTAGAAAAATCGAACGATATCCAGAGGGAAGTACCATGTATATCGCTCAAAAAGGGACACAATCGGATGGACATCAATTTATACAATCAGCCATTGAAAAAGGGGCTACAACTGTTGTTTGTGAAACACTTCCAGAAAATTACAATCATGAAATAACCTGGGTCGTAGTGGAAAATAGTGCAGTTGCCTTAGGCCTTATTGCATCCGCATTTTATGATTACCCATCTGAGAAACTAAAATTGGTGGGTATCACAGGCACGAATGGGAAAACAACAACCGTGACTTTATTGCATCAACTTTTCATGGATTTAGGATATCCAACCGGACTTTTATCTACCATTGTGAATAAAATCAATAACAGAGCTATTCCGGCAACCCATACAACTCCCGATGCACTTCGGTTGAATGAATTGCTAAATGAGATGGTAGAATGTGGATGTGAATATTGCTTCATGGAAGTTAGTTCCCATGCCATTGTTCAACATCGTATCGAAGGGATTCACTTTACAGGTGCTTTGTTTAGCAATATTACGCATGATCATCTCGATTTTCACCAAACTTTCGCCAACTATATAGCTGCAAAAAAAACTTTGTTTGATCAACTCCCTAAAGAGTCTTTTGCCCTCACTAACATCGATGACAAAAATGGAAAAGTGATGGTTCAAAACAGTCAAAGCCATATCTTTACCTACAGTTTGATGACCGGTGCAGATTTTAAAGGGAGAATTATTGACAATAGTTTTGAAGGATTACAAGCTTGTTTTAATAATACCGAAGTTTATTTCAAGTTGTGTGGTAAGTTTAACGCTTACAATCTTTTAGCAATCTATGGAACAGCTAAATTATTAGGAGTCAGTGATGAAGAATTACTCCCTAAAATGAGTAAAATGGAGGGCGCCACCGGTAGATTTCAGGTATTGAAAAATAATAAAGGGACCATTGGAATTGTAGATTATGCTCATACTCCTGATGCTCTTAAAAATGTTCTCTCTACCATCAAAGAGATCACTCAAAACAGTGTGGAAGTGATCACAATCGTAGGGTGTGGTGGTGACAGAGATGCATTGAAAAGACCCATCATGGCAGAAACTGCCTGCCAATTCAGCAATAAAGTAATTCTAACTTCAGATAATCCCAGAAGTGAAGATCCTTACGAAATTCTTAACCAAATGGAAGTGGGTGTTCCTGTTGCCTTTAAAAGAAATGTTTTAACTATTGAAAACAGAAAAGAGGCTATCAAAACCGGATGTATGATGATACAGGATGGTGGAGTGCTCCTAATTGCTGGAAAAGGGCATGAAACTTATCAGGAGATCAAAGGGGTGAAACACCATTTTGATGATTTTGAAGAATTAAAGAACAATTTTAACAATTAAAATAGAAGTTATGTTGTATTATTTATTTGATTGGTTAGAAAAGTTTAACTTTCCGGGAGCCGGGTTGTTTCACTACATCTCTTTTAGAGCAGCCGCTGCAATCTTATTGTCACTTTTCATCACTATGATTTTTGGAAAAAGAATCATCCGTCAACTTAGACGAAAACAGATAGGTGAGAGTATTCGGGATTTAGGCCTTTCCGGTCAAATGGAGAAAAAAGGAACTCCGACGATGGGTGGATTAATCATCATTGCCGCCATTTTGATTCCCGTGCTTTTGTTGTGTAAAATTGACAATATTTATATCATTTTAATGATTTTCACTACGATTTGGCTAGGTGCTCTAGGATTCTGGGACGATTATGTGAAGGTATTTAAAAAGAATAAAGAGGGTATTTCAGGTAAAAAGAAATTGATTGGTCAGATAATATTAGGTCTGATCGTGGGTGTAGTATTGTGTTTCCATCCTGATGTTGTTATTAAAGAAAAAAAGGTTACTCCTCAGAATGTGCTGATTAATAAGGAACGTGCATTTGCGATTGAGAATGTTTTTGAAACCAACAATGCTTATAGTTCAAGTAAAGCTGAACCTTCCACCAAAACTACCATTCCATTTGTAAAAAACAATGAATTTGATTACGCCTGGTTCTCCAAATTATTTGGAGATGAAGAGGGTAATTGGACTTTCTTGTTTATGATTCCAATCATCATTTTCATCATTACCAGTGTCTCGAATGGAGCTAACCTGACAGATGGGTTAGATGGCCTGGCGGCAGGCACCTCAGCCGTAATCGCAATTGGAATTGCCATTTTGGCTTACGTATCAGGGAATACCATATTTGCAGATTATCTGAACATCATGTATATTCCGAATATTAGTGAAATTGTAATTTTTACATCTGCTTTGGTAGGAGCTTGTATCGGATTTTACTGGTTTAACTGTTATCCTGCTCAAGTTTTCATGGGGGATACCGGAAGTTTAGCGTTGGGTGGAATTATCGCAGTTTTATGTATCATCATTCGGAAAGAATTATTGATTCCTATTCTATGTGGAATTTTTGTAATCCAGTCATTTTCAGTTGTATTACAAGTGGGATATTTCAAATATACCAAGAAAAAATATGGAGAAGGAAGAAGGATCTTTTTAATGGCTCCCCTTCATCATCATTATCAAAAAAAGGGATTTCATGAGGCTAAAATCGTTCAAAGATTTATCATTATCGGAATTCTATTAGTAGTAATCACATTAGCAACCTTAAAAGTAAGATAAAAATGGCAACTCAAAGAAAATCAATCATTCAAGTATTGGATAAATTTGGTGGCACCGGCGACATGGCTGCTACATTGAATAGTAAATTAATCAAGATTCGTAGTGAAAGTTTAGCTGAATCTCTAGGAGATTTTGAAAATTCAGCTCATAAATTAGAGAATGTAAAAACCATTGATGGGATTGAATTCATTAATGATTCCCGATCTACAAATCCAAATTCTGTATGGTTTGCGTTAGAAAGTATGCATAAACCCATTATCTGGATCATGAGCATCAATAATTTAGAAGATATTTCTGAAGAATTGTTAGAACTTGTTCATGATAAAGTAAAAATCATTGTGATTCAAGGGGTTTATAGTACTGCTATCTATGATTTTTTTACCGCATTAAAAAAAGAGGTTCATTTTTCCATGAATTTGGAAGAGGCAACCAGAACAGCTTTCTATTCGGGAACAACTGGTGATGTTGTACTATTTTCACCGGGAGTAGTGAGTGGCGGAATGTTTAGAACCTATCGTGAAAGAGGAGATCAGTTTAAAGATGCAGTAGCTCAACTTTAATAATTACGATTATGTCCGGATTGAGTACAAAATTAAATTTTTATACAGGTAAAGTGGTGGTCGCCATTACCATCGTACTTGCCCTTTTTTCCATTTTGTTGATCCTAACAACTAATGGAGCCTGGGTTAATCACTTCATTTACATGGGAATAAGCTTTGGCATGATGTTCCTTTTTTCAAAAATAAGCTATCGTACTCTGTCCGGATTAGCCCCCTTGGGATTGCTCATAGCTGCCATTTTGCTCTTTGCAACTATCCTTTTTGGAGGTGATGACCATCGTTCCATTTCCCTTTTCGGAATTAATTTGCAAACATTTTATATCATTGGATTCTTAGTCGTTTTTTATATTGCTAAATTTTTAGCAGCCAGAATCAACAAAGAACAAGAATTGACCAAGAATGAGCTACTCTTTCTTTTTGGCATTATCGCGATGTTTTGTGGCGGGGTCTTTTTAGCAAATCAATCTACCGCAATAATCCTATTTGCTACTTGTAGCGTTGTATTATTTATTGGAAAAGTAAAAACCAAATATTTAATTTATTTCACGGGAATACTTATTCTTGCAGGAGCCTTATTGATTGTTGCAGGTGGAGGTAGAACAAAAACATTGAAAAATCGGATCTCTTTATGGGCAACTGGCAGTGCAAAAGATGTTCCGGAAGATTATGCCAAACAAGTTATTCTCTCCAAAGCTGCGATGGAAAGTTCAGGTTGGCTTCCCGGTAGTGTTGGACAAGGGATCGTTAAGGTATCATTACCGGAAAAAGACAATGACTACATTTTCTCCGTTTTAGTAGAAGAATTTGGAATTATATTAGGTATTTTTGTATTGTTTCTGTATTTAGCTCTTCTGTACCAGGCGATGCGAATTGCCCGGAATGCTGAAGGGGCATTCGGAACACTGCTGGCCTTTGGGATCGGTTTTTGGTTCTGTGCACAGGCTCTGATTCATATTGGGGTAAACTCCAGTCTGATACCCGCAACGGGCCAGACGCTCCCCTTTATCAGCCGTGGTGGGGTCGCATTAGTGGTTTCCGGTGCAGCTATTGGTATGTTGCTCAATATTGGAAAGTCTATTCCGGATGAAAATTCCGATTTGTAAAAAATTCTGTATTTTTGTATTCTTTTTAAAAAATCAACCATGATTAGAAAAATTATTCAATGGAGCGTGATCGCTTTCCTTACATTTGTTCTGGTATTTTTTTCTGTAAAACAATATCAAATCGCTCACCCTCAACAAGCTACAGAAAATAAAACTGAAATTAGTGCTCCTGTAGATACAGCAACCTCCTCTTGTGAAGAAACATCCTGTGGGGCCTGTCCTTCTAAGGATAATTGCAATGGTAAAGCGAGCAATGCCACTATTCCAAAATCTGACGGAAAAGATGAATTTAAAGAGGCTTCTACAGATGAGTTTACCGAAGTTTCTTCTGATGAATTTCAAGATGCTTCTGCCACGAGTGAATTTGAAGATGTTTCTGCTTCAGAATTTCAAGATGTAACTGATACTACATCACAAGCTCAGGCAGCGCCAGTTGTAGAAGAAAAACCAAAAGTAGATCTCACTAAATATTATCCCACATTTATCCGGTTCTCCATCCTTTTTATCTTATTAGGATTGATTAGTATTTTTTATCATAAAAATTGGATCCATTATTTTAGATACCCGATTCTTCTAGGATCACTTATCTATTTTGGTTTTATATTAGGTGGTTGTCCCTGCATTTTAGTTATGTTCAATGATTCCCTTTTATTGCTTAGCGGTAAAGGGATGTTATGGGTTTATCCGACTATTTTATTGAGTATAGTACTTTTAACCATTCTATTTGGAAAAATATGGTGTGGATGGTTATGTCATTTTGGTGCTTTACAGGAGTTTCTGTTTAGAAATCCCAGGATGAAACTATGGAGAACAAAAAGAACTCAAAAAATACTCCATTTCGTACAAACTTTTTCTTTCCTGGCTTTAACAAT
>Ga0209099_1004808_pt1 | contig 10065 bp, 9 predicted proteins | sample AD_JPNHW2_MetaG_FD_184430 | JGI IMG/M metagenome (GOLD analysis project Ga0209099, IMG submission 184430) | Active sludge microbial communities of municipal wastewater-treating anaerobic digesters from Japan - AD_JPNHW2_MetaG (SPAdes) (version 2) | ecosystem: Engineered > Bioreactor > Anaerobic >...
TGTCTGCCTGCACGGGTCCTTTGCCGTCAGTATTCATCGTCATTCCCCCCGCTGCTCCAGCATGTCTTTTACCGTCACATCCGGGTGATGGTAGCGGCGTCTTCCCCGGGTCCTGCCGCCGATCTGGACCGCCTCTTTCGGGCACCAGTGGATGCAGGCATAGCACTGGGTGCAGTCGCTCCCCCATTTCACGGAGTCTCCGGTAACCGAGATATTCCGTGTCGGGCAAATCCGGCTGCAGGTGCCGCACCGGTTACAGGCGTCCGTTGCATGGAGCCGGCGGGGTGTATTGTAAACGGACGTGGTAAAGGCATGAGCGATGCGCCCGCCGATCCGGAGGATCTGCGTGTCCGAACCTTCCGGCACCGATACGTTCCGCCCGCGGATTGCAGCGACAATGTCCGGTATCCGGTTTTTTGCCCCGTCGAATTTTTCCTGCGCCCGGCTTTCATCGTTCATGAGGTTCACCGGGCCGATATAGTTCTCCGGCATGACAAAGGCGAACCCGGCCGAGAGCGTTTTCCCGTTCTCTTCAAGGAGCTCTTTCAACCGGAAGAGTGCCGGGCCCGGCTGCTCCCCGCAGGTTGCGATGCCGAAGATGTAGGGACTTCCGGAGAACCGGACCTGCTGCACGAACTGCCGGACGATATCCGGCAGGTTCAGGAAATAAACCGGGAATGCGATCCCGACAACATCCGCATCAACCGAGATCCCGCCGGGGGATATCGCCCGCCGGAGCGGGATGAGTTTCGTGTCGCCAAGCTCCTGCGCGAGATCGCGTGCAACCGCAAGGGTGTTGCCGGTGCCGGTGAAATAGTAGATGACGGATTTCATGTCTCTTACCCTGTTATTGCCGCTTTTTTTTGGAAAAGTTACCTGTTCCGTTCCGCAAGTACCTGATTTTTGATATTCCCTGCAAATGCCTCCGCGTTCCTGATGTCTTCGGCATTGGGCCGGCCCTTGTTGAGCCCACCGAAATATTGCAGGAAACTGTTCGTGTTCCACCCGGCACACCCAAATTCCCCGATAACCGTGTACCCTTTCGCGCTCAGTTTTTCCCGGATCTGCCGGTGGTTCTTCTCGATGAACTTCCTGTCTGCAATAAAGGCCGGTGCCCCATAGGTCGAGAAGAGGAATACATTCTTCCCGCCCGCCGGTGGCAGCCGGTCGGCAAGATCGAGGAGAGACGGGTCGAATGTCGCACTGTAGATCCCCGAACCAAAACCCACCAGATCGTACGCTGCAACCTCTTCCGGAGTCACCTGCTGCGGCGTTCTGACCGCTGCGCCAAGGACATCAGCGATGGCGTGTGCGATCTTCTCCGTATTCCGGTGATGGTACGAGAAGACGACCACAAGAGACTTCATTGGCAGGTTTTCTGACGCATATCCAGCCATTGCCATTTTCATCGCCTGATCTCCAGTTCGGCGATACTGATTGCCGGGTGCCGGTACCGCTGGCGTTTTTCCGTTCCCCGTCCAGCCTGGATCGCCTTCACCGGGCAGGCATGGATGCAGGCGCAGCAGAGCTCGCACCGGTGCTTCCAGACCGGTTTGTTATCCGCAAGTCCGATGTTTTTTACCGGGCAGACCTTTACACAGGTCCCACAAGACGTGCATGCATCCGTGACGGAAAATTTCCGGTCGTCGCCGTGGACGTTTGCGATAAACCGGGGATACATCAGCGCATGGACTGCCTGCATCAGGAACGAGCGCGGCAGGTCATGTTTTCTGCACGCCCCGATTTCGCGGGCGATGGTTTCGAGCTGCTTCTTTGCACCGTCCAGCAGCTCGTCGCGCTTCTGTCCGGCCGGCGGTTCGTACATCAGGATATAATTCCCCGGCATCCTCACGCCGAACCCGGCATCGAGCCCCCGCCCGGACCGTTTTTTGAGGACGGCATCGAGCTGCCGCAAAACCGGAATATCGCCGCTGCCGCCAAACGTGACCACGGAGAACACATACTTCACATTCGCCAGATCGAGGCGTTTTGCAAAGGCTGCGACTATTGCCGGCAGGCCGGTAAAATAGTCCGGGCAGATAATTCCCACGCGGTCTGCTGCCGGGGTGATATCCCCCGGCGTGGTATCCATGAGCGATGCGATTGGAACAACCTCGCAATCGCCAAGTGCCGCCGCGATATCCTTTGCAGCAGAAAGCGAGTTTCCGGTTCCCGTAAAATAATAGAGGCTTGTCTTCATATCTGTCTCACCGCGTTTCCCTTGGTTCCATCATACAGGCCTGATAGCGCGATCCCCTGTTGTCCGGCGGAGCATCCCGCGGTTGCAGTTTCTGGAGCCGGGTGAGATCGCCGAACGCCTTGCATTCCGGGCCCCTGGTGCATTCTGCCATGATTGATTGAATAAGTTAATGCATATACAAGTATATTTTGCGAGGCCAAAAAAAATCCCGGTCATTGGTTATGAAAAACGATTGGGACGGGATAAACCGTGCAGGAAGTGACCGGGGAAGCGGTCACTTCGGCTTATAGTAGCCCCACTTTTTAAGGGCGTCCCTGAGTTCTTTTGCCCTCTTTGCCTTCTCGTCCAGGGAGATTCCTTCCTGCCATGCCTCGATCGCCTGCATGGTCGCATGCGCCCCGGCCCGGGTTCCTTTCGGATGGCCGTGGATTCCGCCTGAGACGAGGAGCACGAGATCGCAGCCGTAGATGTCCAGCACGTCCGGCACGAGGCCGGGATGCAGTCCGCCGGATGAGACCGGGAATGCCGTTTTGATCTTCCCCCAGTCCTGCGTAAGGCAGAGGTTGCCGGTTGCTTCGATCCTCTTCTCCCGCAGGAGATCCGCGAGCAGCATGGACTCAGTCTTCGTGCCGGTCAGTTTGCCGACCGCGGTCCCGGTATGGATCTGGCTGACACCGATGAGGCGCATCAGCTTTGCGAGGAAGTACATCGAGATCCCGTGCTTCTTGTTCCGGTCAAACGCGGCATGCATCGCCCGGTGCGCGTGGATGGCAAGCCCGAGATCGGAACAGTAGTCCCGCATGGTCATGACGCCGGCGGTTCCTGCAACGACGACATCGATCATCGCGTAGTTCCACCCGTACTCCGCGAGGAGATCCGCACGCTGCTTCATGGTGTCGATATCCGCGGTGATGTTGAGGAACGCGGATTTCTTCTCCCCGGTCTCCTGCTCCGCCTTGTCGCGGAGCTTTGCCATCTGCTTCACGCGCTCGTCAAACCGGTTGAACGGGGTTGATGTGAGGTTCTCGTCGTCCTTGACAAAATCAAACCCGCCCATCCAGGTCTCGTACCCGACCTGTGCGTGCTCCTTTGCCGAGAACCCGATCTTCGGCTTGGGCACCGCGCCGGTCAGCGGCCGGCCGGCAATCCCCATCATCTTCCGGATCCCTTCCATCCCGAAGTGCGGCCCTCTGAAATTTTTTATGTATGCCTGCGGGAGGCTCACATCGACGAGCCGGAGGTTCCGGAGCGCTTTCATCCCGAAGATGTTCCCGGCGATCCCGCTTAAGAGCTGGACTGCGTTTCCCTCCTCCCAGAGCGCAAGGGGATACGCGATCCTCGCAAAATTCCCATCAATTGCAAACGCGGTCGCCTGGAGTTTCTTCATCCGCGGCGGCATGGTAAAGAGCGTCGTCCACGTGCCCGTGGAACTCTCGGACGCGATCCGGCCGACCGCCTCTTCGCTGCTGATGCCGGCGGCCGGTTCGAACGAGTAGAGGCAGACAAGGTCGTCTTTCGATGGGGTGTAGTTCAGGTCAACAAATTCCTTGTACCAGTCGATTGCCATAGCGATCCTTGTACCACTTGGGGAACGGTGTCATAAAAAAGGTGAGGGATGCGGAAGGTTTCCTGACAGGTGCAGTGCGCACTTCCATTTTCCCGTGCAAAGCACAGGAAAGAAGCGGTATTTCAGGGATTTGCGGCCGGGTGGGAAACGGGGGGTCGTCACGGCAAATCCGGGTCGCCCGCAGGACGCAAAAAAAAGATTATCGGAGGAGGAGGAGAAGGGATCTTCAGGCAGGGGCTTTGATATCGTTGAGCAGCTGCCGGATATCGATCCAGATGATGAGCTCGTTGATCTCTTTTTCCTTTACCTTTATCTTGCGCTTGATGATCCCGATGATGGACGTATCCTCCTGAGTGGCTGAAGCGGATGCGTAGTCCACCTGGTTTCCCTCGAAGGTCGAGACCGATGTCACATCGTCGACGAGGATCCCTGTCTTGGATTTGGTGATCTTGGTATCGAGCACCATGATCCGCGAGGATTCGATCGGGACCGTTCCGGTATCCCGGATATTGAGCCGGTGCTTGAGATCGATGATCGTTGTAATTTCGCCCCTGAGGTCGATGATGCCCCTGACGTACTCGGGGTAGTTGGGAAGTTTTGTGATGGTTGTGTACTCGACAACCTCTTTCACGTCGAACAGGTCGATGGCGAAGCGTTCAGCCCCGAGCATGAACTCCACGACCTGGATCGTACTTGGCCGTTCCTTTACCGGCTGGGAATCCTTTTCCGTCCCGGCATGTTCGCTTGTCTTTGCTGCCATGGAACGACCCCCCTCAATCCACTTTGAACTTGTGGTTCGCTTCCATTGCATCCTTTGCAGTCTTGTCAACCGTTGCGATCATCCGTGAGATCTCGTCAATTGCAGCAGACGATTCTTCGGAAGCTGCAGCCGTGTCTCCCGCCTCTTTTGCGGTCTGTTCGACGAGTTTTGCCATATCGTTCACGGTTGCCGTGATCTCCTCGGTGGTCGCTGCCTGTTCCTCGGTTGCGGCAGCGACCTCGGTTGCACTCTTGGCAACGGTCTCCACCGATACCTGGATTATCTTGAATGCTTCAATAGTCTCGGCAGACGCAGCCTTGCCCTTGATGACAAGTTCCTTGGAAGCTTCCATCGCATTATTTGCATTCTTGGTGGACTCGTTGAGGTTCTTGATCATCTCCTCGATCCGTTCCGCACTGGTGCGGGACTCCTGCGCGAGGGACTTGACTTCGGATGCGACGACAGCAAATCCCCTGCCGTGCTCACCGGCGCGGGCAGCCTCGATTGCCGCGTTGAGCGCGAGCAGGTTGGTCTGGTTGGCAAGGTCCCGGATAAGCACGATGATCTTGCTGATATCCGCCATCTGCTTCTCGATGTCCTTGACGATGTCATAGACATTCCTCGTTGCCTCTGCGATATCCCCCATGTCCTTGTTGACATTTTCGGTGAGGACTGCGCCTTTCTTGGCGGCATCGTTTGCATTGTTCGCCTGTCCCGAGACATTCTCCATGTTGGAAGTGATCTCCTGGACTGCCGCGCTCATGTCCTGCATCGCTTTTGCCGCCTGGTCGATTGCCTGGGAGACCTTGGTGGCATTCTCGCTGACAACCCCCGAACTCCTTGCGATCTGCCCTACGCTCTTTGCCGCGTCCTCGACACTTGTCTTGGCGTTATCTGAGGTGGACGTGAGGTCCTGCATCCTCTTGTTGACGTCCTTGATATTACCCTGGAGAGCTACGATGATCCCGCGGACCCCGTCCCTCAGCCGGCAGATCTGGGCATAGGAATCCCTCGTGTCGTTATCCGGTTCCGTGACCGTGTACCGCTGCGTCAGGTCTCCCTGAGCGGCCTTGTCGTAGACGCCGATGAGCCCGTCAACCTCGTGAGCCGTATACTCCTTGTCCTTGACGATCTTCGTGATATCGTTGTAGGAGACGTACAGTAACTGGAGATCCCCTTTTTCATCGAGGAGGGGAACCATCTTCCGCAGAACTTCAATCCTGCCTGCGGGGGTTTCGATTGTCGACCGGCCATGTACTGTCCGCTTCTGGGTGATGGCGTCTTTTAAAGACTCGCCCGAGTCTTTGATATAATTCATAAGACCTTTATCCCGGAAATCGGTGATCTTCATGGAAAGGACCCGTTCGCGGGGGACGCCGGTCATCCGGCAGAATTCATCATTGACCTGGATATTCTTCAGATCTTTATCAACAAGGATCTGGGAAATCGGGGATGCTTCAAAGATCAGTTCATACTCTTTAACATCGACCATTTTTGTACCACTCCATTGTGTATTACCATGATTAACACAAATTTTATTTAAACTTATTGCTCAATGATGATTATTGAAGTTGATTATCAGTAATGACCAACAATAATAAATATTGAGACTCTACAAATAACGTGCAGAACATTCCGGGAAGATTATGGAACAGGAAAACGAGCAGGTGCGGATCCGGGATCTCTTAAAGAGCAATCCGAAGGGATTGACGATCGAGGAGGTATCAAAGAAGCTCTCGCTCAACCGGGCGACCGCGGCAAAATACCTCACCACCCTGATGCTATCGGGCCAGGCCGAGCTGCGCGAGCTGGGCCGGGCAAAGATCTACTACCTCTCGCAGCGGCTCCCGTTCACCCACCTCTTAAGCCTGTCCTCGGATCTCATCCTCATCCTCGACCGGGACCTGTTCATTCAGGAGGTGAACGAGCCGTTCCTCTCCTGTTTTGAACTGAACCGGGATGACCTGAAAGGGAAAACGATCGAGCACACCCCCTTAGCCTCCTTCTTCTCGCCGGACCACCTGGCCTCCATCAGGAAGGCACTTGACGGCACCGAAGTTTCCTGCGATGTCCGGTTCGAGACAACGGAAAGCGAACGGTATTTCAGGATGAAGCTGATCCCGCTCGTTTTTGAAGGGGGCGGCCAGGCAGTCGGTGTCATTCTTGAAGATATCTCGGAGATGATGCGGTACCAGCTCCTGCTCGAGAACCGGATCCAGGAACGTACCGCCGCACTTGTCAAAACCAACGATGCATTGCAGCGGAAAGTGGAAGACCACCGGCGGGCAGAACGGGCGCTCCGGGAAAACGAGGCGGTTCTCCGGAGCATGCTCGATGCAACACCTGTGGGAGTCGGCCTTGTCGTTGACCGGGTATTGAAAAAAGTGAACAATTCCCTCTGCGACATCACCGGCTATACACAGGAAGAACTTACCGGGCAGAGTACAAGGATGTTGTACCGGGACGAAGAGGAATACTCCCGGATCGACCGGGAACTGTACAACAATATCGCGGGAAAGGGCGTGGCAAGCCTGGAAGCGAAGATCCGACGCAAAGACGGCAGGCTGGTTGATGTCATATTCAGCTTAAGCCCGTTTGACCCGGAGAATCCCTCTTCGGGATTGACCGCAACCATCGTCGATGTCACGGAACGAAAACGCGCGGAAGAATCCTTAAAACGGGCAGGCAGCCAGGTGGCCCTGCTGACGAGCATCACCCGGCACGACATCCTGAACCAGCTCACCCTGCTCCGGGGATACTTGAGCCACATGAGAAAACAAGAGATCACGGAGACGATGGCTGACCTGATCCGGAAGGAAGAGTCCATTGCCGAGACGATCCGGAACCAGATTATCTTTACGCGCGATTACCGGAATGTCGGAGTTTATCCCCCGGATTGGATCGGGATCCCGGAAACAATTACAACCCTGCAGCAGACCATGCCTCTTGGATCCGTATCCCTGCGGGCGGATATCGGAGACCTGGAGATCTACGCAGATCCCCTCATCGAAAAGGTCTTCTCCAACCTTATCGAGACCTCCACGCGGCACGGAAAGCATGTGACCGGGATACATCTGTCGTTCCGGCACGAGGGAAAAGACCTGCTGCTTGTCTATGAAGACGACGGCGCCGGCATCCCGGATGAAGAGAAGGACCTGATATTTTCCCGGGAATACACGAAGACTTCGGGATACCGGATGCTCCTGATCCGGGAGATCCTCTCCATTACCGGCCTCACGATCCGGGAGACCGGTGTCTTTGGGAAAGGCGCCCGGTTTGAGATCCGGGTTCCGGAAGGTTCGTACCGGTTCGGCGGCGACCGTTCCCAAAATCCCGGTATCGGATACCTGGAGTAAAAATCCTGGAACTCCCTTTCCGATCCCTTACAGGTGATCGGGATCCGGAGGCCGTTTCCGGTTTTTATACTTTTTATTCTGATGTTCCGTAGCGAATGCCAGTCCATCTCTGCATGCCTGAGCGTCGCCGCTCTAAAAAAAAAAAGAAGATTGTTACCTGCTCGTGAGGTTGATTGCATTCACGAGGGCTTCCACGGACGCAAGCACGATATCGTCGCCGCTGCCGCTCGCATCGAAGATCTTCCCGTGGTCGTCCTCCACCGCGATGGTGACGTGGCACATGGCATCGGATCCTCCGGATATCGCTTCGATGTTGAACTCCTTGAGCTGGAACCGGGCCGGCACGATCCCGAAGATGGCGTTGAGCGCCGCATCAACCGGCCCGTTCCCGACGCTGGAGAAGACGTGCTCCTCCCCGTTCACGGTTGCTTTCACGCTCGCGGTCGGGATGACGTGGTTCCCGGTCATGATCGCAATATCGGCAAGGGAGAGCATCTTGTGGTTCAGCTCGATGCCCATCGTGCTCTCTGCGATCTCGTAGAGATCGGCGTCGGTGACACGCTTGCCCCGGTTTGCGATTGCCTTGACTTTCTCGACAATGATATCGAGCTCGGGATCGGTTGGGTTGATGTGGGCATCCGAGAGCATCTGGCGCACTGCATGCCGTCCCACGTGTTTCCCGAGCGTGAGCCTGCGGCGGTGCCCGACCATCTCCGGCGTCATGATGCCCGGCTCGAAGGTCGCGGTGTTCCGGAGAACCCCGTGGGAATGGATGCCGCTTTCGTGCGAGAAGACGTTTTCCCCGACAACCGGCTGCGTGGGCGTGATGGTGATCCCCGAGAACCGGGAGACGAGCCGCGAGGTCTCGACAAGGCGCTCTTTTGCAATCCCTGTACGGATCCCGTAGATCGATTCCATGATCATGACCGTCTGGGCAAGGTCTGCATTCCCGGCCCGCTCCCCGATCCCGTTAACCGTGACCTGCACCTGCGAGGCGCCGGCTTCGACGGCTGCAATCGTGTTTGCGACGGCAAGCCCGAAGTCGTTGTGGCAGTGGACATCGATCGGGCAGTTTACCTCCCGCGCGATCCTGCCAACCAGTGTCTTCATGGCCGACGGCGAGATGACGCCTACGGTATCCGGGACATTGATGATGGTTGCGCCGGCCTCTGCCGCAGTCTGGTATACCTTCATGAGGTAATCCCAGTCTGTGCGTGTCGCGTCCATTGCCGAGAACATGCAGCTATCCACATGGTCGCGGACGTACCCGACAATATCCGCGGTGATCGCAAGGACTTCGTCGCGGCTCTTGTTGATGGTGTTGACCCGCTGGATGTCCGAGGTGGGTATGAAGACATGCACCATGTCGACATCGCAGGCAAGGCAGGCATCGACATCCGGTTTTGTCATGCGGGAGAGCCCGCAGATCTTCGCCTCGAGACCGAGCTTTTTGATAGCGGTGACCATCTCCTTCTCGGCACTGCTCGATGCAGGGAATCCCGCTTCGATGACATGAACGCCGATGGACGAGAGCTGGCGTGCAATCTCGAGTTTCTGTTCAAATGTGAACGCTATCCCCGGGGTCTGTTCTCCGTCCCGGAGCGTGGTATCGAAAACAGTCACTTCTTCACGTGCATGGCTATCGGTGAAGAAGACAATCTCCCGACACTGTTGTGCGAGACATATGTTATCATAAGGGCTCCCGGGCAATAAATTCATCCCCGGTCTTTTTCAGGGAAACCGGCGGGATAACGATACGTTTATTAGAGAACTATCCCAATATTAAGAGCGCAGTGCCCCGCCTTAACTCAGCCTGGTAGAGTGCGCGGCTGTAGTATGGTTTACCGTTATCCGGTAACTGCGCGGCTACCGCGATGTCCCCGGTCCGAATCCGGGAGGCGGGATAACTGTTAAAAAGAGCCCAGGTAGTGTAGCGGCCTATCATGATTGCCTGTCACGCAATCGACTCGGATTCGAATTCCGACCTGGGCGTTCCTTTTTTTTGTAACTTGTCTGCAATTTTTCATCCATCATTACTCCATTCCTTCGTTATCCAGGACTTTATGATCGAGCGGTGTTTCCTCTTCTCTCTCCAAGCCCTCTGTACTCTCATCGCATGGGGATAGTCCGGAGCGGGGATCCCGGGGAATTTGTCCTGTCGGTTGTCCGGTACAGGAATACC
>Ga0209099_1004811_pt1 | contig 10063 bp, 1 predicted proteins | sample AD_JPNHW2_MetaG_FD_184430 | JGI IMG/M metagenome (GOLD analysis project Ga0209099, IMG submission 184430) | Active sludge microbial communities of municipal wastewater-treating anaerobic digesters from Japan - AD_JPNHW2_MetaG (SPAdes) (version 2) | ecosystem: Engineered > Bioreactor > Anaerobic >...
ATTTTGTCTGTGTTCCACCTGCCGTTAAAGTGATGGTGTTATCAGGCGTAACCGTGATGGTTCCTGTAGTTGTTACTGTTCCGCAGCCACCGTTTAGGGTAACAGTATAGGTGTATGCACCTGAAACAGTAGGTGTACCACTGATGGTTACTACATTGGATGCATAGGCCCCTGTTACTCCGGCCGGTAAGCCGGTAACTGTGGCTCCGATGGCTCCGGTGGTAGTGTATGTGGTTGTTGTTATCTGGGTATTGATACATTTTGTCTGCGTACCACCTGCTGTTAAAGAGATGGTATTGTCCGGTGTAACCGTGATGGTGCCTGTAGTGCTGATAGCCCCGCAACCACCGTTCAGTGTGACAGTATAGGTATAAGCTCCCGATATCGTGGGTGTTCCACTGATGGTTACCACATTGGAGGCAAAAGATCCCGTTACGCCTGTTGGTAAACCGGTAATAGTGGCGCCGGTGGCTCCGGTGGTAGTGTAGGTGGTCGTAGTAATTGCCGTATTGATACACTTTGTCTGTGTTCCACCTGCCGTTAAAGAAATTGTATTATTCGGTGTTACTGTGATAGTGCCTGTAGTGCTTATAACTCCGCAGCCACCGTTTAGGGTAACGGTATAGGTATAGGCACCCGAAACAGTGGGAGTACCGCTGATTGTTACCACATTGGAAGCATAAGCACCTGTTACTCCGGCGGGTAATCCGGTAACGCTTGCTCCGGTAGCCCCTGTAGTAGAATAGGTAGTGGAAGTAATAGCAGTGTTTATACATTTTGTCTGAGTTCCACCTGCTGTTAAAGAAATTGTATTATTCGGTGTTACCGTGATGGTGCCTGTAGTGCTGATAACTCCGCAACCACCGCTCAGGGTAACAGTATAGGTGTATGCTCCAGAAACAGTAGGTGTCCCACTGATGGTCACCACATTGGAGGCAAAAGATCCCGTTACTCCGCTTGGCAATCCGGTAACCGAAGCACCTGTGGCACCTGTGGTAGCGTAGGTGGTCGTAGTAATTGCCGTATTGATACATTTTGTTTGTGTGCCGCCGGCGGTTAAAGTGATGGTATTGCTTGGGGTTACAGTTGTTGTAATGATGTTTGAGCTAGTAGAATTACATCCACTTATTGAATAAGTAACGACACAATATACCTGATAACCTGAACATGCGCTGGCAAAACTATACAGTCCCAAAGTCAAATTAGCACTGGTAGCGCCTAAAACGCTTGCATAGCAAGGAGCATTGGATGAGCCGTTTGTAAGGGCGCTCCATGAGCCTGAAGGCGATTTAAAATACCATTGGTAAGTTGGTGTTCCAGTACCACCTGTGCATGAAACCGTGTATAATGCTGTGTTTCCTTCGCAAATGCTTGTATTTCCAGAAGCGGTGGCAATAGGGTCATTTACAACAGACACAGTAACAGGGGTGCGTGTAGTGCTTTCACATCCGCTAGGCTGAGCTATATAATAAATAATGTTGTACAGCAGATTATCGGCTTCTGTTTCGGGGTCCCACCAATCAGATAATGTCATCCCGCTGAAAAGAACCTTACCGGATCCCCAGGTTTTTTCAGCCAGCATTGGATAGGTGTTTTCTCCAATCATAAGACTGGTAATTCCTGAACCAGTTATATAGGCGTGTGATATATAATTGCCGGTAAAACTGGTAGCACATGGTGTGAAAGGATAGTTGAAAACCTGGTGCGAAGTGTTAACGGCATATCCATATGTTTGTTCTAAAGAACCATCATAAACCAGCGAGGTTCCACCAAAACCATAACTCATTCCATCGCCTTCGTTTGGAGCGCTTTTCAACACAAGGTAGTTTCCGGCGCTGACCCAATTTTGAATAGTTGTTATATTGGCATTAAGGAAAGTTTCCATTTCATCAGCACCAGCGTCACTGCCATCCATATAAACGAAATCGGTACCCGCTGAAAACACTGTAGCCGGAACGGCATTTTCAAAATAAGCGAGAGTCCAGTTTCCTGAGCCATAAACATTATTCATAGCATCGACATTGTTTGTATATCCCCATGGTTCTCCTGATTGAGCCCTGATATAATAGGCAGCGCCACCTCCGGCGGTACCTCCGGATTGCGATTCAGCATAGTAGGTTGTGGTTACAGCGGGGCTAACAGAGAAATTTACTCCGCTGGCTGTCGTACCAAAAGGTGATCCACCGCTTGCATCCGTGTACCATTGAATGGTGTTACCCGCCGAAGTTGCATTCAGGTTGGATGAGCCGCCGATACAGATTGTAGAAGGAGAAGCTGTTACGGGGGAAGGGGCTGCAGGGGGGTTGCAATAACGGTATGCCAGGGTTCCTGAATTCGTAAAACCATTACAACCAAAATGGCTGATTTCAATGATATAATCTCCAGTGGAAGGTGGATTGAAACTCATGGAAGCGGCGAGGCCCGTACACCATTGTCCGTTATCGTCGTTGGAATACATAAGATCGAAAGTGGTGTTGTATATCCTGATGTACGAATCCTCGGTATTGCTGCACAAACTGAAATCATAATTAAGACCCGCAGTGGCATTAAACCTGTAAACAGAAAGGTTCCCGCTGGTATATGCCTGGTTTTGCCATGAGGTTGTCGGAATAATTGTTGCCAGATCTGTAGTTATATAAGGGTCGTTACTGCGCCAATAAGTCAGGTAACTTGAGTTGACAAAAGCATCGCAGGAGTATTCGCTGGCACTGATAATATATGTTCCGGTGGTGGCACATGTCCAGCTTATTGATGACTGAAGCCCTGTAGTAAAAGGCCCTGCATCGTCTTCGAATGCTAGCTGGCTGCAACTCAAATCAAACAGACGCAAATAGGTATCTTCAGAACTTGCGCCCATCGAAAAGTTATAAGTATAGCCAGAGGTTGCGTTAAAAATCCAGAATGGTCTGGTTCCTGCATTATATGAAGCATCCTGTGGAGAACAATTCGAAAAAGATAAGAATCCCATATCTGTGTCGCCACACCCAAGTGTACATGGGAGTTGGAATTTATATGCCAGGTTCCCGGAATTAATAAATCCATCACAACTGAAGTTGCTTATTTGGATTATATATGTTCCGGAAGTTGGACAAGTCCACGAAATGGAAGCGGGGACACTCGAGCAGAACGGGCCGTTGTCGTCAGCTGAAGATTGGAAATTCCAATACTGATCATAGATCCGGATGTATGAATCCTCCGAATTATCGCACAAGCTAAAGTCATAAATCAGGCCTGCTGTTGCCTGAAACCTATACCAATATGCATTACCAGCAGAGTAGGCCTGATTTTGCCATACGGTAGACGGTGTAATTGTTGCTCCGCTACTTTCATAGGTTGCGGTGGTGTACCAGTATGCGATACTGCCCGAATTATTAAATGTGTTGCATGTATAATGGCTGGCAGCGATGTAATAAGTGCCTGATGTTGTACATGTCCAGCTTAATGAAGCGGCCATTCCGTTCCAGAAAGGGCCATAGTCATCATTTGAAGCTAATTCTGTAAAAGAAGCATCGTATAAATGAAGATAACTGTCCTCGGAATTGGAACCTAAACTAAAATGATAGGTATTTCCTGCAGTCGCAGAAAAAGACCAGTAAGGAACCGTTCCTGATGAATACGAAGCAGTAGCCGCTTGGCAGGCAGGAGAAATATTGCCCAGGTTTGTACTGCCACAGGTAGGATTTGAACCGTAGGTTACTACGATGTAACTTGATCCAGTAAATCTTTTGGCAAAACTCTGACTAGTAGTATTTGAATTTACAATGCCCACCTGAAACCGGTCACTTACCAATTGTCCCTGTAATTTCGAAGAAGCACTGGATCCCAGACTGGAAGGACCATAGGTACCAGCGGTCGTTACCGTATAGGAATTGTAATTTGTGCCATCACCGAGGTCATTCCAGTAATCGACACTGTAACTACCATACGGACCATAATAGGTTGAAATGTCATAAGTGCTGATTGTCGTTGAGTTGCTTGATTCTGCATAATCACAATACAGGGCAAGGGTAACACTGCTAACAGCAGAGCCGTCTGCAATAGAAGATGTATTGAATTTTGCCCAGGCACGATGATCTCCGGAAAGATAACCGCTATAAATAATAGCAACATCATTAATATACTGTGTCGGGCAAGCAGAACATTGCCAGCCACCAGATGTGGCATAGATTGTTGCTGTCGGGTCTATGATAATCGGAAATACTCTATCCTTTGCGGTTAACCACTCTGTTGGAACAAGGGTGGTTATGGCCAATTCATTATTGTTCTGCTTTACCTCGTATTTTCCTTCTACTTTTTGTACATCCGGCCTGCTATCATAAAATTCAGGAGCCGCATACGAAAAAACAATCAAACCTTTTTCATTAATAATAAAAAGGATTGATTGGCTTAGCCTGTATGTCCAACCTTCAGGCAGTATAATGGTTTCGCAGATGGCAAGATGGCTGGCACCAGCAGGAATATTCGACAAGAGTGCTGAATTATTTAAAATGATATCCAGTTTTTTACCGCCATTTTCCTGAGTAAAACGAACATCGGTACCGGGGAAACAATTGCTATATATTATTTTATTCAAATTAACACTCCCCGAAGTATTAGTGATATTAACAGTTTCGGTCAGGTTACCGTTCACAATCCAAGAAATTTTGGGATTAATCCATTCCCTGATCGTATTTCCAAGGTATTCTGTGAGCACCCCTCCAGTGCTTATGCCAGAATAATAGGTTTTGGTCGTATTGGTGGTATTTCCATAAGTAAATTCTGGAAAAAATCCGGTGGTGTTTGGAACGATTTCCTTTATGATAGTTTTCCATGAACCATTTTCATGATAGTTCAGCGGCATTCCTGCTGTAATGATAGCATCAGCCGCCCCATTTGCATTGCGAAAATGCTTAGATGTTTCATCCCTTAGAGAAACTATTTCGTCCTGAGGATTTCTTCCTTCAAAGATGCCGCCTTTCCCATAATCAATAGGAGAAATGTTTTGATCACAAATTTCTTTCGCATTAACTTCTTTTAAGCTTTTTTCTGTTGTTGAATTGAATTGTTTGTATTCATCGGGATAGTTTATTATCCACTGTTCTTTTTTTTGCACGTAGTCGGGATCGTTAACATAGGGGGCATGTTCTCCGGCTTTCATCATGATGTTTTGTGGCTGTTGTCCTGTTCCGGATATGGTTGCCTTGGCAGGCGTGTAGTTAATGTCGGGACGTATCTGTTGTGCAGCACCATATTCGTTAGGGTATTTTGCCATCCATTCTTCTTTTTTAGCTTCATAATCAGCGTCATTATATTCAGGGGCGTGTATGGCGATCTTGTACCCGGGGGTGTATTCAATGGCTCTGTTGTCTGTTGGCATTATTTGTTGCTTAATTTCATTAGAATTGTGTGTGCTGACAATAGTATTTACAGCGGCCGGGCTATGAAATAAAGCTTTATACTCTTCAGGATAATTTTTTATCCATTGAGCTTTTTTGACATCATAAATGGGGTCGTCTGGGTCTGGGGCATGTTCAGCGACTCTTTGCTTTAAGACTGTTACCCCTTGTGTTGATTCCGGATTTATTCCCTGGATGCCATTTGATATCTGTTGAAAAGCATTATATTCCTCAGGGTATTTAACCATCCATTCTTCTTTTTTTGCTTCATAAGCAGGGTCGTTGACAGCAGGAGCATGTGCCGCAACCTTCATCGGAGAATAACCAACATTAAACTTCGTTGTTTCCGGATTTTGGTTTTTGTTTATTGCAGATGGGGTAAAAGGTTTTCCTGTGCTGCTTTTTGTCTGCTTTTTGTAAGATGGTGAGGTGAAATTTTGTGCCTGTCCCAGTCCCACACTAATGACAAATAACCCTGCAAGCAAAAAATTGTGCAGTGCAAATGATAAGGTTGATAATCTACTAAAGATAGATGTTCTCATGTTTATAGTTTTTTATAATTGAATTTTTAGGGAAAATTAAGGCTGTAAAAATAAATAAAAAATTGTAAAATAATGATAATGAGTTTTTTTTTAACAAATTTACTTACAAAGTTGATTGTTAGTTACATGGCTATGTATTTTTGCCTTATTTATAATTAATCTACACATTCGCTATTGGAATTATCATTCATTAGCGACATAAGTATTAAAATTTTCAAACAATGCAATGTTGATAAATAGGTTTTTTTTTGATTTTTCAAAAAGTAAAAATAAATATTATTATGAATTAAATTAGTAAATTAATAACATTAGTTTTGAGGAAGAAATTCCATTAGAATTATAATTCATTTTATGTTGTGGTGATGTGAAATTTGCATATCACCGTGACATTATTAATGAACTATGATAACCCCATGTTGTTTATAGGAAAAAAATGACCTAAAAAGTCTTAAAGTCATCTGGGAATACTTGCAAAAGCTAAAATCTAATTTGTCTTCAGGATTTTAAAGCGTGTTTTCCATTCGGAGCAAGTCAGTGTAATAAAATATATTCCGTCGGGGAAAGATGAAATATCAAAGGCTGTATTATTGTTTGCCTGAGTCAATTGATATGATAATGCTATGTTTCCTGTCAGGGTTAAAAAATCAATGCGTATAGGTGAGGATATGATGTCATCTGTTGAAATATAAATTTTATCATGAACAGGATTGGGAAATACACGGAAAACAGGGTGCTCATCGCTTTTAATACCTTGAATATATGGAGATAAGGCCACATCAACACTAGTTGCTTGTCCGTTAATCAGCACAATATTGTTAATTGTTTTTGATATGTATCCTGATGCTGAGTAAGTGATGTTGTATGTTCCGGCATTCATATATTTGTGGTAGTTGCCGACAGGAAGGGCTGAATACACCTGTGAGCTGTCGTCGGCCTGGTCGTAATTGTTCACCCATACTTTAGCCCTGATGGGCAAGCCGGTAAGCGAATCGGTGATTATCCCACGGATTCCGTAAAGCGATTCCTCGATGAAGTTCAATAACGAGTGATAATTAAGATTCCACATACCCTGAAGATTCTGTGTCTGAGTGGTTTTGTCATCATCCAGTTCAATGGTGACTTCACGGCATTGTTTAAAATAATTCATATAATCCATTCTGCCTCCGGTAATCTTGTACCAGTCGCCGCCCTCGGTCACTCCATCGGCATAGGTGTCGGTCATATACGAACTGTTAACCTGCCGCGCTGTGGCAACATAGTCTGAGCAAACCCGTTCCCACCAGGCGGCGTCGGCATTGGGGTTTTCGGATGTTTCCCAGGTGTCCCAGGGATAGTTTATCACTTCGGCGCCGCCATGAAAATTTGCCCCCATGTTAAAATGGTGTGCATCAGCAAAATCCATGAAAGCATAGGTTTCGGGTTGTATAGGATAATTAAAAAAATCACCGCTATTGTTTGGGTTTCCAATGAGGGGATCAAAATAGTTTCTGTTAAGGTCTTTAAAATTTTTGTTATACCTGATGGAGTTGGCCACCGTGCTGCCCGGAGGGCTTGACATATAATAAGTGCCGTCAGGATTGGCCAGCGGACAAATCCATATTTCCACCTGGTTCACCAGATTGGTTACCTGGGCATCGGAACCATAATTTGACAATAAATAATTTATCAGCCGGAGCATAAGATAATAACCGGTGGTTTCGTCGCCGTGTATGGATGAGGAGTATAAAAACTGCGGCTCGTTCTCGGTGGTGTTTATATTATCAGATATCCTGGCAACAAGAATTTTATAATTCCCCGAAGGCGTGGAAGACAGTATAGTATCAATGTTACAAAGGCCGGGATAGTTGCTGGCAAAATTTGCCATCATTTGTTCATAAACACTATAGATTGGATACCTGTCCCAATTGGCCATTTCGGCCAGGGTGTTTGCCATGGTTAGCGCTTTGGGCGCTATTTTTGGAATGATTTCGTAAGGAATATTTCTGGTCAGAAATTCTTCATATTCTTGCTGATTGGCATACGCACGCACCTGATATCCTTGTCCGCCAGAAATGGGTTTCACATGATCAATTGACAAGATATGGGTGAGATCATCATTGATTTGTGATTTTTGGTTTACCACGAACTTCACCACAACTTCTCCGCGGTTTTCAAGTATCTGAGCCGCTTCTTCCGACCGTCCTGTATGATATGTTTGTGCCATATTGCCCGTCGAAAGTATGGCGGCGAGTATAAATGTCAAGTACTTTTTCATTTGCTGGTAGTGATGGTTCATTAGAGAAAAGCTTTTAATTTGCGTGCCCGGCCTGATAACAAAATTACTCGTTTAATGTTTATAAAACAAAAGATTAAGAAATAAAACAATCTCTTCGATGAAAGTATTTTATTTTCTTCTGTAATAACTTTATCCTGTTGTTAGGTCAGGCTTTTAGCGATGCTGAATTATCATTTTTAATATCCGGCAACTTGATTTTTCCGATCCGGCAATTTCAAGTTTAAGGGTATAAAATCCATCCGGCAGATTTTTTGTGGAAAATATTGTTTCGTAAGTGCCATGCTGGCGGGCTTCATTCACAAGCTCGGTCACCTGTTCGCCGATAGAGTTGTACACTTTCAGTACGATGGAACTATTGTCAGTAAGGTTGTATCTGATGCTTGCTTCCTCATTACAGGGATTAGGGTATCCCGAAAAATATATATCATCCTGGCGGCCGGAGTTATTTTGTACAAAAACTTTTGGTATCATAAGGTAAGCATCTGTAATCTCATTGCCGTACTGGTCACCAATAAGGCCTGTTCCCGGCGAGAGCAATTCCACAATGCCCTGGATGGCTGTATTCTGCGAAATAAATCCCAGAGTAATCACGGTATCATGGGCCTTGACATCAAAAAATCCGGTAGTGGCAAATACCACCCTGATCCGGCCATTATCGTCCGTAACCAATAAATCATTGTTATCTGCAATTATCTCTTCGAGTGAGGGATTGATTTTTGTTGGTGTTCCTTTAGTTTTCATTTGGGGCATTGTTGCTGAAACCAGTTTGAAATCTTCTACAGAATAATTAAGTTCCAGACCCAAGGCTGCAAAATCGCGTATCTGGTTGCTGCTGGTTAAAGAAATTTCAAAGTACGACGGATCATTGATTACCTGAGTTTCTTCGGATGAGATCAGAATGTCGTTTTTATCAAGGTATTTGGCTGTAGTCCAGGTGCTGACCGAATCTTTGTAACTGGTGCTTGAGGCATTATAATCGCCGTATCCGATGGTTTTCAGTGTGAGGCTCATGTTGGCGCCGGCCACGGTAATGGCGGTATCCAAAGCCACCCAGTTTCCTTTTGGAAAGTTAAAAGAAGGGGTATAGGGTTGTCCGATTTTTGCCGACATTCTGGCAATATCAATAGAATTTATGGCGGCATTATTGTCCACATTGGCAGCTTTCAGGTATTTGGCCGAAAACTTTCTTGAAGGATCTGTTGTAGTATCATGTCCGACAAAGTATTTCATAATGGCTAAATCGATAGCGTTAATATCGTTGCATATTTGCATAGTGTCGGCGGTGTACTTGTCGTACGACAATATATAATTGCCATTGGCAATATTGTTAAACTGGAATACTCCCTGAGAATTACTGGTATCTCTTGCCAGTTCAATACCTGCCGGCGATGATTTCAAAATTACTATTACTTTGCTGATATTATAAATAGCCGGATTATAGGTGGGCAGTCCCGGCGCAATTCCCGCGGTGGCTTTGCCCAGATAGCGGGTCTTGCCGGTGATAGAATAACTGCTGCCGGCAGCGATTGTCACATTATGGTAAATCGTGTCGGAACAGATGCCATTGGAGGCAATTAGCCTCACGTTGTATGTTCCGCTGGTGGCATAGGTGTGTACCGGATTTGGTTGGGTGCTGGTGCCGCCATCGCCGAAATTCCATGCATACCCGGTGGAATTAATCGAAGTGTTGGTAAAAGTAGCTGTATAGGTACTTACCGAACTGTTAAATCCTGCTGTTGGCAAGGTGAGGATGGCGGCAGTAACCGGAGAGCGGGGACTGGTACAGCCAGGGGTTTCAATTTCCCAGTCATAATAGTAATAGTATAAGTTTGAACCGGCATTGGTTCCCGTTATTGATATCTTACCTGCTA
>Ga0209099_1004813_pt1 | contig 10061 bp, 10 predicted proteins | sample AD_JPNHW2_MetaG_FD_184430 | JGI IMG/M metagenome (GOLD analysis project Ga0209099, IMG submission 184430) | Active sludge microbial communities of municipal wastewater-treating anaerobic digesters from Japan - AD_JPNHW2_MetaG (SPAdes) (version 2) | ecosystem: Engineered > Bioreactor > Anaerobic...
ACTTCATCTCGGTGAAGGGGCCCGAGCTCCTCTCCAAGTGGGTCGGCGAGTCCGAGAAGGGGGTCCGCGAGATCTTCCGGAAGGCCCGGCAGGCAGCCCCCTCCATCATCTTCTTCGACGAGGTGGATGCACTGGTCCCGAAGCGGGGGACCTACATGGGGTCCTCGCACGTGACCGAGAGCGTGGTCAGCCAGATCCTGACCGAGCTCGACGGGCTTGAGGAGCTGAAGAACGTCACGGTGATCGGGGCCACGAACCGGCCGGACATGCTCGACCCCGCCCTGATGCGGCCGGGCCGGATGGAGCGGCACATCTATGTCCCACCCCCTGATGCCGGGAGCCGGAAGAAGATCTTCGAGGTGTACCTGAAGGATGCGGGGGCGTTGCTCACCGAGGATGTCAGGATCGATGATCTTATTGCAGAGACCGAGCACTATGTGGGTGCGGACATCGAGGCCCTCGTCCGCGAGGCGAAGCTTGCGGCGATGCGTGAGTTCATCACCACGATGGCAGGAAAGAGCCCCGAGGAGCTGTCCGATGCGGCCGGAAACATCCGCCTCACCAAGAAGCACTTCACCGAGGCTGCCCAGAAGGTGAAGGCCTCGCTTGACGCCGAGGCACTCGAGGCTGCCGAGCGGCAGGCCTGGGAGATGCTCTATTCGGGTGATCAGAAAGAGATCCTCGATGCTGCCATGGGGGCGGTCCGGATGGCGGAGCTCCGGAAGGAGCACGGGGATGAGACCACAACGCTCCGTGCCCTGGTCTTTGCCCGGAGCAAGGACTGGAACGAGATCAGGAAGAGAACGCACGAGCTCTCCGGGAAAACAAAGGTAACGGCGTAACTACGATGAACGGGATACCCTTCGACGAGAAGAAACTCGAGGAACTGGTCCGGCAGATCATGGAGCAGTCCGGGGATGGCCGGCCGCTCATCATCGGGATGAAGATCGTCATCGGGGGGCCGCCTGGCGGGACCCCCCTCCTCTCGAGAGGGGATACCACCGAGCCGGAGATCGAGCTGCACCGGATCGGGGACCGGGTCGTGCTCACCACGGAGCTGCCCGGCATCACGCCAGAACAAGTCCAGGTCCTCTTCCGGGAGGACCGGGTCTTTATCTGGGCCAAGGACCCTGACCGCCAGTACCGTGCCAGCCGGGAAGTGCCGCCGGCGATAAAGGGGAGTGCAGCGATCACCTTCCGGCACGGGGTGCTCGAGATCTCCTACCTCCCGCGGGAAGCCGGTTCAGAAGAAGAGTCCGCCAAGTAATCCCTCTATCGCGGGCCTGATCCCCCCGGGATCAGAAGAACCACCATATCTTTTATCCTGGTGGAGCAACTGTAATAGTGAGTGGTTTTGATGTCAAAAAAGACGACGATATCGGTGATAAAAGCAGACATTGGATCCTTTCCGGGTCACTCACGGACCCATCCCCTGATCCTCGAGAAGGCAGCAAAGATGCTGAAGGAGGAGGAGGGGAAGCTCCTGATCGACTCCTTTGTCACGCACTGCGGGGACGATACCGAGCTGATCATGACCCATACCAGGGGGGAGGACGACGAGAAGATCCATGCCCTTGCCTGGAAGGTCTTCATGGAATGCACCAAAATGGCCCGGGAGATGAAACTCTATGGTGCCGGCCAGGACATGCTCTCCGACTCGTTCTCCGGCAACGTGAAAGGGATGGGGCCTGGCGTCGCGGAGATGGAGTTTGAGGAACGCGGTTCCGATCCAGTCCTCGTGTTCATGGCCGACAAGACCGAGCCGGGGGCCTGGAACTTCTTCCTCTACAAGATGTTTGCCGACCCGTTCAATACTCCCGGCCTTGTCATCGACCCGAACATGCATGGCGGGTTCATCTTCGAAGTCCATGACGTCATGGAGAAACGCCGGATCCAGTTCCGCACCCCGGAAGAGACCTACAGCCTGCTCGCCTACATTGGGGCACCCTCCCGGTACGTGATAAAGTACGTCTGGCGAAAAGATGGCCTGATCGGTGCCTCCACGAGCACGCAGCGGCTCAGCCTGATCGCCGGAAAATACGTCGGAAAAGACGATCCTGTTATGATCGTCCGCGGACAGAACGGCCTGCCTGCCGTTGGAGAGATCATCGAGCCGTTTGCAACCCCCCTTATCGTGGCCGGCTGGATGCGGGGCTCCCACCACGGGCCGTTCATGCCGGTGGGGCTCCCGGATGCCAACTGCACCCGGTTTGACGGCCCTCCCCGGGTCCTCTGCCTCGGGTTCCAGATCTGCAACGGAAAGCTGATCGGCCCGGCCGACATGTTCGATGACCCGGCCTTCGACCGTGTCCGTGACAAGTGCAACGCCCTTGCCGATATCCTCCGAGCCCACGGCCCGTTCGAGCCACACCGGCTCTCCCTGGACGAGATGGAATACACGACCCTGCCGGCAGTCGAGAAGCAGCTCAAGGACCGCTGGGAACCGATCCCTGAATAAGTATCACCCTTTTTCCCGGTATTTACGGGATCGCTTTTTTCCACCGGATGCAGGAACGCTCCGCTCCTCCCTGTACCATGTGGGGAACCTTTAATATCCTCACATCCCCATAGAATGGCAGATGGTTAACGGGATTGTGCTGCCAATAAAGAAGGTCTTCTCTCTCGTGGATACGAAGATCCTTGTCGAGATTAAGGACGACAACCGGAAGCTGCAGGGACGGCTGGTCGCGGTGGATGAGTACCTGAACATCCACATGGACGAGACGACCGAGCTCGTCGATGGACAGCGGGGCAGGAACCTGGGGACGGTCGTGATCCGCGGGAACAACATCCTCTCTATCTCTCCGATCTCCTGAAGGACCATGACCCAGTCCGATGATGACGCCCTGAAGGTGATCCAGTCCAAGGCAGAGGGGGTCCTCCAGAGTGACCTCTGGAAGATCCTCGATGTCGACAGTCGGAAATGTTCGAGGATCGTCAAAAAGCTCCTCGATTCCGGCATGATCGAGCGGATCGAGTTTCGGAAAGACGGGATCAAGACCTTCGTCCTGAAGGCAAAGAGGCGCCCGGTCGACCCGAACCAGTTGCTTGCTGGCGAGGAACTGATCCCCTGCATCGGCTGCGATATGGAGTGTGTGGTGATCGAGTGCCCGCGGCTCCTTGACTGGATGTACCAGCTTGCCATCTGTGGTGTCGGCGAGTAACCGGGCCTTTTTCTCAGGATCCTTTTTCTCAGGATTTATGTTCCGATAGTCTCTTTTTCATCCCACTCTCCTGGCTGTCCGTTATTACCAGGAAGAATTCTCCATCCTTATAGGCGAAACCCTACGGGAAACGTGATACCTTCCCTATACGCTCCTTTGTCCATCACAAAAGAAAGAATCAAGTACCCGATCCTCCTTTTTCCGGAATCTATCATAGTCAGAAAAAAAGAGAAGTATCCATGATACCCCTGTATAAACCAGATGCAAAATCTTCTTTTTTCCGGAATCGAGCACCGATGAATAAGGAGGAGTGCGAAGGATCCCCCGCTCGCATCGCGGGGGAGGCCACAGCGGCGGGGGTAAGCCGGAGGCGTAATCCCCGGGATCGTCCGTATTTACGGTCCCGTCAATAAAAAGTTCAGCATTAAAAAAGATCAGATCCCCCCTTTGAGATAGGGGAAAGAATATAGATCTCTTCCGATTCCTGTATAATCTTAAGAAAATTGAAATAAACATTGAAAATTTCGACATTGGTATCGGTGACAATTTCTGAATTGTACAGGTCACCGACAGAAGAGAAATACTCATCTGGTATCGACTGAGTGTAATGCTGGTCCCAGAATTTTTTATGTTTCTTGATCACTGATTTGAAGAGGATGATATCCTGGATTTTTTTGGTGAAGATCCTCCCTATAGGGGTTAGGTTGTACTGGTAATTGGCTATCGTTATGAAATTGCTTGTTTCAAGTTTTCGTATCTTCGGGATGAGAGCCTGCGAGGAACTTCCTGTTATTTCACGAAGTTGTGCAAGGGTCTTTGTACCATCCATAAGGGCAATTAAAATCTGGATCTGAAGTCGCGAGCGGAAAAGTGCCTGGATATCTCCCATCATACGAGTGAACTCGTCTACTGCCATTCTGTGTCACCCACACTGACCTGCCTGCCGGAAAATGTCATTTCAGGAACAACCACCACTATGGGTTCCTCCGTTTCTGATGGCGAATGACGAATTCTCATCAGTGCCATTAATCGATGAGATTAATCTTCATCAATACGATTAATCCTTTCTTAAGGTGACATGTAATCGTATATAATACCTATCAAATCACTCATCCTGCGCTACCATTCAATGTTCAAAGATACCGATCAACTGACCATAATCTGGATGGCACCAGGATACCTGCCCATAATGGCAAACACGATCGTCCTGCCCACCCATACCCTCCCCCCGATGAATTCTCTCATGTCCGACAACTCCCCAAGAGACTGTAACGCCTCAAGTGCCGTAGCGTCAGCCAGCATGAAACTGTCAGTGACCGTGGAATTAAAGTAAAAAAGAAGGGGGAGTTTGATGCGGTAGCGGAGAGATTCAGGAAGTCTCTCCCAGAGAATACGGATTGTATTTTTATTAAAAGCATACTCCCTGCCACCACGTGTGATCGATGCAGGAGGTAACTCCCTGACAAGGTCTGAAAGTCTCCTTCGATCAGCAACGACCCCATCGTTTATTTTCCCCATCTCGAAGGCCATCCATCTCATGAGAACGGATTCATCGGACACTGGTGGACCAAAGGTCATATTCATTTAGTATTCTGTGATCTGTTGAAATCCTCCTCTAAAAGAAATTGTAGTGACGACCGAAAGATCTAAGGTACAGTGTCTCCTTACCACAATGTGTGCACAAAGTGTCAGGAGACAAATAAGAAATCGATGAGCCGGAATATCAGGTTTATCCAAGCAGCCATCTCTGTTGTAGAATCAACGAGGATATCCCCATATTCCTGTAAATACTCGAAAAAGACATTCACCCAGCATCAGCTTCTCGTTCTTATTCTCTTCAAAGATTACCGAAACCAGCATTATCGGGAGTTTGTCGAAGATGTTGGAGATATGGAGAGAATTCAGGAGAACCTTGATCTTTCAATCGTACCCCATTTCACAACGCTCCAGAAATTTCTCCGTCGGATAAAATCTCTGTATCTCCGACTTATTTTCAAGAAAACAGTGGACTTGTTCTACACTATTGACGATGTTATTCCAATAACCGCCATCGATTCATCCGGCTTTATAAGTGGCTACTGCAGCCATTACTTCTCTGAAAGAACAGGGAAAATCCGAAAACATTTCCTTAAAACATCCATCTCCGTTGACACGGATGAAGGTGTAATCACGGGCTATCTCGTTTCAAATGGACGAGTGCACGATACCCGACATGCCGAAAAATTACTCCGACAATGTCATAAAATCAGGAAGTCTGATTGCTACGTCATGGACAAAGGATACGATTCTGAAGATATTCACCGATTGATCCGAGATGACCTTCATGCCAATTCAGTTATCCCGATCCGTTGCTGGAATAACGAAATCATCAGCGGTAAATATCGTCAGGAAATGGCTCGACAGTTTAATACCATCATATACCCAAGACGCCAAATCGTCGAAAATAAATTTTCAGTCCTGAAAAGAAAGTTTAGCGGCGACCTTAAAGCCAGGATCTTCCTCATCCAGATGAAAGAAATCGCCGGAAAAATGATTGTCTGTAACATCCACAGACACTTACAATTTTTCATCCTGAATGTTTTCTACAGGGCAGTATTCTGGTTTTTTTGGTAAGTAATCTATTCCCACCGGCAGAATTTTTTTTTCGTAAAACAGCAACAGCACAGTACCCGGTTCAACCTCTTTGACAAAACAAAGAGAAGTCTACCAGCAACGGATATCTGGTGAACAGCAATGGAGGGACAACTCGTAAAGAAACAGGGGATAATCCATTACCATGACTAGGCCATTGGCAAAAAACCTCCTCATCACTGGCAGTCCCGGGATTGGCAAGACCACGATCCTGGTATGGCTGGCAAGAGCCTTGTCAGATCATCGACTCGCCGGCTTTGTCACCCATGAGATCAGGGAGAATGGGATCAGGCAGGGATTCCTTCTTGTCAGCTGTTCAGGGAAGAAGCGTATTCTTGCCCATACTGATATCCAAAGCCCGGTTCGGGTGGGAAAGTATCGAATCGACCTGGAAGGATTCGAGTGTTTTCTGGAGGAGATATCCCTGGAGGAAAAAGAGCCGAATCTTGTCATTATCGATGAGATAGGTAAAATGGAATGCTTTTCGCCGCTCTTCAGGGAACTGGTGCTCTCTCTCCTTGCCTCCGAATGCCCCGTTATTGCCACCATAGCGAAGAGAGGTATTCCCTTCATGGAAACGATCAAAATGAGACCTGATGTGAAACTGATTGAAATAACGATGCAAAGCCGGGACTCTATCAGAGATGATCTCCTGAATTCAGCGATTTTAATGCTGGATAACCATGCTCGTTCAGGACTGGGACAATAGTCGGGTATACGTGAATCCCTCATGATTCACAAAATCTCTTAAAAATCAGGTCCACCAGATGAGAAAGGAGGATGAACGGAGGATGGATCAGGGAGTGTGATTACTGCAAGGGAATGGGAATACTTCGCATGGATAGCCTTTCTGACAAGGATCCTGTCAGATGGCTGTTTCCAATGATCGGGTGATTTACCAGCGGCCGACTGTATGAGATATAATCCGGTTCACGATTTCCCGTGGTATCGAAAGTTCTCCTCCCTGATTATTCACTGCAATCCAGGTATTGAGGGCCAGGGCAACGGTCAGTATCTCACGGGGACTAGTGGTTGCCTTCGTGATCCACCTGCAGATCTCCTCTTTATTGGAAAGGGTAAGGCAGTATGAATGCTCAATCATCTGCAGATGACTCATTGCCATCTCATGGTTGTCAGCAGATTGTGGCATGGTTGATACCTGAATTTCCCTCTCATAAGGAACTACCTCAATGATGAACCCCAAGGCCGGTTTTAGAACACTTAAAAAAAAGAGGTTCCCAACCTTCGACTCACTTCTGGTTATTATGTCGATGAGATTGCGATAGGATGAAATCACTTTCCATTGAAAGTGCCGGATCCACGTTCCTCTGAAAAACAGCAATGGGCTCGAGGAGATTCGAACTCCTGACCTCCGCCATGTCAAGGCGACGTCATAACCAGCTAGACCACGAGCCCGCTCTCTTGCGAGATGCCTCTTAATATAAGTCACATGACTATTAAACTATTCTCTTTTCCTCCTATAAACGACTGTACACCGGAAATCCTCTGGTGAACCGGAAAATTTCGGTGTTTGCAGGAAAATAGTTCTCTGGAAAATAACTGATATGCCTGCGGTATACCATCGGGTCTTATTTTTCTCCCTCAAAAGAGAAGAGAAAAATGATTTTTTCAGATCAGGTTATCCGAGATTTTTGCAAATTTTGCGGTAAATATTCCGACTTTCGCCCGGAACTCGTCCATGATTTCAGGAGATACTTCACCATCCACGTTCAGGACCATGATTGCTTCTTCACCAGGAGTGATCCTCCCTACCTGCATGCCGGCAATGTTGATGTTGGCCTTCCCGAGAATCGTCGACGCCCTGCCGATTACCCCGGGCTTGTCGAGATGGCGGGAAACGATGACATACCCCTCGGGTATCATGTCCATGGTATATCCGCCGATAGAAACGATCCGGCTCCTTCCCTTGAAAAACACCGTGCCGCTCATCGTCTCTTCCATCATGTCGGTCCTGACTTTGATGGTGACAAGGCTCTTGAATCCGCCAGATTCAGGAGTGGTGGTCTCCGCGTAGCTGATGCCCCGCTCCTTTGCGATGAACTCGGCGTTCACGATATTGACCGGTACCTGGAGAATTGGATCAAGAAGCCCTTTCAGCGCCATCCTTGTTACGAACCGAGTATTGGTTCCCAGCTGGGAGAGTTCCCCGCTGTAAGTAAACTCTACCCGTTCCACCCGTCCATCCACCAGCTGCATGAGGAACCGTGCCATCTTCTCAGCGAGGGCTGCAAACGGCTCGATGGTATCAGCGACCTCGGCAGGGACGATTGGTGCGTTCACAATATACTTTGCCGAACCTCCTTTCAGGACGGCACTGCACTGCTTTGCGATTGAGACAGCAACATTGGTCTGGGCTTCGACCGTGCTCGCACCGAGATGTGGGGTCGTGATGACCTGGTCAAGGGTGAGAAGCGCGGAGTTGAGCGGCGGCTCCTCTTCGAACACATCGAGCGCCGCACCCGCCACTTTCCCTGATTTCACGGCATCGTAGAGTGCCTTTTCATCGATGATGCCACCGCGGGCACAATTGATGATCCTGACGCCATCCTTCATCGTGGCAATGCTCTTTGGATTGATGATGTGCCTGGTCTCCTTGATGAGGGGAGTATGCACGGTAATGAAATCCGAGGCCCTGAAGAGCTCATCGAGGGACGCAGATTCGACACCCAGCTGGACAGCCCGCTCTTTACTGATAAACGGATCATATCCCAGGCAGTGCATTCCCATGGCATTGGCCCTCTTTGCGATCTCCCGTCCGATCCTGCCAAGGCCGACTATCCCGAGCGTCTTCTCATTCAGCTCCACCCCCATGAACTTCGAGCGCTTCCACTCCTTCTTCTTCAGGGATGCATTCGCCTGGGGGATATTCCGTGCGAGGGACAACATCATGGCCATCGTGTGTTCGGTTGCAGCAAGGGTATTTCCCTCGGGGGCATTTGCGACAATAATTCCACGCCGGGTCGCAGCATCCATATCGATATTATCGACCCCGGCCCCTGCCCTCCCGATAAACCGGAGCTTTTTTCCTGCTTCGATCACTTTTGCCGTGACCTCAGTACCGCTGCGGACGAGAAGCGCATCATAGTCCCCGATAATGTTGATAAGCTCCTCTTCAGGGAGATCCGTTTTGACCTCTACCTGGAACTCCGATCTGAGCAGCTCCAAACCATCTTCGGCCAGCGGATCGCTGACCAGTATCCTGAAGCTCATATGAAAACCCATAGTATATCGTTACCAGAGCTTTTCTAACCTTCTTCTCAATTCAATTGTCCTGTCGGTCCGCTGGCCGGGACACCAGGAGATGATAATTTATTAACCAGATGACAGGTGAGATTATAGTGGTGCGTGAATGAAGGAGATGCCGGATATTCTGTGGCTTGAAGAGATACGAAAAGAAGATATCGCTGCAGTAGGGGGAAAAGGAGCCTCGCTTGGAGAGATGTCATCGATGGGCCTCCCGGTACCGGGGGGATTTGTTGTGACAAGCCGGGCGTTCCGCCACTTCCTCATTGAGACAGGGATCGAACAGCCCCTGTTTTCCAATCTTGAGAACCTGAATGTAGACGATAACAATGCTCTTGAACAAGCTTCAAAGAAAGCCCGTGCACTGGTGATGAAAGCAAAGATGCCAGCATCCCTGAAAGACAGGATCCGGGAATCCTACCAGAAGCTGAACGGAGGCGGGATGGTGGTTGCCGTCAGGTCAAGTGCGACAGCAGAGGACCTTCCCGATGCAAGTTTCGCCGGCCAGCAGGAGACCTACCTGAATATCAAAGGTGAGAAGAACCTCCTTGATGCTGTCCAGAAGTGTTGGGCTTCGCTGTATGGAGCGAGGGCAATTTACTACCGTGCAAAACAGGGTTTTGATGACCGGAGTGTCAACATCGCTGTGGTTGTCCAGCAGATGATCAACTCGGAGAAGGCAGGGGTGATGTTCACTTCCCATCCGGTGACGGGAGAACCTCTGACGATCATCGAGGGATCCTGGGGTCTGGGCGAAGCAGTGGTCTCCGGATCGGTATCTCCCGACAAATATGTCTATGACCAGCGGACCGGGAACGTGATCGACAAGCTCATTGCACAGAAGAAAACCGAGATCGTCTCCGATGGTGAACATGGCACAAAGACTCTTGAAATAGGAAGAGAGCGACAGGAGACACCGGTTCTTTCTGACGATGAGGTTGCACGGCTGGCCACGTATGGGAAGGTCGCGGAAACCCACTATGGGATTCCACAGGACGTCGA